>ERZ794936.215-NODE-215-length-33631-cov-33.344294_pt1 | contig 33631 bp, 18 predicted proteins | sample MGYA00511083_ERZ794936 | MGnify/ENA primary metagenome ERZ794936 (study PRJEB30137, sample SAMN04331409) | food metagenome | isolation source: Y2 must sample point D1 replicate A | place: Australia: South Australia | collected 2014 ... | reverse complement strand
TTCTTTTTAATTTTTTTTTTTTTTTTTTTTTTTTTTTTTTTTTTTTTTTTTTTTTCTATAGATTTTCAACGTGCGAGGTTGTATCACGATTGAGCATGACTTGCAGAACATTAGCGAACGTTCTTTATCAATAGTCTCAGTCCCTTTTTAATTCCTACTAAATCGAGCTAGGTTTTGCTTACCAACTGCATTAAAGAAACCCAAAATCACAACAGTTACCATAAATCAATAGCAAACACACCACTCCAAACCAGTATGTTGCGTTCTCTTTTTAATAAGAAGGAGAAAGCCAAGAAAAAATCTAAAAAAACTGACCAAAAGCCTCCTTTGAAAAGCGATAAGGAAAAATCAAGCTGTGTTTCAAAAGAAGCGCACTCAACAACCCAAAAAGACTCTTCCGAGAAAAACATACAAGAGCAGAATGAGAGAAATTTGCCTTCCAGTACCTCCAGTGATGAAAGTTTGACACAGAGGCACCTTTCCTCGGATACCTCACTTTCTCAAAACGCTTCTTCATTAGAAAACGAGCAAAGTGCAAGTACTGGGTCCTCCAGGATTTTGAATAACAATACAACCAACAACACAGCCATTAATGAAGCACCTCCTCCGCCTTACCAAGTTTTGGAAGAAAATGCATTGCCAGCAGTGGACCAAACTTCAACACATATGGAAAGAAGCTCCAGCGAGAACACGTTGTTTGATCCAAATGGGACTTCATTAGAGGACCTTTTTTCAATGACATCAAAACAGTCTACTGTTCTACCACCATATCATAACCAATCACAAAGAGACAATTTTAGAACAATTCTACGGAAAGTCCCATTTGTTACTGTGCTTTTGAAAAACGGCGTTTATTGCTTTAGCAGCGACAAATCATTAAATGTCTACAAAGAAAACAAACGGAAACTGCATTTGTTTCAAGTGGGAGAGAACGAAGAGGTTCTGGGAGTTCCTTTATTCCACTGTATCGCTCTTTCTCTTATCAAAGGTTTATTATCAAAAAATCCAATGACACATAAAATTTTCAAGTACATTGCCATTCCTTGTAACTCTCACGAACAGCCGGTCATGCCGGAGAACCTATTGAACCCTGAAATCATTTGTCTTAATGCAGATAAAACGCATGCTTTAGTGAAATTCGAATTTTGCTTGGTGAATGAAAAAAACTCTTTTTTTACGAATTCCCACACTCAATACCTTGACTTTCAATTACCAGATCGCAAAACGGGTTTAAATTACCAAGTCAGCTTGAAATCAGGCGTTTTTTACAGATATACAGAAGTCTCACTTTCATACAAGCCAGCACTAAAACTGCGGTGGCTTGGAACTTCGTCAATGGCATCAGTTTTCGGCTCCTTAAGTTTTAAATTGGCTGTTTTTGACCAATTTCCCGATGAAGATGAGCGCCGCGATCGCGAAAACAGGCGCGCACGTATATTAGGAACTTGGGCAACTTTTAGTAATTCTTCTGCAACCATCATTCCGCGAAAAAGAACATTGAGATGCGGCGATCTACTGGTGGGAGAAGCCGTTTTCCAAGAACAGCCTGTCACTGGATCCTTTTCCCAGGACACCGAAGCTATCATCTGCATGGTTTTCATCTTGTACGATCATGAGATAAGAAAGGAAAGAGGATCTTCCCCTATGATCACCTCTGGTGCCGCAATGGGATTGGCTGTTGGGTGTGCCTAGTGCTCGTTTGAGATTGAGGGGGCAACGAGTGCTCTTTTGAAACTTGAAGCCATTTTCAAGTTAAAGTGCATCAGATGTCAGAACTACTTTCTGCTATTTTAAACTATGGGTCATTAAGTAATTAATATACAGTATAATGTGAAGATGAACAAAAGATCATAATAAAAACGCGGCTTTCATTGCAGTGGGAAAAGCAAAAAGGAAAATTCATAAAAAAATTTTGGCCAAGCTTTTGCTCAGATAAGATATATAATAATACAACAGAGTCAATAGGGGCATTTTTTATGTTAAGATGCCGTTTGTATTACCTCTAGTGACCGCACTTGGAATGAGTATTCTGTGATTCATTCAATAATCTGTACAGTCTTTCTTTTATCATGAATTTGGCTCAACAATCAAACTGTAATGGTGATGTATGTTATTTTAGTTGACGTTGTGGTGCTGTACACACTAATTGTTGGTGTTCCTGACCCAATGAATTTTTCAAAAACCGTGGAGGTGGCACTGCCAGAGTCGTCGTAGTAGATATCTTCATAGTAATAGACTTTTGTGGCTGTAGAGTCTGATGTATCGGTGACCAAGTATGGTTCAGCTACAGCCTCGAAAAGGTTTGTGGTGGAAGCCGCTAAAGAAGAACTGAAACTGGTGGTCGAGGGGGAGTTAGAAGTAGAAGTTGGTGAAAGGGTAGAGGAAGTAGACGAGGTAGAGGAAGTAGACGAGGTAGAGGAAGTAGACGAAGTAGACGAGGTAGGCGAGGTAGACGAGGTAGACGGTGTGAGGGTAGATGTTGTGCTACTTGAGGTTGTAGTTTCCGATGAAGCAGGTTGAGTTGTACCAACACTCACCGAGGTTGTTGGAGCAATGTATGTTTTGGTAACGGTTGAGGAGTCGCCATATGTGAAGGTAGAATATTGGGTGATTGCGTAAGTATAGTAGGAAGTCCAGTAGGAAGTATAATAGTATGTAACTGGTGGAAGAGTACTTGTCACAAAATACTCGCTATAAACGATCCCGTCTGATGTAATTAGTCCTTTTTTATGTAAATGGTGATCTTGTTTAGGAGCTTTGTGATTGGCAGCATTTGCTACACTAAATAATGTCATTATTGATAATGCCAAACTAAAGAAATATGAGCTAAACAGAGTCATGTGTGAAGTTGTGTGTTTTTTTTTTTATATGTTTGTTGGAGGGATGTTAGTCCGCGTTGTGAGTATATGAGGCGGTGCTTGGTTGGTGCTTGTTGCCTTTGCTAGAATATTCTAAACACTGAATACTGCAAGATGTGGTTTAAGATTTGAACATCTGCACTAGATAAAGCACAACACCACGTAACTACTTCAAATCAAGCATTTCATATTGTTTATGAAACATGACATTGGCGATTATGATTAATCAATTGGAAGCTCAATTTCAAATTATGAAACAATTACCTTTTGCTTTATATACTTTCTCAATTTTGAAGCTCATTTGGCTGAGTTGTTTCCTGCCAACCATCGCTAAAAGCAAATCTTCTAGAATGATGAAAATGTACTGAGAATGAACAAGAGTCCAGCAATTGAACTAAAAAGACTTGCTTGTTACAAAGCAAGTTTGTAAGAGTCCTGGTGATTAAACCGCTGGAAAACCAAACAACGGGCTGAATTGTCAATCGCCTATATCTTATCAATGATGAACTTTTTTGAACTCAGCAAAAAAAAAAAAAAAGAGAATTTGGTACTCGATGGAAACCACAAGTTCTTCAAATGGTTAAAGCTTTTTACACAAGGAGCTTGACTGAATGTCATCATGGCTGAACAACCTAAGCAAAAAACAGGAAAGAACGTTTTTTTGTTCATTCACGCTGCAGTTCAAAGCGTGATCTGCGCACAAACGCAAGTACACATAGCAACAACCTCAAAATGCGATCATTTCAAGCAGAAAGAGAATTGATCGCTGTCTGATTCTGCGGTGCGACAACGAATTTGTTCCTGGGTTTGCGCGACAATAGGCTCATCGCGTGCATCAGCGCCAGTCGCTTGCATTTCTGTTTTCGTGTTTTCGTTCGTTTTTTTTTTTTTTTTTTTTTTTTTTTTTTATTTTGTTCACTTTTTTCCAGCGCGCAAAGTTGACAAACCACGCACAAAAATGCACAAACAGTAAAATGTAAAGGCGGGAAAACCCAGCATGAAATTGCTGCGTCGGTGAAAAAAAAAAAAAACTCACTCCAAAAGGCCCGGCTGACGAAAACCCAGCATCAGATGTTGAGTTTGGGAAGGCCATAGTAGCCTGTGCTTATACAATAACCAGACTGTCCTGATTGTGTTGAGTAAGTGAAAACAATGTGAAAATTTGACCACTTATGAAAAGTTGGCACGGTTGGCCAGAGAATTTTCAAAAGTCTGATGGACTCATTGCTGCTTGTCTCGTTCATAAAGTAATCTTGACCAGCAAGTTTGACTGGGTTTATCCTAGCAATGCTCGTGGTGGTGGCGATGAGGACCTGCTTCCGTGTGACATCCACAACAACTGGGTTTTTGCTTTGCAGAGGAGGAACTAGCCTTTCTGTAGTATGACTTGATGATGTTCACGGGCAACTCACCAAACACTAAATAATACTCGCAAAAGTAACACAAGGGCTCGTCCACATATGCTAAATAACTAAAGTTCGGTGCTCTCTCCGTATTGTCCTCCTGGATCTTTGCCAAAGAGTGTGAATTGCCCAGGGCTTCTGCTGGTAATAGCGATCTCAATTTAGCTTCCGTCAGCGCGGCCAGCTCGTCGATAGGATCGGTTTTGTTGATTGTTGTTTTGGTCTCTATATTTGGATGGGCTGGTTTATCGTGTAAACATGCTGGCCCACAGGATGAGGGCAAAGGGCGGTTGTGCTGAATATGTGCGTCATCTGTAAATCCCTGATCCGCATTCTTGCCTGAGGTATCGTTATTGAGTGCGGAAACCGTTTCAGGATGAGTTAACGGTTCATCTTTATTGTTCACAATTTCGCCTTCTTTGTTGTCAGCGTTCTTGTTCTTGTTTTTGTTTTTTTTTTTCTTCTTTTTCGATTTCTTTTTTTTTGAGGAAGGTTTTGCCTCCTGAGAGCCCTGTTGGTTTCCCTCCCAGCCTAAAACGGGCATTTGACCATTGGCCGACCCATTCAATATATCCGTGAATTTCTCATATATGGTTTCGTTGAGTTTCTCCATGTCCATGTTCCCATCGTTATAATCAATGATGAACTCAGCTTCGGCTATCCCCCCATTATCCAGTATTTGCGGAAGATTTTGAAATCCCGACTGTGGTGATTGCTGCTGTGATGACTGTTGTTGAGCAAAATCCTCCATGAATTTTTTGGCGTTTGGAGGACCACCTGGAATCAAGTGACACATTGCTTGAAGTATATCTTGACCCATCTTGCTATTCAATGCGGTTTCAGGTATCTGAAATGTGTTAGGGTTGGTCGTCGCAGATCCATCGGTTCCTGAGAGTTGGCTCACAGTCGAGAAAAGTTGCTGAGTAAATTTTTGCATCACATCTGCAGTCTCGGCCTCTTTTGCATTATGCACCGGTTCAGAATCCTGCTGCTCGACAATAACGTTATTTTGCTGCTCAGACTGCCAGAGTTCGTTATTGTTGAATGTTCTTAGCATAGCATTGACCCCTTCTTTGATCATTGTGTCAACATTTACAGGCCCATTCTTTGAAACGACCTCAATAGAAGCGTTCTTCGGTCTTCTAGACATGTTGGTCTCTAACTATTGTTTATACTTTGTTTTGAATATGTCAGTGCGTTCAAATTAGAAGAGAATGTTGAAATCTCTATAAAAGATTAACTATCTAACTTGCTCAAAACGAAAAAGAAAAAAAAAACCCCCAAAGGAAAAGCTATTCTGTCTAAACTGCCTTCAAAACTCCGTGTGTTGCAATGCTCTATATAGCTGCTATATGTTGCTGGGGAGTTGATAACTCTTTCCGTTTTCCGTCCAACAAAAGTTTAGTCATTGCCAAATCTAATGAAGCTCGAGAAAAATCCCAACACAACCGATGAGGGGAAACCAAAGTTGAGAGGAAAAAAAAAAAAAAAAAAGAACATATATAAAAAAAAAAAAAAAAAAAATAAAAAAACAAAGCCGCAAGCGCCAACATTTAAAGAAATGAAATGGCACAAGGAGCTGTGATATGACGCGATCGTTTTAGGGAGTTTCTACTACTTCAACACTACATAATCTATAAAAAAACGATACCTTGAAAACTTGAAAAAACTAGAAAAACTAGAAAAACTAGAAAAGACTTTGTAAAGTACGTGGACAGCTGGAAAGGCTGTGTTTTCAATCTTTTTTCAATGTTCTTTGCTTTTCGGCATTTTCAACTACTTTTTCATCCACCAACAACCCCTTTCTTTTTCTGATAGTGTTCATGTGTCTTCTAGCAATGTTTTCTCTTTCTGCAAACTCTCCCAACTCTTCCAACTCTTCTTCAGTAGTTGGAACCCAGAAAGGATCCAAATCAATAGGCTCAAAACCTGAAAAAACCAACTGTGGTTGCGCGGCACCAGATGTCTTCTTTCTAATGTCTTCACTGAAACCAAAAGCCTCAACCACGGGAACTCTGGCCTCGATTTCAAAAAATGGAGTACCCTCTTTAAGCTCTTCTGACACAATTTTTCCTCTTCTTTTTTGCACCACCGCATAGACCTTCCCCAAAACGTCCACAGATGCTTGGATGTCACAAGAATACATAGCCCACATAACTCTTGGTGACCAATCAAGGAATGATTGATGAATAGCTTGTCTTGTAGAGGTGATGAATCTCCCACTCAAGTCAGGGATTTCCACTTGATAATTTTCAATGCCTACGTTTGCAATCTCTTCAGCGGTCATTTCATGCACATCTTTAAGTACCACCAGCATACCTTGAACCTCTTCTTTGCACAATGGACCTTCTTGACAGGACAACTGAAACCCGTTCACAATGGAATCGGCAAACAAACATGATGCTTTGCTAGAGGGAGCAAAATACTTTGAAAGCAAGCCGCCTTCAGAGACTAATATATTAGGACCACATCTTTTACCTCCAAAACCGACAATATTGTTCACCGATTCTGGTGTCAACAATTCGGTAAGCTTCAATTTGAATTTTTCGTCAACAAAACCCTTAGCATTCATCAGCTTGATCTTGTTTTCGTTCTGAATAATGTACTTTACAGTCTCCTCTTTCAAGGGACTTGTACTTAGCTCTACTCGGTACTTTCCTAAATAGAATTTAACCTCACCTCTTTGACCTTCAGAGTTTTTTGTAGGGTTCATGTCATCGGTTTCCAAAAACGTTTCTCTATACGGAATCACTGGATCACTGTGGGTAATATCAATACGAGCAAATCTCTCGGTTAAATCTTTCAAGCATCTTTCCAAATGCAATTCACCGGCTGTGCACAAAATATGTTCACCGTGATCGTTCACAAATGTTTCGACACATGGGTCTGCCTGATTCAAAAGTCTTAACCCTTTTACCATTCTGCCCATTTTAGTTGGATTTGAAGGTTCAAGAGCAACTCTGACAATAGGTTGGGAATGCAAACTACTTCCAGCTAAGTTCACGCCCTGAACCCCCGTTTCAATCAAAGTCCCATTCTTCAAGATCTTTCCTGCCAAACCTCCTATACCGACAATATTCCCTGCGGGAACTTCATCTAACGGGATCAATTCTTTCCCCATAAACAAGTATAATTCGGTGATTGTTGTGGTATGAATAAAGTCCTTAGGTCTTAAGGGGCTATATTTTGGCTCTAAAACCTGGATTTCTTGTCCGACTTTTAAAGTTCCGCTGTAAATTCTGGCAAACCCAATCAATACTTCCTCACCAGAATCATTGTCATTTTCATCGTCTTCATCTTCTTCGTAGTTTCCAAATGGGTCCTCGTCTTCGTACTCAAACAATTCTGAAAATGGATCATTTGGATCTAACGTTGGAATGTACTCTGGAATTTCAAAGTCCTCATTCTCCTCACCGTCATCTTCTTCACTCTCAGCATCTTCATTTTTTTCTTCATTTTTTTCTTCAATTTCTTGACCCTCCGTTTCATATTCAAATCCAAGATCAAATTCAGGAGCTGGTGCTGTGACAATTTTGAACTCATCGTTCCGAGCTTGAGTAGTTGGTGTGGATTCGCTTAGTTGAATGGAGATTTGTTTTTTCTTTGCCAACTTGGCATTGAGCTCAAGCTCGTCAATATCAGGTGTAATCGTCGATTCTTCTGCCCTTTTGTAAATGTCTTCGCCTCTTTTCCTGAATGTTTTAGCTGGCTTGTTACTATCTGTGCTAGCATGGGCCAATTTCTCCGTAAATTCTGCGTTTTTACCTGCTTTCAAAGCTTCCTCTCTAGCCTTTCTCGCACGTTCGAACAAATCGTTTTCGACAGCACTTGGGTCACGATGAATTGAACTCTTTATAGGAAGTTCTTCTCTTGGTATTGACAAAATCTTGGAAACGTAAGCTGCAACTGGACCATTGCTATCACATTGTTCCATGCTTGCTCTTAATTTCTCATCTAACAAATCGCTGTTTGGAGTGAATTCCAAAATGGCGTCAAGTCTCTTCTTTTGAGATTCCTTTGGAGAAGGTAATTTTTCAATGGCTGTCAGTAATACTGCTGTACTAACCGGTAGCCATTGATTCATTATGTTTCTTAACAAGTTTTTATAATCTTTTGTTCTCAAATCTCTTGGCAATAGCTGTACATTCAAAACTTTTGTAATCTTTTCAAGTTTCGCCACATCAAGTTCATGATGGTGATCAAAATCATCATTGAATTCACCCAATACTGTTTCGTACACTCTCCAAATATTGTCAAGAATAAATGAAACAAATAGCGGTTTAAGGTTTTTCCCGTTCAATGCCTTTCTGGTTAAAATCTTTTTGGTTTTATTTTCATAAAAATAATCTCCCCATAAAACTTTGCTCAACTTTTCTCTATTGATCCCTAGTTTCGATTCATAAAATTTGGCAATTTGCCCAACGTTGAAACCCCAGCCATCAATAGCAGAAGCAAATATAACGTTGTTGTTTTCGGGATGAAAATATAAATCGCTGTCGTCTTTTTCCACAAAGTCGGAGACATTTCCCTGTTCCAAGTTTTCTCTCCAAGACAGGTCTTGAAGTGCCCTGTCACCAGTGTAAAAAGACCCAAGAACAGAGTTCACTTGCTCAATGATTCTGTGCAAATGGTTGTAGGCTTCCAATGGATCTAATTGCAACTCAATGATCAATCTGTCCAACTTGTTCAAAACTAAAATTGGCTTCAAATTGCCTGTCCAACATTGTCTTAGCACGGTGACAGTCTGTGAGCAAACACCTTCCACCACATCAACTAAAACAACAGCCCCATCACATAAGCGTGATGCTGCACTAACTTCACTACTAAAATCGATATGTCCTGGAGAGTCAATCAAATTGATCAAATGCTCGTTCACTGTGACGTTTTCAGATCCCGGTGTGCTTTCTTTACTTTTGTCCTCGTGATTGTCCTGTGGTTCTTTTCCTTGTTCTTTTTTTCTCAACACCCTAAAATATAAAGAGATTGCTGATGATTCCATGGTAATCCCTCTCAATTGCTCATCTGGTCTAGAGTCTAAATACCGGACTTTCCCAGCCAATTTGGTAGAAATGATCCCATTAGATGCCAAAAGGGAGTCAGACAATGAAGTTTTACCATGATCAACGTGAGCTAGGATGCAGATGTTTCTGATGCACTCAGGGTTGTTTTGAAGCTTGGCACATGTTTCAGCACTAATGTATCTACCCATTCTACGCGTTCTTTGCACTTTTGGGGTTTTGTTTAGTGAAATGATTGAATAAAACACAAATAATAATACCTACATCTGTGGCAAACGCAATAAAGATTTCTTCAGATGAGATTCCTTTCCAATGAGCCGGAGGTACTGCCTTTTTTTTGTGTTTTTTTTTTTTTCGGCGCTTGACAAGCACGCTTGAGCAGTGTGACAATTTGCAACAGCTGGGTAAGAGTAGTTGAATTTGACACCAAAACGTGGCCACTCAGTATTTTAAAATGGATACAATATTTTAACTAAACTTAATTACGAAATATTCACTCTAGTGTATTTTTTCGTGTCCATTTGGCATTGTTTTGTGACTGGTAACACTAAATTCTAGATCTTCTTGGGTGGAAATCTCCCAGCTTTTATAAATCATCATGAAGGCAAATAAGTTTCCAAGACTTTGTAAAAGAAGACCGTCAATATAATGGTTTGAAGCTGTACAAACCAGTAAGCTCATTTTGTAAAGAAAAAGTTGCCCACTAGCAAAGAAGAAAGCTCCTAAAATGACAGTTCCACTTATCCAGTAATTTTTAACGATAAGTATCGATATGGCTATCTGGGATACAACGTAGAGCAATATGAAAATTGCGTTTAAACCATAGTTTACCACAAGTATTCCAATGACCTTGGTTTGTTTGATATTCCTATTTGAATTAAGTGGAATTAAGCTATTCATCGTATTGGTAATTCCCTCAATAGTGTTCAACAAAACATCTTTGTTAATGTTGCCCTCAGCAGTTGTTGCAAACTGAATGACAGTATTATGATTGCTAACACCAAACCAATCATTGAAAGACCCAAACGCAACCAAGAAATTTGCCACAAATGCTACAACCCCAATTACTGCAAGTATTGTGTAAGATTTTCTTGTCCCATCTTCCCAGATTTTGAAACCTAGCAAACCATTTGTGAATAGCAAAGCACACACACACCCTGTCATTGCTATTTGCAATGACACAAAATGTACAAATACAAATGAATGGTGCGGCACAACTCCGCACTCTACAACCATTTGAAGAAACACCGATATCAAAACCAACTGGAAAAAAATCGAGTATTCTGACCTTCCAATAGCAGTGTATTTTTTGTTTATTCCATTAAGTATGATCATAATGGTGGCAATTGTGATAAAATAGATAAAAGCAGTGGGAATCTGAAATATGGTTGTGTTGGCCAAGTTTACGGATCTCGAATAGCATAAGGAAATAGCTCCAAAACCTTGAAACACATCAGGAGACTGAGAAGAGGAAGCAAAAGATAAGTCATTGGCAGCTCTAATTAGAAAGCACATTGGGATTGGTGTATTCTGGCATATGTTATTTACGAACCCGTTTTGGCTCATTATTTTTTGGTCTTGATATATTTTGAGCATTCTTGTTTCACATTTTTAATACACATTTTTAATACGATAGTCATGCAGTTACACCTAGTTTATTCAAACTGAAAGTGAAAAATTTTGATTATCAAGTAACGAAATTGGCACAATTAATTTACGTTCTGGGATATCGAGCTCTTGTTGCTTTCTCAAACAGAAAATGCTATAAAGAGCCTTTCTTAAAAAAGTTGATATAACGTTGTTGTTGTTGTTTTTTGCTACAAAGGGTCCTGCTTATGGTTTAATCAATTTTTGGTTTTCAGCTTTCGATCTTTAAGCAAATATTAAACATAAGCTCACTACTTCATCCAGATATCAATTTCAAAACATATCACGTGTAAAGCAGCACACGAACTCAATGTCAAAACATTCAAAAAAAATGTGGGACAATTGTAAAAAAATTAACTTAAACACACCCACACATTTTGCAAAACCTTAAAAAAGTACTAGATTTTCAACTTAAAGCAACAAAAAAAAATTACTTTTGACTTGTTTTTTTTTTATATTTGTAATTTTTTTTTGAGCCTAGGAGCCGAGCACCAACAAGCCTATAGTGTTGGCATTAGGCAAGTCTCGTGACATAACCTAACGGCATTTTTGTTGTTTCAAAAACGCAGAGCAACTAATGGTCACATGATATATTAAATTTTAGCCTTGCCTGGAAACGCAAGCTCATCAAAAATCCTAGGCCAGAGGTGAACAAAAAAAAAAACTTCAAGAATGCTGTGATCACGTGTCATATTTATGTTTTGCTATTAAAGCGATCAGTGTGTCTCATAGATGGTTTAAGAGCTCACCTAAAATAAAAGAATAGTTCTTGGAAGTGGTGTTTCTCAAGGCACGTCTTAAGTCATACATAGTATTTACCTGTAGTTTTTTTGCCGTCGTGACAACAAAAATAGTTGTTGGCCAAGGCACTAACAATAAACCAATTTGAAACAACACGTGATGCTCTTGAAGCCCATTTTGCTTACTCTACACGCGTTTTCGTAATAAATAACAAATTTTATGTGGTGGCTTCGTATAACACGATATTAAATGTAAGACTATGTTTTTACCCGAACAAAATAGCAATTTTTTCTACCTTTTCTTTTTTTTTTTCGCATTGCTGAACCCTACTTTGGGAAACATGTTCAAATTTGATTTTTTGTTTTTTTCTTCACTTATGCAGCTACACCATTTGGAAAAATTTTAATTGCAAGCGAAATTGAAAAGTTTTGATAATAGCTTGAGAGTTGGCTTGAACTTTTTAACATAGTTACAGTAGGTTATATGATGGTGTGCAGTTGTAATGACTCGTAGGTACTTATGCCATAATCTCAACAGGTATGGAACATGTTTGGTGCTTGTTCATGGGCTTGTCTCATTTCTTCGTTACTGTGTCCTTTCCTTTCCGAGCTTCTTGCGGATCTTGTGAATATCTTGATGTAAGATCAGTTTTTATCAAAAAGGTTAAAGGGAAGAAGAAGAAAAAGTACCACAGATTATCAACAAGAAGACACAATGGGTATGTTATACCACGGACGATTATTTTGCAGAGAGGACCATGTATTCAATGGGAAGAGCAAATAATACTTTTATCAGCGAGAAAGACCAGCCATTTGGAAGATGAAGAGAGAAAGAAATAAGGATTAGGATTCAAAAGGAAAACATCTGTAGTAGGGTAGATAGCTTCATGTTTTGACTAAGCTAATAATATTTAAAAGGCAAGAGGCGCAGCACCAAGACATGTGGTTTTTTTTCCATTTCTGACTTAATATTGAGATATTACTTTACGTGTTGAAAATATCTGGAAGGCACACACACACACACACACACGAGTTTTGATATTGAAAAATCCAACATTGTTTCAACTCTACACTTTACATAATAATATTGGATAATTACGGTGAGTGACTGATTTTTCATGGTGGCGTGTTACGAATGTAGGACTAACAAAGCACACACGCCTTTTGGGCTTTGGACTGGATCATTGACTTTTTAACAGGTGTCTTGGTTGAGGGGACATGACATTGAAAATTTTACCTGAGAAAATAGCGGAGATCTAGTAATAGTACGAATTTTACTGGATTTCCACGTCAAAAGCCATAAATTTGTTAATTTCTTTCAATCGATGATCGCCTTCAAAGTTTTTCATAAAGCAAGGAAAACTCAAAACTTTTTCACTAAATGTCAAAACAGTAACATCTCATTCATCACATCTTCCTTATTCTACCTTCTTTCTAACTTTTGAACAAGAAGTCTTTTCAGCAACGATACTTTGAACCATAATACTAACAAATGCTTTTTTTTTTTTCTTCATCAATCAATGATATAAACAATGTAGCATAGTTTGTTTTTTTTGCCCAAACTCATGCAAGAAAGAGCCCAGTAGCTCTTACTAAAATATCAAATCGATCTTAAAAGAAGAAAACTTCAAATTTAAAACAGTTAACGTTCCAAAAACCAGAAAAACTTATTGCAAGGGTAAAACTTGTAGAAAACATACTCAACACAAAGTTACCCAATACAAAGCTGGTAAAGCTTCTTTGTTTGCCCAAGGTAAAAGAAGATATGACAGAAAACAAAGTGGTTTCGGTGGTCAAACCAAACCGGTTTTCCACAAAAAGGCTAAAACTACCAAAAAAGTTGTTTTGAGATTGGAATGTGTTGCTTGCAAAACCAAAGCTCAATTGACTTTGAAAAGATGTAAACATTTTGAATTGGGTGGTGAAAAAAAACAAAAAGGTCAAGCTCTACAATTTTAAGCTTATTCCATTGTGGTTTCGCAGATTCTTTATATCTTTTACTCAACCTGTGTATTTATCAATCAACCATAGATAAATATGTATATGCAATCGGTTTAAAAACACCTCTTTAAAATTAATAAAGTTTTTCAAAAGCATTGAATCAGAAGTTGTTGGTTCAATTTGCGTGTAGAAATCTGTAATGGTGTCACCAAATGCAAAATTCTGATTCTTGCAATAACAACCCGACCAGACTTTTTCTAAAGCACGTGATATGTTGCCTGTTGCAATTTTGACATTGAATCATTTTTGGATATTATTGAGGTTCCTCTTTCTTTGAAAATGAAAAGAAAAAAAGAAAACAAACAATTAATCATATTTGCAGATTCTGGTAAGCTTATTTTTACAGGATTATCGTTGTTATCGTTCATGTACAGTCTATGGGTGATGGTCAATACATTTTATTAGATAAATCAGTCTCTTGATTCATAGCTTCCTCTTTTTATTTATCTAACAAACTGTAAGCGTCTAGAAAACAAACGTAGAAAACAAACGGTATATCGTGTTTGAAACCGGCAGTAGTAGTGACGCTTGATATAACAGCAACAAAGAAGGACCCAATGTATGGAAATTCGGGACAAAACAACATGGAATACAACAGTGGTAGCAACTACATGAACTACACAAACGGATCCGGTCAACAAAACTCTGGAAATCAGGTTTACAATACCTCTCTGCACAACAACTCGCAGACGTATTTGAACAGATCGGAACCAGTGCAACAGCAGAGTCCCTACTCTTCTTCTGCCACACCGTTGTCTTCAAGCCAGCTGTACCTGAACCAACAACAACAACAACAACAGCAACAACAACAACAGCAACAACAACAACAGCAACAACAACAGCAACAGCAACAACAACAGCAACAGCAACAACAGCACAACCTTGCTGGAAGTGGAATGGAAAACTACACTGGCAATGTGTACCACACCTATGGAGAGCAACAACAACAACAGGCTGCACACAGCTCTCATGCGGGACCCCAGTTTGATGAATCGAATGTTGCTCCACAACATCAAAAGTTTTACGCTCAACAAGTACAGCAATCTGCAGAAACACATTTGAATGGGAGCCACGCAAACAAAACAGACGTTGTCAAAGGCACAAACACAGGCTCCAACTACATGTATTTTGAAAGAAGACCTGATCTTTTGAGTAAATCCACTCAAGAAAAAGCCGCTGCTGTGAAGCTTAAGATTGAGAATTTTTATCAAACAGCTGTGAACTTTGCTATTGAAAGAAACCAAAGACGTATTGAGTTTGAAAACAATTTGCAAAATCATTATCAAGACTGGAGTGACGAGAGAAAGTATAGAGAGTTGACAAATTTGGGAAAAAAAGAGTCGCATTTTTTGAGATTGAGAAGAACAAGATTATCTTTGGACGATTTCAAAACTGTCAAAGTCATTGGAAAGGGGGCTTTTGGTGAAGTCAGATTAGTGCAGAAGAAGGACACGGGGAAGATTTATGCTATGAAAACTTTGTTGAAATCTGAAATGTACAAGAAGGACCAGTTAGCACATGTGAAAGCTGAAAGAGATGTTTTGGCCGGTGCGGACTCTCCATGGGTTGTTTCTTTGTATTATTCTTTTCAAGACACACAGTATTTGTATTTGATCATGGAATTTTTACCTGGTGGTGATTTGATGACAATGTTGATCAGGTGGCAAATTTTCACTGAAGACGTTACGAGATTTTACATGGCCGAGTGTATTTTGGCTATTGAAGCCATTCACAAATTGGGTTTCATTCATCGGGACATAAAACCGGATAACATTTTGATCGATATTCGCGGACACATAAAGTTGAGTGATTTTGGGTTATCCACCGGGTTCCACAAGACCCATGACACCACGTACTATAAGAAATTATTGCAAGAAGACGAGAATTCTGGGAAGCTGGAAAAGCCTCCAAATCCACATTCTGGTGGGGACGGTGGGGACGGTAAGCACAGAAACTCCATGATGGTTGATGCTATCCACTTGACAATGACCAACAGACAGCAAATGCAGACGTGGAGAAAATCCCGGAGACTTATGGCCTACTCCACGGTGGGGACTCCGGACTATATTGCACCAGAAATTTTCCTTTACCAAGGGTATGGTCAAGAGTGTGATTGGTGGTCTTTGGGTGCGATTATGTATGAATGTTTGATTGGGTGGCCGCCATTTTGCAGTGAGACTCCTCAAGAAACTTATAGAAAGATTATGAATTTTGAAAAAACATTGCAGTTCCCAGATGATATTCATATCAGTTATGAGGCTGAGGATTTTATCAAAAAGTTGTTGACTCATGCGGACCAGAGATTGGGAAGACATGGTGGTGCGGAAGATTTGAAAAAACATCCGTTTTTCAGAGGTGTTGATTGGAACACCATCAGACAAGTAGAAGCTCCGTACATTCCAAAATTGTCGAGCATCACTGACACCAGGTTTTTCCCAACGGACGAGTTGGAAAACGTGCCGGATTCTCCAGCTATGGCTTTGGCCAAAGAACAACAGCAGCAACAAATGATGACCAATGGAAGCAAAAGCAAACAACCACAGCAGGACTTACCGTTCATCGGGTACACGTACTCGCGGTTCGATTACTTGACTACCAAAAACGTTTTATAGATTTTTGATTTTGTTTATAGTTTGTTTTCTTTTTTTTGTCTGTTATTTCAACAATTCAAAATATTTAACATAAAATTTGTTTTTAATTAGTGTTCAAGATTTAATTAGGTAATGTAGAAAAGCTGATTCCCGATATCTCATATTTTTTTTAACAACATCAATATCAGGCGCCCAGCATAAATTCATAAAGTTTATTCTCCGCAACAATCGTCTGCAAAAGGGATAATGTATAAGAGGGAAACACTGAAGTAAGTGGTCTCAGTGAGCAAGCTCTAAACCACCCGTTTCCTTCCTCTCGCCTCTTGCAGCATCTTAGAAGCGTCAGTCAAATATAAAATTTGTGATGTTGGTTTTTTTCAGTGTGAATTTTTTCATTAGATAAGACAAGTGAGCAAAGGTACAGGATGATGTTTAAACGTGAGCTTGGATTTTTTATACATGCAGGATTGGTTTTTTTGTGCATGTTTGGTTCAACACTTTCAGGATAAATATGCTTTGAGAGGGCTTTTTTTTTTTTTTCAATAGGTATGGTCGGGTGACACAATGGATTTGCGTGCAAAGGGTTTACGATGATCATTGAGATTATTCAAATTGTAAGCTTCCATTAGTGGCATCCGAGATGTAAAGTGAGCCTTTTAAACTTTTTGAGCTTACATTGGGGAAGTTTCGTCCATAAAAAGAGGACCAAGAGGAAAGTGCGTCTAAGCACACGAATGAGAGTTTGGTTATTAATCCACTTATTCATTCTTTTATTCACTTATAAATTTATTCATTCATTCATTCATTCATTCAAGTATTTATCTGTTTAGGTATTTTTTTATAATAAATATAGATATTGTTGTGGAGTTTAAATTGAGAGTACTGATTAAACAGAGAGCACTTTCGTTCGCACTTATTTCGTTCGTGTTGTAGAGCTTAGGTCTGTGAGCTTAGGTCTGTGAGCTTAGACTCTTTTGGCTCTTGATTTTAAGCTATAAGTTCTCTTTAATTTTTGTAAAACCATGAAAACCCCCCATGCAACCAATGTGACTCCATACATGATTACCGATTTCCATGGCTCTTTAATATCCAAAAATGGGTATGGATATTTTGCACCCAATTCCGGTTTAACCAATATTTGTAAATACCATTTGTAAATTGTTCCCAGCATTAAACATCCTATAAACGCAGTTTTGGTAGAAAGGGCGAATTGTGACCGTTTCAATACAAGAAACTGGAACAGCAGCCCGATACATGGAAACAAATGTAAACACATGTCCACATGCAGGGGCAACACTGTACCCCTCTTTTGCAATGGGTTAGCACTCTGTTGATAAATCAAATGCACAAAGAAGATTTTCAATGGCCAATACACCAAGGTAACAACAGTTTCAAGAATCACACTTATTGGAAACACGTATTTTTCAACTAAATGGGAAGAACTTTGAGTCAATAATGCCAACAAATTGTAAACAAGCGAGATAGCCAAAGAGATATTTGTTAAAAATTGCTTGTGGCCCGCACTGTTTAATGTTGGTGGCAAATGAACCATAGTGCATTTGTACAACCCGTAAGTACCTGTTACGAGTAAAATAGCGTTGATTGTTGTAGCCAATCTTTTCGATTTGGTCATGATTTTAATGTTGGTTAATCTTTTTTTGATATTTTGAATATTTTTTTGATATTTTGTTTTTTCGTTGTGTTATCGTTTTTTTGTTTTCTTTGTTGATTCGATATATTTTTTGCATTGTTAATTAAAAGTTGAGATTCTTAATATTGATCATAAAATTTATACATTATTCAATCCCTTAATCGTAAACATCTCCCTGAACTTACTCTGTTGTATCCACGCACATTATCCTCAACTGTGAGGACCTATTCTTTTTTTTTTTCATTTTGTGTTTTCTTTATTGCTTTGTTCAACTTGTTACAACTCAACACAAAGACTTTATTATTTTGTTGTTTCCAACTAGCACTGGTGGTTTAGTGGTAAAATCTAAGTTTCCCATACTTAGGCCCCGGGTTCGATTCCCGGCCAGTGCATTTACGTTTATTTTTTTTTTATTTTTTTTTGTCTATCTTTAAGTATAGGGGTGTTGTATTGTATTTTATTGTATTTTATTGTATTTTATTGTATTGTATTTTAATACAGTACAATAACAAAAAAAAAAAAAAGCAAATTTTATAATTTTTAGGGACAAATGTACGGACTAATACTATTTACTATTTACTATTTACTATTTACTATTTACTTATTCATTTATTTACTATTCACTCTTAACTATATATTATTACAATATGAGTACTAGGTAATAACAATTATTTTCCCCATCATCCTTTCCTTTCCTTTCCTTTCCTTTCCTTTCCTTCCCTCCCCTTAATTTTCCATATTAATATCCTCATTACCGAGGGAATTTCTTGGTGTTTTTTATTAATGAGTAGTACTAATAAGTAGTAGTAGCAGTATTAGTAGTAGTAATATTAATTTGCATATCTGTTGATTCTTCTTTTGACTGTATAAAGTATAAACTTATGATGATCTCTTAGTAATAGTAGTAGTCGTAGCAGTAATACTAATAATAATAGCAAGGGATCATTTTATATTTTGATCTAGATTCTTTACGTTTTAATGACATTGGATTAGACAATTGGATTAGACAATCGTATTAGACAATCGTATTAGACAATCGTATCATACAATCGTATCATACAATCGTATTATACAATCGTATTAGACACTGGTTGTACAACAGTTGAACATCATATCAATATAATCTTCTGGGGTTATAATGAGTGATAACCTTGTGTGTAAGAATATAATATGTGTGGATGTGCATATATAATTGTGTATATAATTTGTCTGTATACTGCAAATTAATTACCTTCCAACTGTTGAAGAAATCAAAAAAAAAAACAGGAATCACAGGAATCATAGGAATCATAGGAATCACAAAAAAACAGTCAAATATGAAAATATATATATCGAAATCCACAAAGGAAGGGGGAAATAAAATGAAGATGTGCAATTATTGTAAAAAAAAAACTTAATTTGATGTGTCAAATAATTCACTCAAATAATTATACTCAAATAATTATATTCAAATAATGGAATAATTAATAGGAATTATTAGACCCCTAGGCACATTTGTGAAATTATTTATTGAATTTTTGTATATAAATCGAGGGTGAATATATGTATTATTCATTACTTTATCAATCATTTTACTCTTATCACTTGTATGATTATCACATATAAATATCAACCAGAAATATTAGAAAAAGAAGAAAGAATAATAAAAAAAAAATAAACCAAAAAACTACAAAACAAACATGAACCCAACAAGCCTTTTCGCTTACCTATTTGCCATTGCCATTACTTCGGCATCTGCTTTGCCTACTTTCCTTGATGACAATATTCACAAGAGAAGTTTTGTGCCATATGCTAAAAAGGAAACTCAAAATGTTACAGGAGTTTTGAACACTGGAGGTGCCGAAACCAATGTGACTTCAAACTCATCTATTATTGTTAACCCAAACTCTTTAAACACAACCAACATCACTTTGTACGAGTTAAACAATGTTTCTTCTTGGGCCAACTCTACCCAAGTTGCTACCAATTTGACCAGTTTGGTTATCACTTGTGCTCACTCTTCTTTGGAAAGTACTGGATTTTATTTCGGATTGGCTTATCCTAACGAAACTGTTGTTATTTCAGAAAACACTACATTGGGGTTGGCTGTTTCTAAAGCATGGGAAACTTGGGGAAGAGGTACCGTTGTGGTTGATCAATGGGGTTACATCTATTCTGCAATTTCTTATCCTTCGTGTCCAATCGGGTATGTTTCGTGGAAATCTTTAAAAGTCACCTATTACTACGAAGCTAGTTTGGTTTCCATTTTAACTCCATCTTCCCCACTTTACTCTTGGAAAAACCATACCGCTTTCAACACTTCAACTGTTACTTCTAACATTTCCTCAACTGTTCCAATCTATTATTTCAATGGTTCCAAATCATCCAACTCATCTTCTTCCTCTATTCCAGGACTAAACAACTTGGTCTACTCTGTTGTTGTTGTTGGGGTTGAAAACACCACTATTGCAAACGAATTCAAAATGTCTTCCAACACCTCTATGAATCCAATTGTGGTTTTTGCATCAAACAATGGAACAGGTTTTATTGACCAAGAAGAATTGACCGTTGGTGGAGCCTTGGGTGCTGGGTACTTGAGTCCAGAAAAAGTTAGTGTTTTGTTGTCCTTTGCCTTGGCTGCAGGATTGAACACTTGGGAACAATTGTGGAGTATTTTACCATGATAAATATGTGTAATTGATCACCATTATTCGGACATTTATTATCCAAAAAAAATTTCCCACGCATGTTTTTACAAATACCATTAATGGTATATTAACATGCAAAATAAAATCTTTTTTTTTTTTTTTTTTAATACCCTAGGCTCTAAAAAAAAAAAAAAAATGAAAATATGCCTAATGTTAATTTTATTACCACGCTCCCTGTTATTTACTGTTATTTTATTTTTTTGTTTATGCGAGCACAATACCCAAAACGCTATCGCATGCTGTTATATCTAATGTGTTTTTTTTTTTTATTTGTAGTATTAAAATCACTTTCCTTTTAATGTCCATTTATTAATACACCAACGCAGTAAGTGCAAACGCAGTAAGTGATAATATTCAAAGTTTAAGCAATGATAGTCTTGACTTTATAACACGAGTTATAGCGAGTGGAAGTACTCTATATGACTTGGCTCTTATTACAAAACAGTGGCACATTCAACAAACAAACATCAAAACTTTCAAGGGTAATTCTTCAAGTTATCTCTTGTAACTCTAAAATTGCTTCAAGCGATAACAGATAGTCACTATATTAAATTAAAAATCTTTAATTAATAGTTGAGTATTTGTAAAAAGTTTCTAAAGATGGCATTAATGAAGAGATTTATGCTCGGGTAAAAAAACTAGTTTTCACCATAACTTGCTATTTTAAAAGTGAAAATTTAAACGATAGAAAATAAAACAATGTACAAGACAAGCTGGTAACAATTGAAACTATGTTATAAAGTATAAAAAAGTTATGATAACTATATATTTTTATAATTTCAAAAAATTTAAGCAGCTTCAGCAACTGGAGCTTCTTTTGGAGCTTCTTGTCTGTAAGATTTAACAGATGGTTGTTCGATGATAGCTTCTTCTTTTGGTTCTTGGATTTTGACAGCATCTGGCAAAGATCTTGGACCAACTCTGGCTCTTGCTGGGTCTCTCATGATTTTAACTTTAACACCCAAAACACCTTGTCTCAACAAAACGTGTCTGGTAGCAGTGTCAATGAAATCGTTGACTGGTTGACCAGAGTGAATCAAGAAACCGTCTTGGAATTTCATGGCTTTAGCTCTAGCAGCTCTCAATTTACCAGAAATAACAACTTCACAACCTTTGGCACCGGATTCCATAACGAATTTAACGACACCGTAAGCAGCTCTTCTGATAGCCAAACCATTCAACAATTTGAATTTCAAAGATTCAGCTTGAGCAACAGCGGACAAACCTCTGTCTTGAACTCTTTCAGCGAACAAAACGATGGCACCTTTTGGATATTGAAATCTTTTTTCAACCAACAAGGTCAATTCGTTGATTCTTCTACCGTTTTCACCCAAAACTTCTTGAACTCTGGTGGCTCTGATAATGATTTCGGTTTTGGTTGGAGTGACTCTGACTTCACAACCAGAGTAACCTTCTTCAGCCAATTCTCTGGTGAAGAATTCGTTCAATTCAGCGTAGAAAACACCGTCAGCTACTAGCTTTCTTTTTTTGGAGATACTTGGTCTTTGGGACATCTTTGTTATATTCGTTGGTGGTTGTTAGGGGGGGGATTTCCAAATGGCTTATTACAACTAAAAAACTTTGAATGATCGGGGACAAAAAACCAATATGTAAATATGTATGCTAAGTATGATGCGCTTCAAAATGGTACTAAAAAAAAACTCCTCAAATAACTGAAAAAAATCAAAATAACCTCTTGATGAGGTGAAATAGACAAAGATACCACAAGACGAACTCAGTTCCATTTTTTTGTAGCTGTTCTAATAAGCCATAACCGCTTGTTTTTACTTTTTTGGGGCATGTAAAAGTTGTTAATATAGGAATTTCACCAAAAAACCAAATTTGACTTTTTTATTTTGGTTTTTTAAAAAACGCCTAACATTTAATTCAGTAAAAACTAATTCGTATATGTCTGGGTGTAAAAAAAAACTTAGCTTTTAATCAAGTCACAAGTTTTATCTTGGTATATCAATTTATTTATTTTTTTATAAATTTAAAGATTCCTCGTGACCTGAATGTAGCTTGAAAATTTTCAAGAAACAACACCTAAAGAAAAAATAAAAAAAAAACAATTGAGAAATTAAAGAAGGTAACAATACATACTATAAATCTTGCATTGAACACAAATCTTGTCTATTTCAATTGAGAACAACAGTTAACTGACTCATCAGGGATTTAATAAACTACATCAGCTATATCTACAGCCTTTGACTTTTCATACAACGAAAAAGAAAAAGAAAAGAAAGCAATAAAAAAAGAAAAAATACCAACGTTATCCAGGCAAAGATGAAATTGCTCCATTTTTTACAACTATTGTGTTGTTTTTACCTTGCCACACTTGGCCAATGTTTATCTAATGAAAGATTGTTGAAAGAAGCCAAAAAGGGCAGAAACAATGTCATCAAGCTAACGGACAAAAACTATAAAAGAGTTTTACAAGGAGCCAGAGACTCTTATCTTGTTGTTTTTTTGACAGCTACACAAGACTCCATTGGCTGTAGTCTGTGCCAGGCTATGGAACCAGAATACGACATCTTGGCTGAATCATGGTTCAAAACACATCCAAAAGGTGAAAACACTTTGAAAAATGATGGTGACAAAAAGGGTTTGTTTTTCGCAAAGGCAGATTTTTCAGCAGGTGACAACCACGAAGTTTTCCAGCATTTCCAAGCTCAACAAGTTCCAATGATGGTCGTTTTCAGTCCTACACAGGACACCTCTTTGCAGACTATAAACACCTTTCAACAAATAAACATTCCAGCTCAAGCGCAGCCTGGGGACCCAAGAATCCAGATGTTGATCAACTCTTTCCAACACTACTTTGAGTTGGAAAACTACGTGATCTATAAACCGGTCAATTACGGATCAAAAATTGTTACTGGGCTGAGTTGTTTAGCTTCTATTTTTTTGCTTAGAAAGTTCAAAACAATTGTTTCGCAAATTGTCTTTTCGAAAACATTGTGGGGCTTGACTTCATGTTTGTTTATCACTGTTATGTGCAATGGGTACATGTTCAACAAAATTAGAAAAACACCATACGCAGGAAACGGTGGATCCAATGGACAAGTTCAGTACTTTCAACCAGGGATGCAGACCCAATATGCCATTGAAACTCAAATTGTCACCTTTTTGTACGGGACCTTGGGTTTGTTAACACTTTTTTTGATCAAGTTTGTTCCAAAAATTTCAAATTACTATGAAAATAAAAAACAATTCTACAACTCTGCTTTATCCTACATGTTGACAGCAGGGGTTTTGCTATTTTTAATTTTTTTCTTTTCCAGCGGATTGATGTTTGTGTTCAGAATGAAATACCCTCAATATCCTTTCAAACTTTTGAAATAAGGTTGAAAACGTTGATTGAAAAGACAAAAAAAACATACTCGACTCTTTACTTAAATCATAAATAGAGCCATAGCTTTATTGATTGAAGCATATAAATTTTCAATATGAAAGTCAAAATTATTCTCTAACATGAGTTTAGTCCGTAATTGAAGGTTGTTGCAAGACACTAAAAATAGATAATAATGTCACGTGTAATAACTCTAAATTGTTTATTTTTTCATTCAAACAAGTAGTTTTCAACTCCATGAACCTCTTTTAACCAACTTCTAAAAATGATACTTGAAATATAAACAACAAAAAATATTAATTAGCTTTTTGCATGAATGTGTGCTTACAACCACATGTCGCAACCCAGTAGTTTACTTTACTTTCAAATTGTCGAGTTAAAGTTATTTTACCCAAACTAGCAGGTTTTTATTGAATTAGTAAGTTTTACAGAGTTTATATGGGTACAAAAAAATATGAAAAAACACCAGTATCAGTCTTCATCTTCATCATCTGCAAGCGGATCATTTTTTTTCTTCCCTTTATGGCCACCAAAAATGCCATGCTTGATTTTTCCAACTGCACCTGTACCAAGACCCAAACCAGTTCCAACGGTGGAAATACCCTTGGATAAACCTTTGGATGCAATATCCCCCACTTTGACCTCTTCCTTTTTCACGCTTAAAGTGTATTTAGCTTCAAATTCAAAACTCAAGTTCAAAGTACCTGCTGGCGTTGTTCCATCCTCACCAAACAGAGGAATCGAAAACTCGTTGGTTGCCACGTCGTTCGGGTCAATTTTAGCCAATGGGAACATAGCAATACCAAGCAAATCAGCAGCACTACTGGCATCCCAGTCGTAAACTTTAATTTTTAAGTAATCATTGACTCTGTTATTGATTTGAACTTTTGTCGTTTCGTTCCATTCAGGGTTCAAATTTTTCTTAATGGTTTTAGTTTTGAAGAAAGAGTGTTCATCATTGATGTAAAACTTACAGTATGGATCAGACTTACCATTCAGATCAGCAGAAGGCAAATTCTTTGCGTTCTTCACAGTAATCTTCAAATCACCATAGTTTGTAATCAAATCAGCTTGTGGTAATTTCGAAGCAATAATAGGAAACCATTGAACTTGAATCATCAACTTGGAAGTTCCACTACCGGTCAAACTGACAATACCCGGTTTATAATAGCAGTTCTTTAACAATTCGATGGTTGGAATAACAAGTTCGCTGACGCAGCTTTCAGCTTTGTTTGCATTTTTCTTTTTGGTGACTCTTAAAGTGGTTACAGACCATTCCAATTCTTTGATAAAAGCATCTAGGGTAAATCCGCTTTTGACAGATCTTGTCGATTGTTTAGCCGATGTGTATCTAGAATAACCACAAGCATCAAAGAAAGTTTGAATGTAGCATCCAGGAGTGGCCATTTCACCACTCAAAACAGAAATAACAAAAACACCAGTGTTGTAGCTCAATAGCTCGTCCAAGTCAAGTTTCAACTTATAACTGTATAAATCTTCCAATTCTTTCAATTCCACCTTTTCTTGTTTTATCTCGTCTAATTGTGGTTTTTTCAATTTTTTCAAATCCAGGGCATCACATTTTTCTTGAAATTTGGTTTTTCTTTTATTCAAAACTTCAACTTCTTGTATTTCCTCCAAAGTCAAAATTGGCAATGCTGGATAAAATGACTCATAGTAGGTAACTTCACCAGCAAACCTTTTATTACCATAAGCAGGACGTGTGGTCAGTGCTTTTTTTCTAGCTTTTGAAGTACCTAACAAAGACTGGGAAGTTTTTGTTGGTTTCAACAATTTTTTCGTTCTTGGGTCTTCATCAATCTTTTCAACATATTTATCTTCCTCATCTTTTGTAATTAAATCGTCAAATTTCAACATAAATGAACCCAAAATTCTATCTTTACTAGCTGTTTCAACGTCGTAACATTCAACACTCACTTTTTGATTAGGAGAAGTAACGGCACAGTACAAACTTTCATTCCAAATGGGGTTTGTGCCCTCTTTAGAATGCGTTCTTTCTCTTTGAACACCATTAACCAAAATCTTGGCATACGGATCAATAGTTCCAATTTTTTCCAAGTTTGGTAAACCAGTGGCTTTGTTCAAAAACGTTCTTATAACACCAATTGGTGGAGTGTAAGCAATTGAGTTTGCTCCCACACCCATATCAACAGGTTTCCATTGACTCGAAATTTGCAATTTGATATCAGAAAATGGCAAAGTTTCCTTCAAAGAATTTGAAGCAAAATTTAGAGGAATCCAAGTTTTGTCAATCTCAGTTCTATCCACCAAGTCACTCAAAGTTTGAATGCAGTAAGCAATAGGTTCGTCATCTGGTTTGGCAACAGACTTGACAACAAATTTGAATCTAGTTTTTCTTTTGTCGTCAACAATAAATTTGTACTCACTATTGAATTCAGGTTTCAATTCTTTCTTAAATTCGCCCGTTTTGTGGAAAGATTTACCCATCTTGTAAACTTCTACGTAATAATGCAATGTCTTCTTCACTTCATCATCGTCTTGGTCATCTTTAACAACAAATTCACCCTTTTCAATGAAAAAGGATGCAAGCCCTGTGTTAAAATCTTGAGCACTTGCATTACCAGTAGGATCTTCGATACTACCATCTGGCAAAATTTTGGTTTCCATGATTGGACGGAAAACCAAATCAAAGTTCAAAGCACCAACAGGTTTAGCGTTTCTAATAAAATTGGTTTTCAAGTTTTTCATGACGTTTTTATTTTCACGGATCTTGTTAATACTTTGATACACCCTTCCAATTTGTTTGTCGTCTATGTTTCCTTCTCTTTTATCCATTATATCGATAACCAATGGATCAGTAAAGTTATCCAATCTAATAAAAATAGTTTCATCCCAAACTGGATTCAAAGAGTCTTTGACAGTTCTTGTAGAACCCAAAATAGTGGAAGAAGCGGAACCCAAATAAATGTTCAAATATGGATCAATTGACGCAGCGTTGACGCTCACGGAACTTCTCTTCAAATCTTTACAATTTTTCAAAGTTACTTCTAAAATACCAACACCTAAAGTGTTACCTGAAATCAACTGTGCGATATTCAATTGTAGAGAAAATGGAGGCAACAACATTGGTCCAACATATTTTTGGATCATAGAATTGACAAATGGCAACAGTCCTGGAATAGTCCAAGGCAAATCCCATTGTAAAATGGAATCCCCAAACAGTTTCGCAATCAAATCAATTTCAGGAATTTCTAAAATTTGAACATTGACAGTTTCCATGTGAGGAAAAGCGGTCATCATTTTGAATCTTAATCTGCACATGACTTTGAAAGCCACTTCAGAAACCGAGACAGGGATATTGGCCGTTTCGTTTTTTGCAGAAAGCAAGTTCAATTTCACAATGGCTTTTTGGTTGATATAGTTTCTCAACTTCTTTGCTGTCATGTCAACGGTGTCATGTGGAGTAAAAGTCAAACACCAGTCCATAACAACCACATCGTTATCTGTGTTTTGGAATGTTTTCACAACCTCGACTCTTGGAGGCTTGATCCCCAAAGTAAACTCATCAATCCATATTTTTTTAATAAACTTTGGAATTTTTTCATGCTCAGCCAAAAGCGTGTTAACCTGTTGCACGATCATTTGAGAAACTTGTGGTTCTAATTTGACCCAAAAACTGTCTAGTAGGAAATTCAACCATTCCATACTTTCGTAATCGTTTTCGATTTTCGCAACTGCCAATTCTTTTTGAACCAATTCCTTCAAAAAAATCCTGTATTTTTTGATACTGGCTCTGTAAAACAAACCGGTGATAATAAAGATCCAAAACAACACCCCGGCTTTCATTTTAAAATAGCCAGCAACAAAACTCAGTAACCCACTCATCACACCCAAATACAAAACGGAATTTTGGTACCAGTCCCCAAGAATCTTGGATTGAATGCTGGAGGGAATCAGCGCAGACAGATAGGTGTCGTCGTGACTGTCGTCCAAAAGGTCTTGGAGATTCAAAGCATCAGCATTTTCATACCCACCAACCTGCTTCCAACCAACATACGACGAGTCCACTACAGGACGAGCATCTTCCGCCTGAGTATCGTTCTTGTCTTTTTTTGTAATGCTTGCGTCTGCAACCATCCTTTGTTTTGTTTATGCTATGTTTTTTTTTCTTTCTTACTTTTGTTTACTGTTTGGCTACACATCAATTCAACTTTTGCAAAGCGACGAATAAAAAACAAATGTGAACAAGTTGTACGTTTAAAATAAAATATAAACTGTATATTACAAGAGGATTAACAAGAAAAACCCAATCTAACTGGTAATGGTTTTGACCAAAAGCAATATTCTTTTTCGATGATGATGACTTTGAAATCAAGGGTAAAGATTAAACAAAGTCAGTGAACGAGAACAATCAAAAGAAAAACAGACGAGAGAGAAAAAAAAAAAAAAGATGAAATCAATCTGGAAGGCAAAAAAAAAAAAAAAAAAAAAAGATGAAAAAAATCTGGAAGGAAAAAAAAAAAAAAAAAAAAAAAGAAGAGTACAACGACAACGACTCTGGTTGATCAATGGAACTCATCAAAGGCTCGGCCCGAAAAAAAATAAAACAAAACAAAAGGAAACATTTTATGAAACACGAGAAAACATATTTTTTGAAACAATAGAGTCTCACAAAAAATCAGCATTGTTTTTCTGTTTCTGGAAGGTCTACCGTGATCTGTTAGGATTATTCATAGAATTTTTCTCGAAAATCATGAATATGTTTCCAAAAAGTGGGTTACGCTACACACAAGCGTGATATTATATGCAACAGCAAGTTTATAATCGATCTGTACATATAAAGCGACTAAAACAAACCAGATGAAATATGGCGTTTAGCTACAGCAATTGAAGAGCACCCAAGTGGTTTGCACTCATTCAGGAACAAATGACTCGTCCCCATCTTGTTGGTCATAATCATCATCACCACCATCGCCTTCTTCTTCATCATCATCATCATCTCCTCCGGACAACCCATTTTCCGATTGTTCTGAAGCACCGCTGTCTTCATCTGAAAACGTATACCGTTGGGGCCTTGTACTCCGGGTTGGTCTTTTCGAATAAGTCTTTGTAGCCCCATTTGAATTGTTTAATTTTCTTTTCTTCAAAGCCAGAGCAAAATCTTTTTCTTCATCATCATCGCCGTCATCATTTTCATCAGCAGTTTTTGCCGCTGGAGTGTCGTCATCAGAAACGGACTCCGAACTTCTCTTATTGACTTTGTTTTCACTAGTTTTTTCTTCTTCTTCTTCTTCTTCGTCAGAAGATATAGCCATATCAAACTTGCTGGACACCTTGTTGAATTTGCTGTTGAAATTTTTCAGCACATCCAACTCAGAATCAGCATCAGAATCAGAGCTTAAAATGTCCGCGCTTTTCGAGCCAGCATTACTGAGATTTATACTGTTTGGTTCTTCTTTAACAGCTTTAGTAGTGTCAATCGGCGTTGTTGAGTTTGAAGAGATAGGAGTGGTTGTACTTGTTGGAGGAGCAGAAGGAGATAACTCTTTCTTAATTTTGGAGTTCAAATTCTTTTTCCCAGGCTCCTTTTGACCTTTACTTCCACTCAAATCATCACTGGAACTTTCTTTTTTGATTTTTGTTGCAGATTTCATTGGGGTCTTTGCTGGCTGCAAAAGAATCCGATCAAATGTAGGACTGGTTTCTTTCTTTACTTTTTTGGAAGTTGCTGTAACTTTTTTCTTTTTTTTCGTGCCTGTGGCTTTGTTAGGAATGATACTATTTCTCACATCGTTATCGTATGCAATAAACGTGTGGTACGCTTTTTCAAAATTTACCAAATCTTCTTTCCATAAATCTGTTGGAGTTTTGTTTAATAGTGTATCTAATTCCTTTTTCAAATCTTGAATGTTCGCCATCAATTTATTGTACTTTTCCATTGTTAAAGACCATAATTTCATACTCAACAAGTAGTCGTAGGTCCCGTACTTTTCGGCAAACCCATTTTTGATGACATTTGAAGCACTGATATTTTGACTTTCTGCATCGGGCATATCCAAGCCTCCAGTAGCCACATTGGTAGTGTTATTGTCCTCATCTTCATCGTCTTCATCGTCGTCTTCCTCTTCCTCTTTAACCATAATTATATCACCCTTTTTGTTAATTCTAGGGAACCCCCTTTCATGCAACTCAGCGCTCAATTGTTTTTTAGGTTTGTTACTAATTTTTAGCTCACCACTTATAATCATTTGAATAAACTTGATTTGATATTCCAACTTTTCAATCACTTTTTTAATGTTAGCTATCATGTAATCTTTTCTTTTCAAATAAAATTCCAGTCTTACATAAAAGAACTCCTCTAAAATGTCTCTTGGATCGTCGTATTTCTTGATTTTATTGTTGTGATCAAAAGCAACCATATTACTCAAGTTGATACTTGATACTAATTTAAATCTTTCATAAAACCCAATCTTCCTGGTTTTCTCAAATTCTTCAGGAGTCAATGTGATAACAAATTTGATGGTGGAGCCGTGCTGTTCTTCCATATCTTTGATCCAAGGTTTCACCTTTTCAGTACCACCAATACCTTGTAACAAGTGCTCCTTTATATTAATGGTCCACACTTTAGGAGGCAATTCTGTTATTTCAATTGTTGTTGGCCCAATCTGCTCTATTCTACCAAAGGTTTTGTATCTTACGGCATCAATTTTTTCCAAAGTACCTGTCCAACCTCTAAACCAAGGCGTCATTCCCTCCATTTCTTTCCCATCCATCATTCTGTAAATATTTTGTATAATATCCAACGGGTTAAAAGATGGAATGTTTGTACTCCAACCTGTACCGATCCCCTCACTTCCATTAACCAAAAGCATTGGCAAAACCGGAGCATACCATTCAGGTTCAACGGTCTTGTCATCTTCTTGCATGTATTTCAACAAAGGTTGATCTTTTGTGTTAAAGATTTCTGATGATAACTTGTTCAAATGAGTGTAAATATATCTGGATGCAGCAGCATCTTTACCACCTGTAGATCTAGAACCAAAGGCACCTTTTGGAATCAATAAGTATATGTTGTTTGTACCAACAAAATCTTGTGCCAAACCAACCACAGTTTGTTGCAATGCAGCATCACCATGGTGGTATTCTGTAGCGGCGGAAATGTATTGCGCCAAAGTTGAAACCTTGGTGTCTTTAAACACGTTATGCTTGAAACTACCATAGATGACCTTTCTTTGAACAGGTTTTAAACCATCCATCACATTAGGAATAGAACGAATGTTGTCTGCCAAAGAAAACAAAATCAATTCTTTGTTGATGAACTCTTTGATAGGAATTTCGCTCAACGAGTGGTCCAAATGAGTACCAGGCTCATACTGTCTAAGCCATTCTTTTCTCGCATCAGCTTTTTTTTTCGAAAAGGCAAGCTCAATCACCTCATCTTCATCATCTTGTAAAGAGTGAAAAGTCTTTAAATGCAAGTCCAAATTTGAGAAATACTCTCTCATTTCTTGCTCTCCAGAAGTACCCAACCCCTTATAATACTTGTAAGACCAAGTATATCTTGAGCTTTCCTCATCTCTCCATTTGGAATACTCTGGAATGTTGAAAAACTGCAATGTTTGCTTCCGTGGTTTTGTAATAGACACTTTGATAATTGGTGTAATAAACTCAATCAAAAAACCTGGTATTTCCAACAGGCCGGGAAAAGAAGTTTCTAAAAAATTGATAAGCAAACCTTTAATATGCGATCCATCGTAATCTTGATCTGCCATAATCATCAAATGCCCATATCTCAAGGTCTTAACATCTTCATACCTCTTCTTATGTTGCAAACCCATGATTTTCTTAATAGCTTGAATTTCTTGATTTTTGTTGATCTGATCAGAGCTGGCATCTCTAACATTAAGCATTTTACCTCTCAACGGATAACATCCATAGTAATCTCTACCAACAACAGCCAACCCTGCAACAGCTCTGGTCAAAGCAGAGTCCCCTTCGGTAAGAATTAACGTACACTTCCATCCTTCTCTTGTACCTGCTTTGTTTGCATCTTCTAACTTTGGGTACTCTGTGATTCTATGTTTTTTAACCCCATCCGTTTTTTTCAAAGCTTTATCTGCATTTTCATCAGCAATTTCAAAAATACGGTCACTCAAGTTTGTTTTCATAATCTTAGTTATGTATTCATCGCTAATTTCACATTTTGATCCAAAATCTTTGACTCTAGTAGTCATCTGCTCTTTTGTTTGTGAAGTGAAAGCAGGATTTTCAATTAAACAATTGATAAACAAAAAGATATTGTTTTTGATCTGAAATGGTTTGACGTTTTTTTTTTTCAATTTACCTTGGATTTTTTTGATGATCTGATCACAAATGTAGTTGATATGAGTACCACCAGTAGTCGTCGCTATAGAGTTGACAAAGGACACTTGTTGAAACGAGACATCAGAGACCGCAAAGGCAACTTCCCACCTATCATTAAATCTTTCGTAAATAATAGTTGGGGTCTCCAAGTTATCCATATTCGTGTCACCTTTTTGAATCCTTTTCCATTTTTCCAACGATTTCAAGTAAAGTTCAACATAAGATTTGAAATTTCTTATTTTGATTGATTTGCCATTCAAAGAAACGTTGATGTCTCGAACTGAACCATTAATGTCATAAACTCTCCGATTCATAATCCCCAAAATGTCTTTGTCCAGCACATCCATGTGAAACCTTTTTAGATCAGGCTTAAAGGTAATCTTTGTGTATGAACTTTTCAAGTTGTAGGAAACAATTGTTGGAGGATTGCAGGTTTGCATGTTATTTTCCCATTTTTGAATATATTTTTTTTTTTTTGATGGATCTGCAGTTTCCAAAACAAATTCTGTAGAAAAGATATTACACAACTTGGCACCGTAACCATTTCTACCCCCTACCACTTTTTTTTCATCATCATTGTAATTAGAAGACGTTAAAAGGTGCCCAAAAATCATTTCTGGAATGTAAATTTTTTCCTTGTTGTGAATTTCAATAGGAATACCGCTTCCATCGTTTTTGACCGATATTTCGTTTTTTTCAGCGTCAATGGTCACTTCAATTTTTTTCATGGACGCGTCTCTAACTTTGTTATCTGCTGCGTTAACCAATATTTCATCAAAAATCTTGAACAAACCAGGAACAAACTTGACCTCTTTTTCAATCATGCATTCAGTGTCCTCATCGAAAATCCATTGCTTTTCTTCCTGCATTTCAACAGACCCAACATAGGTGTCAGGCCTTTTCAAAATATGTTCCAACTGAGAGATCTTCTGATACTTGTCAGAGGAAGACTTTGTTGGGCTTGACATGTTAGTTTCTTATTGTTAAACTTTAGACTTTTTTTTTGATGTCAAAAATCTCCCGCTGCCCGATTCTTTGCAAACAATTATTGACAAAAGGTTTATTGAAGATTTTGGCCTCTCTGTAGTGTTCAGTGTATTAATTAGCGTACCATAACATCAATAAAAGAACTTTGTTGAAAGAAGTTACAAAAGAGAGGTTTGATTGTGTTGAAATTTTGAATAATCTTCAAAGCATTTAACTATTGCTAGAAAGAATCAACAGAGATCAAGTTTCCTTTGTTTACATTTCTTATGGAATCTGACACGTTTCACTGCTTTTCTTTTTTTTTTTTTTTTTTTTTTTTTTTTTTTTTTTTTTTTTTTCTTTTTTTTTTT
>ERZ794936.214-NODE-214-length-33931-cov-33.401936_pt1 | contig 33931 bp, 18 predicted proteins | sample MGYA00511083_ERZ794936 | MGnify/ENA primary metagenome ERZ794936 (study PRJEB30137, sample SAMN04331409) | food metagenome | isolation source: Y2 must sample point D1 replicate A | place: Australia: South Australia | collected 2014 ... | reverse complement strand
AAAAAAAAAATTTTTTTTTTTTTTTTTTTTTTTTTTTTTTTTTTTTTTTTTTTTTGGTATGTTAATTGATTAAGCGTCTAGATCCTGTTCTTCTTCTTGTTTTTCAATTTGCTTAGCTTTCTTACTTGTCATAACTCTTTTGTTTGAGGTAAACAAGGACAAAATCAAAGCAACAGCAGCCATGGCTGTAGAAACATAAAAAACATTGTGAATGGAGGATGACACCATATTGGACAACGTAGACGTTGGGCTAGTGTAGTTTCCGTTAATATAAGAAACAATGGTGTTTGCAGTTATTGTAACTGGAGGAGACAATTTTTTAGCTTTGTTAATCACAGAAAAGTTGAAAGTCATCGTGGACAAAACAGAACCAATAGAAATACCCATTGTTTTAGCAAAAGAGTTTACCCCAGTAACACCAGCAAACTTCAGCATGTACATTGGATCAGTTTTGTCTAGTTGCAGATGTGAACTTAACAAGGTTGATTGAGCAACAAACCCAAAGGCAGAAGCAGCAATAATCAAATAAATGATTTTCTTAGCTTCGTTTGACGATCCGTCCATGGTGGACAACAGAGCATTACCCAAAACGGCAGCCACCCCACCTAAAATAATAAAAGGTTTCATGGCACCGGTTTTGGACATAACCAAAGCACTCAAGAAAACCACAATACTGATCGAAACCATAAATGGGATGAAATTGATCGAGGCTTTCATGGCGGATTGGTGGAAAACCAATTGGAAATATTGGATCACATAATTAGCTTGGAAACCATATGCCATTGTGACAAAGACAGCCGTTGCATTAGCACAGCCGATGTAAATGTTCCGGATGGCTTCTTTAGGAAACAAAGGTGCGGCTGCCTTGAAGTTAAAAGCCAAAGCTTCATTTCCTGAGTACTTTTGTTCCAAAAACCCCACCAGCTTGCTATACAGAAAATACTCAAACAAAAAGGAGAAAATGATTAGCAACATACCAACAACAATAAAAGCAATCACAAGACCACTGGTCCACGAGTAGTCGTCACTGTTACTGAAAGTGAAAGACAACAATGCCAAGATGTACCCTGCAGCTGATGAGATAAATCCAATCATATCAAACGAAACCAACAGCTCCAACATTAATTTTGTGTACAGATTTTTTGTTTTCAGTTTTTTCACATCTCTTTTGAAGTTGGCTTTCCAGTACCTTATTATGCTCAAAATGCTTGTGTCATGGTCATCATACGCAAAATAAAACACAGCCAATGCCGTAAAACCAATTGGTAAATTGATGTAAAAACACCATCTCCAACTCAAAACACCGCCACTTGGAGCGTTCGTAAAGGCCCCACCAATAAAAGGACCCACAACACTACTCACGGTGAAGGAAAAGGATAATAAACTCAACACAAAGGGCCTTTTCTGTTCAGGAACCAAAGTTGCACCAACCAGAAACATCAAAACCTGGATTCCAGAACCTGCAATACCTGCAAGCACTCTCCCCCCAATCAACATGTTCATCGAGTTAGAAAGAGCAACGATAAGCGACCCAGCTTCAAATATCACCACCGCAATAGCCACACTAAGTCTTTTCCCCAGTCTTTGCGCAATTCTCGACCAGATCAAGCAACAAACAGATGTTGGCAAAGAATAACCTGTGATAATCCACCCGGATTTGGCGTAATCGTGAAATTCTTCAGATATTTTTTCAATGGCAGAGGTGACAATAACAATGTCCAATGCAGCAATGAAAAGAATCAAGTTTAGGGATAGCTGCACAACAGCTAGTCTCCATCCCTCGTAATATTCAGGAGGACCTGGACTGGGAATCACTTCCTTGGAGGTGACACTTTCTTCTTCGTAGTCCTTTTGAAGATCTTTTTCATCCAAACTGTTGGACGCGTTTGTGAGTTCGTTTGACGTGTCTCTAGAGGATATGCACTGCGCCTCATTTTTTTTATTAATAGACTCACTGAAAGAGCTTTTTTCCAAAGATGCAGATGTCATTTTTTTTTTTTTTAATATCTTGCTATGTGACTTTGCTGCAAAAGGCCTTGATGGTTTCTGGTCTTCTTTTCCAAGTCATATCGTATCAAACTCAAATCTTCAACTCTATACCTTTTCTTTCTCAGATGTCTCTCCTTTATATAAAAGTTAAACCGAAGATAAGGCTTACAACTTTGCTTGGCAAGATGACTAATCATTTCGCAGCTGTACCTGTTTATGTCACTTTTTTGTGGCTATTAGTAATCGGTATATCTCGACAATTCGGCCGTAAAAGCCCGCTGCGGATTTCTTCGCATGCTTTTCCTTTTTCCTTTTCTTTTTTTTTGTTTTTTTTTGTTTTTTTTTTTTTTTTTTGCCGTGACAAAGATGCTCGGTTACATAGGGAAATTTAGTAAATTTACTCCGAAAACGATTATTCTTGCTCAAGTGCTATTGCAGAGTACAGAGTCTTGAATTTTATGCGGCCTATACACGACATTGAAAAAAGTATAAACGACCTGGTAAAATACATATACAATTAGGAGTATTGCACCCAGGAAAGCAGAGGTTAATCTTGTGTTCGCAAAATAGGTTCCTTTTAATGAGAGCGCGATCATAGCAAAATGGCGTCTTAATCACAAGCACTTGGCGTACCATTGTTTCACCAACCATCAAATGGCATAAACTTTTCAAATGTGGGATAAACAATGTCAGGCTTTTGTGCCATATCAAAAACTTGTGGTTTCGAAAGAGTTTTGAAAAGTGATTTACATCTCGCCATTATTTGCTTTATTGTAGCATACAATTACCGAAAAAGTTTATATTCAATTTTTTCTTTAATGTGTAAACTCTTGTATATCTCACAAGTTTGCTTGTGAATTAAAGAATCAGGTAAAAATTGCACCTATTTGGTAAAACTCGAGAGGTACCATTGAAATACTATTGAACATTGGAGATTGTTCGAATGGCCAGAACGAATGGAATAAACACACACACAAAGCGGTGTTATAAAATGAGACATTTTTATAAAGTTCCAATAGATATCTATTTTTGATCTTTTTTACCCAAATGGATGGTCGTTTGTTTAAAGTTTAATTAATTAATTATTAGAAGTTCTCCTTCTTATTGCTATACAAACACCTTCAGGCGTCCTCCTTCTCATCATCAGCAAGCTTCTTTGACTTCTTGTCTGTTGGCGATTTTTTGCTTGAAGTGAATAAAGACAAAATAAAAGACAGGGCTGCAATTGCTGTTGAAAAGTAAAAAACATTTTGGATCGAGGATGAAACCATTTTTGAAATTTTGGACGTTGGGCTTTCGAAATTAGACGTGATATAAGAAACTATGTCATCTGCTGTCAAAGTCACCGGCGGATCAAGTTTTTTAGCTTTATCGATAAACGAAAGATTAAAGATCATGGTTGAAATCACAGATCCAATGGAGATCCCCAAAGTTTGACAAAAATTGCTCACTGCGGTGACACCAACAAAATTAGTCATGTATTTTGGGTCTTCTTTGTCCAGTTGCATTTGGCAACTGATCAACGAGGATTGAGAAACAAATCCAAAAGCTGAAGATGCAATGACCAAAAAAATAATCTTTTCGGCTTCATTTGATGCCCCATCCATGATGGACAATAAAGCATTCCCAACAATTGCTGTTATTCCACCTATTATAATAAAAGGTTTTAAATGCCCGGTACGAGCCATCGTAACACCGCAAAACATACAAACGATACTGATAGAAATCATAAAGGGAATAAAGTTGATGGAGGCTTTCAACGCAGAGTAGTTAAAAACCAGCTGGAAGTACTGGATCACATAATTCGCTTGACACCCATATGCCAAAATAACAAACAAAGCAGCAGCGTTTGCGCACCCTATATACGTGTTGCTGATAGCCACTTGCGGGAACAAGGGGGCTGCAAGATCAAATTGGAAATCGATGGCTTTGTTGTGAGTGTATTTTTTTTTTAGCAAGGCAACCATCTTGTCATAGTAAGTGTATTCAAAGATAAACGAGAAAATAATCAAAATAATGCCAATAATAAAAAATGCTAAAACGATGCCACTTTTCCACGTCCAGTTTTCACCACTTGCAAACGTGAATGCCAAAAGCGTCAAAATGTATCCACCAGAAGAACTTAAAAACCCAATCATATCAAAGGAGACAAGTGTTTCTAGCATTAATGAGGTATAGAATTTTTTCGTTTTCAACTTTTTCAAATTCGGGGAAAAATTGATTTTCCAGTATCTGTATATCTCGATTACATCACAATCAGGGTCTTTGTAAATTATGCAAAAAATAAACAGAGCAAAAAATCCAATAGGAAGATTGATATAAAAACACCATCTCCAACTCAAAATCCCTCCGCTCGGAGCATTGGTAAAGGCACCACCTATAAACGGACCCAAAACACTACTCACGGTAAAGGAAAAGGACAAAATGCTGAAAACAATGGGTCTTTTCGACTCTGGAACCACAGTGGCCCCAACCAGGAACATCAGTGTTTGAATCCCGGACCCGGCAATCCCAGCAATGACTCTTCCACCGATCAACATGTTCATGGAGTTTGCAACGGCAACAATCAAAGATCCAATTTCAAAGACCACAACGGCAAGTGCCACACTCAGTTTTTTCCCCAGTTTCTGTGCAATTCTGGACCAGATCAAACAACAAACAGCACTGGGCAAAGAATACCCTGTGATGATCCACGCAGACTTGGAGTAATCGTGGAACTGCTCTGAGATTTTCTCAATTGCAGAGGTGACAATGACAATGTCCGGGGCTGCAATAAACAGAATCAAGTTCAAAGACGCCTGCACCACAACCAATTTCCATCCCTCGTAATATTGTGGTTCTTCAGTGCCATTCAAACCGCTTTCATCGTTTGACATTGAGTACTGCAGTAGTTCTTCTGTTTCTTCCTTGAGTTGGCCCTTCTTTTCCTCGCTTTCATCAGCGAAGCAGGCTGTGTCTGTTGAGGCAAGATTCTTTAGCTCGGCGGAGTATGTCTTGTGTGTGTCATAAAGAAAGGTGTTGCTTCCACTATGTGTTTCATCATGGTGCACTCTTGTGGAGTTGCTTTTGTGAATATCTAGCCAGCCCATTGCAAAGTTGTTGATTGCTTATGTTTTTTTCTTTTTTTTCTTCTAGCCAAAAGTTGTGACTTCACGCGTTACTGTAAAAAATTTAATTATTCTAGCTTATTAGCAATGCTTTAGTTTTTCGGAAGCCTTGGTGCTGTTGCTTTTTGATACTCAACTCTTAAAGGTGTCATTTATTTTTACACAAAACCATCAATTCATCAAAGGGGCAAAGTCAAGCGTGTGAGACCACACAACGACTACAGCACAAACGCAATTCTTCCTCCTTCCCTCTTTAAATTGTTTCAATTATTATGCGTGATTCATTTCGCGCCAGGGACTTCGTACCGCGTGAAAAAACTTTTCTTTTTTCACTGCGTTTCTTGGGTCTCTTGTTTCCATTTTTTTGCAACGATCGCAAATAGTTGCGATCTGCAGAGCTCATCACATACACAAGCTGCTAAGAAAAAAAATGTGTAAAATCCACCGGGTTTTGTCGCACGACATCGGTTCCTTCTGGCAAAAAAATCTGGGAAATTTTTTTTGTTTTAAATGTGGCACTGTTTTCTTGGCTCACGTGTTCAAACCCCTTTTGATTTACATAAATAAAGCCGCCGGAAATATCTCGCGCTTTTGGTATATTGTCACATGACATGTTTGTATATGTTTTTAGCTTTCAATCCGAACACCCTTGCTCGGCATCTCGGACAAAGGCTCAACAAATACTCAATTCTTATTTGTTCTTATTAGGACTTCAAGGGAAAGAAATAGAAAAAAAAAAAAGCACTGTGACCGGAAGAATATCAAGAAACGTCACTCGTCGTTAGCAAGCCTCCTCGTATTTGTCAAGAGACTTGCAAGAACGTTTACGAACGTGTTTTTTGTGGGATCTAGGTGACATATGCCCTTTTGTCTAATATATACATTTAGCTGGTATATTTTAGTTGTAGTATAATGTCAATTGATGAGATCAGATCCTATTATATTCGGAAAAACAACCTAGTTTTTTTTTTTTTTTAGCATCATCTGGATTAATCAGGGAAACTCTTGGAATCTGTGTTTTTGCTTCATCTTATGTATATAAACAACTTGTGTGTTGGCTACACACGTTACTCGGGTTGTGTTACACTCTACTTCTTCAAAAAACACAAAAGAGAAAAACACAGAAAAACAAGGCCTTGACCAAAGAAGCACTTTCAAACAATAAACAAGAATGATGAACAGACAGTTGACCGCTTTCGCCAGAGTTGCTCCAATGAGCAAAGTTGTAGCAAGATTCCCAATCAGACAGTTCCACACTTCCCTACTTCACATGCAATCCTACCAAAAATGGGCTGACCTAGACAAGGCCGGTAAACAAAACTTTATCAAATCTTTTGTCAACTTGCACATCGAAAAACACCCATGCAGTAAAAGCAATGTCAGTTACCAAGCACTAGCCAACGATATGGAAGAATACGACGACACTCCATACATTTTCGGGATTTTGTACGACGAAATAAGAGCTGTCGCACAAAAGGAGTCTGTTCACAACACTGATGGTTCAGGTTTCACTGGTGATCCGGATTTCGCCAAGTTGTTATCTTCTAAATGATTTTAAGTACAAAACTAAATACACAATTATATATTCTTTAAAAACTTCCAAAGGAAAAGAAATCAAAAACAAAAAAACATGAAAAAAAAAAAATAAAAGACATAAAGAAACATAGATCCATAAATCGTGGTGGTGTTTGTTTGTTTGTTTGTTTGTTTGTTTATTCCCCCTTTCAGCTCAAAACTGTACTCAGGTTGTCTGCTGACTCCATTTGGTCCATTTTGGCAACGTTGCTCAAAATGTCGTTTTTCGAAGACTCCAAAATAGACCCGTTGCAACTAAACATCTCGTGCATGATATGATACGCTTTTTCGAAATTGAAAATAATATCCAACTCACGCACATTGCCAAAATACGAGTCCAAAGCTTCCACATATCTGTGGATCGCTTCCAACACGAGCAATTCGTTCGAATCACCTTCCACATAATCTTCATCTGGAGTTGCAGCGCTTGCACCTTGATTCAAATTTTTCTTATCCCTTGACGATCCCGCTGTCGTTATGCCTGCAATAAAATATAAACTGGCATACCGCTTGTATATCACTCTATGTGTGTTTCCTGTGCTACCATGCAAATTGCACTCAATAATATTGCACATCTTGCTCTTACGAGATAGCACAAGAGCGGTCACGTCTTTGATAATAATCTGTTTTTCTGCCGAAGTAAAGGAATCGTACCATTGGATCATTCTTGTTTTGCCCTGTCTGCTCAAAAGAAGCATGTACTGTAATTCAATCATTATTCTGTATTTTGTCAGCTTGTTTCGTATGGTTTTTGAGCTTGTTTCTTGTTTTTACGGATGGTTATTTTTAGTCCTGTGTGACGCTTATATTTACAAAAAGAGGAAAAATGTTGTTTCTGGTCCTAGCACTAATTTAAAAATCCCAAGACGGGTAATATTGTTGAAGAGCCCACCTGTGAACCACTTTATACACTTTTGCGTTATAAAAAAATGCATAATCTCTTAGATCACAGAAGAATACATATGGTTAAGAACATCGACGGTTCGATCGTCAAAAAGATAAATCACTCACTCATGTGTTCTTCCTCAGGAACCCATGGGGCTGGCTTGAAAAACTCTTGGTCTTCAATCACCATTTTTTTAAAGTTTTCCTTGTCGTCAACAAACTCCAAAATGTAGTCAAGTTCCAATTCATGAGTCTGTCTTCCCAAAATGACCAGCGTGTGCAACGGTTCCCCGGAATCGTACTTGCTCAATTGCTCAATGGTTCCTGCTTTGAAGGCTTGCTTATTGGATCCCAATCTGCTGATGGCCACACAAGGGGTGTTTGGAGTGTACGCTTTTTCCTGTCTAGTTTCTTCAATTTCTAGTAGTTGCTCACAGCATTGTGCAATGGACATGTATCTTGGAGGCTCGTAGATCAGTCTTCCTCTAGCCATATTTTCTATGCTTTGTTCTTTGACTTTGATATCTAGCAAAACCAAAGTATGCAAACCAATTTTTCTGTTTTCCATGATCTTGTCGTACCAAGAGTCTGGTCTCCAAGAGTCGGTAAAGAAAACCATGGAGATAGTCTGCCCAAAGTTGTACAATTGCAAACCGCAAGCCCCAGCAGCATTCATGACACTGGCATTGTGGATGACTTCAACAGGGATGTTTTGTTGCTTGCATCTCAAAACCAAGTCGGTGTGAGTGGTGGCACCAAAGACATCACCGACAACCAAAAAACAAACATCGACTTTGTCCGCATTTTCCATAATTTCTTCACACCCACTCTCAACCATCTCTCTGTCAGCCAATGTGATTTTTTTCCCATAAAATTCTTCCAATTCTTCCATAGAAGAGTTCATCAAGATGGATGTGTAGTGTTCCAAATACACACGCTCACATTTTTGAACCGCTCTCAACCCTCTAACGGTGATATCTTCAGGGTACGCCAATCCTAAACCAATCAAATACAACATTGTAGTCTGGCTCCGTGTGTGGTTTTTTTATTTAGGTTTAACAATTTTGTATTTGGTGTCAAGCAACTTGACTTTAGCAGGTGAACAGAATGTAAGTTTTATAACCACAAATACCCAGTAGCGTCTAACGCTCGCTCAAGTCTCGCTCGAGTCTCGCTCAAGTCTTGCTGAACTCATCGGCAAAAGAGAAAAAGAAACGACCTTCGGATAAGCTAGTGTTTTTGATTTTTTTAAATTTTTTTTTTGCATGCGCGAGAAGAGAGTTGAGTAGGAAAACGCAATGGTTAAAATGTCACTTTGGAAGAGTAATGATGAGTATTGATGCCTTTATTGACAACAGAATAGCTTTGGACTTTGGAGCGTTTGAGTTCTCAAACGCAGCAATGAATTGAGCAGTTTTTAAAAATCTTGGCAAAGGTGCAACGAGGGAGATAAACCAACGGAGTAAAAAAATATCTTGTACAAAGGCGCAACAAACTTTTGGAAGGAAACAACTTATAGGAGAAAAGATATTAGAGGTTAATAAAGTTATTGATCATGAAAACAGTTGATTTTGAAGAACCTCTTTCTTTTTCTTGCATGTTCCAATTATTGAATCGGCCTTGCAACGATGAGATCCCCTTCAAATCAAATGTGTGGCACTTGACTTTAACAGAAACTAGTTCAAAAGTAAACCAAGACTATTGCTACTTCTTATTCGAGCTCTAACGCGTCTGACATCCCCAATTTGTAACCCATTTTCCTTTGTTTTCGAGATATTCTATTGCTAAGACTTGCATGCCGAGCTTTTGTAACTCTGAACATTCCCGGAAACTGGGACCGACTATGCGCGTACCCTGAACATCCGGGTTTTTCCCTTTCCCGTCCGAATCAAGATAAGGAGAAGGAGCAAGGGGTAAAAAAGAAATGTTGATTGATGAAGCGTTTCATTATCAAAATCATCTTATCTTATCAACGTTAACCTGTTCTATTGTAGTCTAATTTTTTTAGCTGGTTGTGATGGTTACTTTGCTGTTTTCATTACGGGACTTGCAAAGAAAGTTATCGTTAGCCCCAACCAAAAACATCACCAAAACCAACACACTACAAAAATGGGAGAACCGGACTCTACCACACCTTTACTATCCGCCAATACAAGCTCTAACAAGGCACAACAGCATCAGCCCCAACATACAGAAACTGGTTTGCAAGAATACCTTTCAGAAGAAAACACTTATACTAACAACAACAACAACAACAACAACTATGCTGCTATTTCCACGCCGGAAATCTCAGATGACCAGTATAGAGAAATGGAGGAATCTTTTGCTTCTAGCAAGAAGCGCAGTCGTGCGTACACTTATTTGAGGGCTGTTCTTATTTTCTTTGTTGCCCTGTGCTTTTTGTTGCCCCTTGGATGCATGATTTTCAGTGTACCGCTTATGAGAGCGGTTGATAACAAGTACGGCAACAATTATTTACAAAGTTTTGTTGAAAACAGCACAAACATAGATGTCCAAGATATTGACTGGCACATTTTGAATTCAAAACATATCCAATTGAACATCACAGCAGACCTTTCATTTGACTATTTGGCGTCCGTGAACGATGCCTCTTTTGCTTCTACTGTCAATAGCGTTGCGTTGCTTCCAAGAGACAAGACGTTGAGAAAACTGATGAGATTTTCTATGAATCATGCTGTCAAAAACATGTGCCTTATGGTGGATAATATTGAAGTTGTTGGAGAAGTGCACAAGGATGACGAAGAGACTTCCCACGCGGATAATGTGAAGTGGAGCTTGAGCAATTTGAAGCCAGGCTCGCAAGACGAGCTGTTGTGCTTTTCTGTGATGGAAAACGTCACCACAAGGGTGTATATTCCGATTCTTTTGGAACTGAACTGGACCAACCTTTACAAAATCATCAAAGCCATTAACAAAGAAAAGGACAGAGACGCATTGCAAAGAAACGTTGAGATATTTAGTGTTTTGGATTTGCAGGTTTATAAAGAAAAGTTTTTGGGCCAAAAATTGCCAATTTTAAAGAACTTGCACATTGACAAATTTGATGTGACAAAATACATTTTGGACACTGGGTACTACACCGAGCTTGCCGAACCTTACCTTAGGCCATCTTCTTTTGAAAACTGGGAAGAACGGAAATGAAGGGGAAAAAGGATCTGTGTCCTTCCAGAACTTTCAAATAAAAGGGGATGCAGAAAATAGGAAAGTTGATTTTAGTATCGACATGATCAATGAGCAATTTGCTGAAAGTTTTGGAGAACACGTACTTGTGTCAAACATAAATACCTCTTTGACCAATCATTTTTTGCACAAGTTTTCTTGGCAGCCAGTTTTTCCTGATTGTAATGGGAACTTGGACATTATTTTCCCAAGCACTAAAACTTTTTTCCAAGTCACTTTGGTGGAACGCACTGATGCAAAAGAGGATGATTTCAAAGCTCTTCGAGTTTTTGGATCTATTTATGATGACGGATTTCCCTTTGAGTTTACCAATGGAGTGTGCTATGCAGATGACATCAACACAATCACCCCAATGAACCTGTTTTTAAGCAAAGTGTTCAATTCCACTGAGCTGCTACGGTTGGGGGTTGTGGAGACTTCTTTTCTATCGCTCTACGATCAACCTCACCAGAACGATGTTCCGGGGGAGCTGGAACAAAACCCATCGCACATCAAGAACATATTGAACCCTGGTTTGACTCCTCTTCCCATTGATTTGAACTTTACTTTGAACTCAAGTGAATTTTTGAGAGAAGTTGGTATTGATAAAAAAACGTTCAAAATCATCAAAGATCCAAACAATAGAAGAAACCCAAACAGTTACAAAGTTCAAGGTGAAGGATTTGCGGAGATTTTTATTCCTTATGTCACTGACTTGAAAATTTTAGTGGAAAAATTGAAAGGCAAGACGAAAATCATTGATCAAATTTCCAACAAGCACTTCCTGACAGTGACGATGGATGTATGGGAAGATTGCAAAGTGGAATACATTTACGATGATGAGGAGGATATCACTTTTGGTGCTACCCTCCATAAAGACCACATGTCTCAACCTGTGCACATGAAACTGATATTCCAGCTCGACGACGCAGAAGTGGAGGTTGTAGACAACGCTGTTTTGGGAAGAGTGATGAGCCGCACTTTTTGGCAGGGCGAGTCGCCTGTTCTGATTGACGCGGTCATGGACTTGATTGTGAAAAACGATGTTTTGGGCGAGTTTATGCTAAGCGATATCCCGGGAGCAGGAAGCACAGTGATCACCAGATAAGAAAGGTCTTTGACTTTTACACTCTGGTGATGTGTTCTACTTCTTTCCCCAAATTGCATACTTTAGAGTCATGTGACTCTGGGGCGGGCTCTCTCCGCACAAGACGAACAACCCATCTGAGACAAGTTACTCGTATTCTATTCTTTTTTTTTGTTTTTTTTTTTTTTTTTCGTTCGCTGAGAATTTTGTGTTCCTTTTTTTTTTTTTTTGTTTTTTTTGTTTTTTTTGTTTTTTTTGGTCCGGAAACAACATCAAAGTACTGTTTACGATACTGAATTTATTGGCGAGTTAGAAACGACTAGAAAGAAAAGATTTAGGTTTGACTTACAAGAATGGTATTATTTGTTGGTGTTTTGTGAGTGCTGTGACACCTTTGCTTTTTTATAGTCTATTTTGCTGCTGTATAGAGTTGAATTCTGTTTTTTGGTTTTTTTTTTTTTTTCAAATGGTTTTACGTCCTAGTATTTGATTGCTGTTCGGCGATTCTTCATGCTGGAAGACTGGTTTCAGTTCTTGCTTCAATATGTTTCCCCTCTTTACAGTTTACTTCTCTGGGTTTTATGGTCTGACTATGCATCAAACTCTTTTATTCGTGTTTTTTAAATACAAATCCTTGTTTTATGTTAATTGTCCTCTTTCGCTTGGTGACGTTTTTTCAAAGTTTTTCGTGTTTTCCCTTTGTGGGGATTTTAAGCCTTTTTTTTTTTAAAATGTCCTTTCATATGATACAGTTTGCGTTATATTTGGATCAATTAATTAAACTATTACAAAAAACTTGAACTAAGAACTAAGAACTAGAACCTAGAACCAAGAACCTAGAACCAAGAACCAAGAACCAAAGCCTCGTGTATTATTGGCTGTTCACCGTTATACTAACAGATACTTTGGCGATTATTATTTTTTTTTTTGTGCCATTTGTGCCAACTTATATACCTAAATAAATACAAAAAAAGAACCAATTCTGCGAACTTCGAAAGAGAATGGTTGCTAGCAATGGGGTCAATGAAAAATGGGACACTGTGATCTCGCTGTTACAGGATTTGTTCAATGCCAACGAGGTGATCCCGTTCGATTACCATACTGCAAAAGATGCAAACGAAGAGAATGCGTCAGATGCCCAATCCGAAACAACACTCATAAACCAAAGAGAATTGCAGCACAAGGACAACTGCTCCAGGGGGAAAAGGATCTTACAAGAGATCCAAATCAACCTTGATGGATTACTTAAGGATCTAGACAAAAATTTTGCAGTCAATATCGAAAAACAAAATGGTGGGCTCAAAACAGGTGAGTCTGAAGCTACAGGTGGTAAGCATACACTTGTGCATGATGAATCTGACGTGGCCGAGGGCGGTCGTGGTGGTAGAAAGCGCAGAAAGCTGGCTGAAACTCTCGACTTGCAGGAATTTCCTGCTTCTTTGGGGAAAAGAGGCAGACCATCCGCACAAGATTACAACAACGACAAGCCTGAGGCATCGATGCATCAGACGCCTAGATCTTTGGTTGACGAAGCCAAGCCTTTTAAAAACGGCTCTTTAGGGTCTGAAGATGCCACAGCACTATCGGGAAGAAAACGCAAACAAGCCTTGGGGGACGCAGCAGACCTACCTGTGGATACAAAAACCAACAATCTTTTACGCAAAGAGGAATCACCAGATTCAGTACAACATGCAACTGCTACAGCTGCTACTGCTACTACTACTACTACTACTACTACAACAAGCAGCAAAACCGTGCAGCACGGGAAGAGCTACTATGCGAGCGAGTTCAATGCGAACGAGCCCGTTTTACTGGGGTCCCAGGTGGCGTACAAACCGATGAAGAAAAACAGCGGGATTACAGACTGGTTCCAGTGTGAAGTGACGAAAATACTGAACAGCGAAGGCACAAAATTTGAAATAAAAGATCCAGAACCTGATGATTTCGGGAATCCAGGAGCCTCGTACAAGTGCAACTGGAAAGAAATCCTTTTGATCCCTCCTCATCCAAACATCGCATCAGCAAGAAAACTGAAAGTCTACCCAGTGGGCACAAAAGTATTGGCCAAGTATCCAGAAACAACAACTTTCTACTCAGCACTGGTCATTGGGAAAACACAAACTAGAAACGGATTACCAACATGCATTTTGAGATTTGACGGAGAAGAAGAAGTTGACAAGGAAACAGAAGTCGAGCGGTTCTGGGTCTTGCCGTTTCCCAAGAAGTAGACGGTGTCTTGAAACGAGTCTTTTTAGATATACATATAACTACCTTAGGTTACGCAAACTATAGCACATGTATATGCACAATTCAATCTTTGTAACGATAACTCTGCACCGGAGGCTATTAGTCACTCAGGTGTCCCAACTGAAATACCCAGTTAAACGTGACAACTCTCCCCTTCCCGTTACCCTCTTCAAATGCCGTTAAACCGGTTATTTTTTTTTTTTTTTCGCCTAACCTTGTTGTTCTTACGAAGCTAAAAAAAAAAAAATTTTGCGCACTTTATTTTTTTTCCACTCGAGTAACGTGAACTTGCTTGTTTTGAAGATAATGATGATCGCACGACAAGTTTTCCACAGATGTTGGATTTGGTTTTGGGAATCAATAAAGGCAGTCGACATCAGCTGCAGTAGACCAAATACCGAGCATTGCACCACTGCACCACACAAATCAGCTCAATTTCTTTACAGCGTTCTCCAAAGAATTTAAAATATATCTGTCATAAAATGAGAGAATCCGAATACCAGCGTTCGAGATCTAGATCTCCTGTTCGCAGAGACCCAGAGGACAGAAGGAATTTCAGGGACCACAGCAGAAGTTTCGACAGTAGAAGAGGGTCGAGGGGAAGCATGAATGACTACCAGCATAGCACTGGAAGTCGTCACGGAGACAGAAGAAGCAGCAGCTCCAGAGACAACGGGAGAAGATCCAGCGATCGTCCTGGTATGTCGAGCAGCAACAACAACAACAGACACGGGAGCAACAATGGGCGTTCAAGAAACAACAACATCAACAACAACAATATCAGTAATATTCATAACGGAAGGGTGAGCAGTAGCAGCACGAGCAGCTATGTAAACAAAAAGCCACAACTAGGGTATTCTCCTCCAAGAGTGGAGGGGGCTTCTTACGAAGACAAAATGAACAGAAATTACTCCAAAAGTGTTTTTGTTGGGAATTTGCCATACGATTGCGAAGCCGCAGACTTGGAAGACTATTTTTCGAAAGTAGGGCGTGTTATTAGAGCAGACATTGTGACCAACAGAGGGAGACACAGAGGTATGGGGACAGTGGAATTCGAAAGCAGAAACGCTGTTGACGCTGCCATCAGAGAATTGGACCACTCGAATTTTATGGAAAGAGAGATTTTCGTTAGAGAAGACAACCCACCTCCTCCTTCATCACTGGCACCGGTGCCTTTATCTTCTTCTAGAACTGAAACTGAAAGAGGAAGAGATGCGAACAGATCAAGACACAGTAACCACAACAATACTTATAGCATTAACGATCACACTACTAATAACAGTACAAGAAGCTCAAGCAAAGACACGGGCAGCAAACAGCTGTATGACGGATTTGAGGTTTTCATTGCTAATTTGCCATTTAGTATAAATTGGCAGGCGTTGAAGGACATGTTCAAGAAATTTGGGGACGTGAAAAGAGCCGATGTATCCTTGGATCATAACCAAAGATCCAGAGGATTTGGGACTGTTTACTTCAAAACCGCTAAAGAAGCAGAAGATAGCATTGCCTACTACGCCGGATTGGAAATGGAAGGCAGAAGGTTGGACTGCAAAAAGGGAAGATACGGCTGGGGAGCTAGCTCCAGAGCTGCAAACAGCGGTGAACATAGCCAAAGTGAACACGACGATGTCAATCTAATAGACGAGGATGTAAGCATGTCCAGCGGAAGACAGATAAAAAACGGAAACTCTCGCCATTTGAACTCTGAATTTGTTGAGGGAGCACGTCCAGGTGGCTCTACAAAATCCAAAATTGTTTACGTTTCCAATCTACCTCTATCCACGGCACAATCTGACTTGTATGATTTATTTGACACTTTTGGGAAAGTTAACAGAGCAGAGTTGAAACTTGTAGACGGAGATGTCAACGGTGAAGCTGTTGTGAAATATGACAACCTAGACAGTGCAGAAATGTGTGTTGATAGATTGGACAAGTACGTCTATGGTGGTTGTGAACTCCATCTTTCCTTTTCAACCTACAGCGATAACAACTACAACACTCCGGACACAACAGCTGTTGAAGACGACCAGCAATAACAAAAGCAGAAAGTGAGCGGGAACGCACCCCTTGTCAAGAAGGAAACCCCGTTTTTTTTTTCGATAATGTTAGTATATACGAACAAAACCAACAACTAAAAGATGTAGAATTATTAATAACTAGCTAAGCACTTTCAAATAGAAATGGGTAATGCCGTTTTTGCTGCCAGTTAGGCCAATCTGTGTGGGTTTCCTGAAAAACAAATATTTAGTGATAGTCAGCTATCATTTTGGGCTGAAACCCGATGCACTCGAGCCTGGCTTGTAATACAAGAAACAGAGCACTTTTAGATTTGAAATTTTCGTTCCAAATTCACCGTTAACACTCTTAGTTTGTTATGGTTTATAAGCAAAGTGACGCAAATTTTATAACCCTCTAAAATATGTTAGTCAACGGTTCCTGACTTTGTTTAAAATACCTCCGTCACATGATTATTCTTATTGGCATTTTCTGCCCAGTTGTGCTCACCGTGTTTGTTCATTGTGAGTCACGAAACACGAGAAAAGCGAGAAAAAGATGATAGCAAAAAAATTTTCGAAAGGACGGAAACTGGAAAATGTTTCCTGTCAATGCCTTTTTCCGATGTTGTCGAGCAATTGAGTCTTTAATAGTTGGTTCTAAATTTTTAAATCATTTGTACTTCTTGACATAGTATTGCGTTAAACCATTTCCTTCATTGCATAGGCATTTTTAAACTGAACTTTTTTTTGTAGATCGATCAATTCGACAAAAAAAAAAAAAAAATAAAAAAAAACACAACAACCCAAAGTAAATACACAGATTACATCAATCATGTCTGAACTATATATCAACGAATATACCGGTAAGGATGCTACTACCCAAACCGGTACCAAAGAACTACCTTTTCAAACTGCTGCCTATGCATTGTTCACCATTGCTTCAGCCGACTCTGCTGAACCAAAGCTTTTTGTTTTCAAAAAAACCGAACAAGAAGATAAATCCATTGTTGAAGAATACGTTTTGATCAGCGCCAGTGCTTTGAAAAAAGCTAAAAAAGGTGCTGAAGGTTTGAAAAAAAAAGCCATCAAACAACAACAACAACAACAACAAGCCAATGTTCAAGAAATTACCAAAAAAATCGACATTTTGTCTTTCAACGACTTGAAACTGGATGAATCTCTACCTGAAGCCGTTCCAGCTAAAATCTACCAATCCTACGATTTGGTTGACAAAAGAATCAAAGTTTCTGGTTGGGTTCACAGACTAAGAGTTTCTAAAAAGTACGCTTTTTTGGTTCTAAGAGATGGGACCGGTTACTTGCAAGCCATTTTGAGTGGAGATTGTGCCAACGCTGCACAAGCCTTGCCTCTAGAATCCTCTATTGAACTATACGGTACCATCACCAAATTGCCAGAAGGGAAATCTGCTCCAGGTGGTGTTGAATTGGTTGCTGATTACTACAAAGTTGTTGGTTTAGCTCCAAGTGGTGATGACGCATTTACAAACAAAGTTCAAGAAAATGCTGATCCATCCATCTTGTTGGATCAAAGACATTTGGCCTTGAGAGGGGAAACTTTGAGTGCCGTCATGAAAGTCAGAGCAGCATTCTTGAAAGCGGTCAGAAGATTTTACGAAGAAGAACGTTTGACAGAAGTCACCCCACCAAGCATGGTTCAAACTCAAGTCGAAGGTGGGTCCACTTTGTTCAAACTAGATTATTACGGTGAAGAAGCATATTTGACCCAATCTTCCCAATTATACTTGGAAACCTTTTTGGCTGCCTTGGGTGATGTCTACTGTATTGCTGAATCCTTCAGAGCAGAAAAATCTCACACCAGAAGACATTTGAGTGAATACACCCATATTGAAGCAGAATTGGCCTTTTTGGATTTCAAAACTTTTTTGCAACATATCGAAAATTTGCTAGTTAAAAGTGTCAAATATGTTTTGGAAGACCCAATTGCTGGTCCATTGGTTGAGCAATTGAACCCGGGTTTCAAAGCTCCAGAAGCTCCGTTTATGAGATTAGAATACAAAGACGCCATCAAATGGTTGCAAGAACACGATATCAAAAACGAAGACGGTGAAAACTTTAAATTTGGTGACGATATTGCTGAGGCCGCAGAAAGAAAAATGGTGGACACCATTGGTGTTCCAATTTTCTTGATTAGATTCCCTGTGGAAATCAAATCTTTTTACATGGAAAGATGCAAAGATGATCCAAGAGTCACAGAATCCGTTGACGTTTTGATGCCTACCGTTGGTGAAATCACCGGTGGTTCCATGAGAATCAAAGATACCGACGCCTTGCTAGAAGGTTTCAAAAGAGAAGGTATTGATCCTGCTCCATACTACTGGTTCATTGACCAAAGAAAATACGGGACTTGTCCACACGGTGGGTACGGTTTGGGGACAGAAAGAATCTTGGCTTGGTTGTGTAACAGATTCACTGTTAGAGAGTGTGTTTCTTACCCACGTTTTACTGGCAGAGCCACTCCATGAACACTATCAACTATTTCTTGTTTGATTTTTGATTCCATTTGTAACCACTCATGTTGCTGTTTGTTTGATATTTATTTGTATAGAATAACATGAAAACGTAATATTTTAATCTGTGACAGTTTTATTTTGGTCAGCTAAATGTGCATCAACTTTTGAAAACTGTTGCTTCTATCCTTTTCCGTTTAAGAATATCGTTGATCAGTAAAGCTTTTACAGCATGTGTGAGACTTCACAACTGAGTTTGATGGTATATTTTAAAACCTCTCCCCACTATGCTAAGATAAAGTGAGTCACGGACAAAAAGTCGGTGGGTAAATTTTGCGCCGGAATTCATTACCGAGTTCACAGTATTTTTTGTTCATTTTCTGTTTACCTTTTTCAAGATCCCGCAGCAACTATTGGTGCGGTTATCATGGCCGAGCACGATAAGCAAGTCGATATCATATTACAAGACTCATATCTGGCAAATTGGAACTGAATAATTCTCTGAGCAGGTATATAAAGCAAACGCTTTCAGGTTCTAACTTTCAACTTTGATTATTACTTAATTTTGAAAGTTTGGAAACAGATGAAAACAAAACAACGAAAACAATATCGATTCAATTACAACACGCTTTCACACACGCTTTCACACACACACACATATAATCACAAATGTCTGAACAAAAAAATAAACTTTGGGGTGGAAGATTTACTGGTGAAACCGACCCTCTTATGAACTTGTACAATGCCTCAATTCCTTACGATCAAAAAATGTACGCACAAGATTTGGAAGGAACAAGAGTATACACTCAAGGTCTGCATAAATTAGCACTTTTGACTGACCACGAGTTGAAAGAAATCGATAGAGGCCTAGATGAAGTGCACAAAGAGTGGAGTTCTGGGAATTTCAAAATCGTTCCCGTCACAGACGAAGACATTCATACTGCCAATGAAAGAAGATTGGGAGAGATTATAGGAAAAGACATTTCTGGGAAAGTTCACACGGGGAGATCCAGAAACGATCAGGTTGCTACAGACATGAGATTGTATTGTAGAGACGTTCTAGGCTCAAAACTGCTGCCATTTTTGAAAAGCTTTGTTGAAGTCATTTTGAATAGAGCGCGCGAAGAAATCGATGTTTTGATGCCTGGGTACACACATTTGCAAAGAGCGCAGCCTATTAGATGGTCGCACTGGTTGAGCTCCTATGCCACATACTTTACTGAAGACTACAAAAGACTTGAGCAGATTTTGGAAAGACTGAACAAGTCCCCCTTGGGTGCTGGTGCATTGGCTGGTCACCCATACGGTATTGACAGGGACTTTTTGGCAAAAAGTTTAAAATTCAGCGAACCAATTGGTAACAGTTTAACCGCCGTTTCCGACAGAGATTTTGTTGTGGAAATCATGTTTTGGTCGTCCCTTTTCATGAACCACATTTCCAGATTTGCAGAAGATCTTATTATTTACTCAACCGCTGAATTTGGCTTTATTCAGTTGAACGATGCTTACTCTACTGGTTCGTCATTGATGCCTCAAAAGAAAAACCCAGATTCTCTGGAACTATTGAGAGGGAAATCTGGGAGGGTATTTGGTTCAATGTGTGGTTTCATGATGAGTTTGAAGTCAATTCCATCTACCTACAACAAAGATATGCAAGAAGACAAGGAACCATTATTTGACAGTATGACAAGCGTTGAGCACTCCATCTTGATTGCAACCGGTGTCATTTCAACTTTGAACATCAACAAAGAGAAAATGTTTCAAAGCTTGACCATGGACATGTTAGCCACAGATTTGGCTGACTACTTGGTCAGAAAAGGCGTTCCATTCAGAGAAACTCATCACATCTCTGGTGAATGTGTTGCTTTGGCCGAAAAGTCCAGCCTTACCGGAATCGATAAGTTAAGCTTAGAACAGTATCAAAATATTGATTCTAGATTCAGCGAAGATGTTTTCAAAATCTTCAACTTTGAAGAAAGCGTTGAAAGAAGGGATGCTATTGGTGGTACTGCAAAATCAGCTGTCTTGAAGCAACTGCAAAATTTGGAATCACAATTGTAAAATGAAAAAAGTTTTGTTACATTTCTATGTATAAGATGGTTTTTATTTAAATATCTTAGTAAAAAAAAAAAAAAAAAAAATGCACACCGCACTCATCAGGTTTATGTTTCAAAGCTCAAAAGTTGATTTCGTCACTATAGTATGAATTTGAACCGGGAAACAAAAAGTCAGTATTAAACATTTCTTGCATTTTCAAAATATCTGCGATATTATCAAACACCTGCATACCACCATCCTTATGGCCAGAAGCTGTATTCATATCTGCATCATTGGCTAAGAAGTTTGCATGATTTGTATTAATCGGTTGGATATAACCAGAACTGGTTTCATTAGCATTATGACCTCTCGTGGAATCTGCAGCGTGTAAACCATTGGCAGGATGACTAGTTCCATGATCCGTTCTAGTATTCTCACGGTACACAGTGTTGTGTAAATTTGAAGCAGTGTTAATGTTTAAGTGGCTGGTGTCAGTCTCACTCAAATGAGAGTTTTGCATCAGCTCAGCTCCAGCATCGTTAGTGGTATGACGCAAATCAGCACCGTTTCTGAAGGCTCTGTTTCCCGAATAAGCCATGGAACTCTCCAAGCTTGGCATTTCGGCCTGTGCATTCAATTCCTGAAGTTTTTGAAAAACATGAGCCTTTAACATATCTTTATTGTTAAAAATCTCATCCAGCTCCTCGTTGTTTCCAAGATTTGGATCGAACGGCGTAGCGATTGAAGTGCTTGCTTTTCTTTGACCCAGCGATGCATTTTTGAGATGATCTTGTTTATCAAAAAATTCTGTTGGGGGATGAGCAGCGCGTGATTGTGCTTCGTGCGAAAGACTTGGATGCACATTGGCTGCAACCTGCAGGTTGCTTTGCAGATGCTTCATGCTTGCATCATCAAAGTGGAAAGACTCCCCATTAGTAACATTAAGTTCAGGGACGCCCGAGTTGGCCAGCTCATTCGGCATTTGAGCAAAAACATTGCTATTGTTAATAACGGTGCTGTACCAAAATTTGTCAATCTCATCAATTGGAATGTCAATTTGACCTACAACAGGAGTGTTGGATGAATGAGAGCTGTGCATATTAGGCGAAAAGTTTTTCTCATTCTCAGTACCAAGCTCTTTGGACTTATCAGCACTATGTGATTCGTCTTTTTTGATGGCATTTTTGAAAATCTTTTTTTTCACATTTTTTTCCAACCCACCAGTAACTGGTTTTCCAGTTGAACCATTCTTTTTGGATTTTCTAGTATTTTTGATAAAAGCTTTTCTGTCATGACGTCTATAGTCCTTGGCTTCTGTCAACTCTTGTGGTGTCAAAAAGCTTGAAAAAACATTCCATTTTACCGATGACAAAGTGGAAAAAATTTCTTGAAAATGCTTTAGTTTGTAATGACTGAATAAATTGATATGTGGAATATACTTGAAAGGATAGATCGCAAATCTTGTGTTGTTACACTCGTTGCGGTGATCATTGTTTATTTTGGAAGCTTTGTCAAAAAGGTTGTTCTCCATGTTGCTCAACAATTGAAACATAAACTGACTGTGTTTTGATATTCTCCATATCTGGAAATACTTTTGACTCAAAAGTCTACAAATACTGTCTGAGTATTCTAGCTTATCCATCGCACAAGATATAATCTCTGACACCATAGCTGCTATTTCTTTGCGCTCGGGGTTGGCCTGTTCCATGGATGTTTCCTCAATGTTGCACAAAAAATTGTAATGAAAGTGTAAAGTTCTACTTATGACAACGTACAACCCTTGTCTGAATCTAGTCAAAACATATTCGCAACTTTGAATCACCAACAGCTTAGTGCTTTTTCCAAAAATTTCCTCAACTTTATTGCTGTTTTTTTTCTTTGATTCGTAGCACAAAATCAAAGCAGGCTCCACCTCGATATACAGGGATATCACCTTTTTTAGATAATAGTGAAACAGCTGCATGTTTTCTTCAATAGAGTGATCTGACTTTATAGCATTGAGGTTTGAAACGATGTTTTTGTCGATATGAATAAAAATGTGCAAATACACCATAAAAATTAACGAATTAATGTCAACAAAGTTTTTGAAACAGTTGACCTTTGCAACGGTTTGAGGTAAGGTGTCGGCAGGCATTTCTATAATAGACTTCATATCAGCACCGTACTCTTTTCTGATAAAGCGGTCTAGTCTATCGATGCTCGATTTAAGCTCCAAAATAGAAAACTTTTGTCTTTTGTTCGTGATAGCACACAAGAGTTCACGACATATTAAAGTCATTTGGAAATCTCTTTGCATGTTGCCAACAACAACATCTTCCAATTGAGGATCTAAGATGTATGTCGGGTTAACACCTGTGTGCGGATCCAATTTGAACTCGGGCAACTTCGTGTCAAAAGTATCTACATCTATCGATAAAGTATTTCCCATGTTCAAAGCTTCCATAAAATCAAAAAAGTAAACAACGTACCAACATTTTCTCCATTGGTCAATATACATTGGCTGTTCTTGAACCCAGTGTGATCTTCCAACATCAGTGTTAAGGCCGATAGAGGTGGAAGACCTGACCAACAGACCGGTAAACGTTTCTGAGTCTGTTCCATCGACTATGTCTCCGTCTTCAGGAGCATACTTTCGATAAACCCTCAAAAGCAAAGCACAATGCAAGACAGGTAAAATACCCTTTCTAAGCATTTTGAACAAGTTCAAACACATCTGCGCCGTGTCAATGAACTCTGGCCCGATGGGATGTGACAACAAAAATCTCTCGGCGTCAGTTTGACATTGCTCCAATGTCTCTGGACACTGCAAGTAAGATAATCTAAGTAAAACCAACAAAGATCCCAATTTGGAAAGGTCGAATCTTCTGGTGGCGTTGATTCTTGGTTGCTGGTCAGAGTTCTTGTCAAGCCCGCTAACAACCGTTTGCATTGTGTCTCTAAACCAATCTTCGTTCAAGATTGGGTATAGTCCATGAATTGGAGACTTGAAATAATTATCGATGTGCATTCTGACCAGTTTTGCAGAAGGTAAAATAGATCTGATCCTCATCAACACATCCAATTCTTGTTTCCCCTTGACGTCATTGCTTTGGCCAAACAGTCCTTCTGGTATCCGCTCTTGTGGCCTGCTGTTTTGCTTTTGGATTTTTGTCAATACATTATCCAAGGCTCTCCACATATTGATGTCGTCTTCAGCGTTACGCGAAGCTTGAAGCATTTTTGGTTGAGGCGTCTCGAAAAACCGCTCCTTCAAGTCCGCTTGTGGAAGCGCCTGCGCTTTCAAATTCACCAGCGTTGGTTGTTCATCTGTGTATGAGTGGGCAGAAGCCTTGCTCACTGAATTCAGCCCAGTGTCATTTGATTTGGTAGCACCATTGTCAAGACTGTGCGAGCCACTCAAACCTTGTGATTCATCTAAACTGACTACCTGGGCTCTTGGTGATTCCAATGAGCTTTGCAAGCTCCCTTTCCAGGAAGCATTTGGAAGATTTGAATGCATGTTTCTAGGTGGTAGTTTTTCAGAGCGAATGTCGCTTGTATTAGACGAAACAAGCATAGGGTTTGATGGAGACAAGTGAGTTGTTGAACCTGATCTAGAGTTGCTTGAGCTTCCAATTTTTTTATTTAATAAATTGTCGACCGATAGAGGGTTGTTGGCAATCTTTCCCTCCTGCAAGATCGTGTCCATTTCGTCTAGACCCTCGTTTTCAAGTAGTTTTTGTTCGAAAACCTCCTCTGCTTCATCATCTTCGTCATCTCCAGCCGCAGGTGAAATCAAATGAGATATTGATGATTTCGATTTTTTATTATATTTCAAATGATTTTTGTTTTGAATGTTGCTACTGTATGATCTTTTCTTGAAAAAATCAAGTGAACCAGCATCTGGACCAGAGTTATAAGACATTGAATGAGCCCTTTCACTTTTGTTGATATTAGAAGCTTCAATGTTTGGACTTTTAAACCCAAAGTGCTCCTGACCTTTTTTCGTTTCATCATTGACCATCGCAGAAAAGCCGTTCTTTTTTTTCAGACGAGTTTCATCTTGTTCAGCAATTGTATTATTACTCCCTGTGATACCATAATTTGGGTAATCCTCCGAAATAGGCATTTGCAGTTGAGACTCAACCAACGAAGAAATATTTTGCAGACTTTGTTGTCCTTCCGCTGGGCCACTTAATTCTGCATTTTCAGGTACACCATTATCGATATTCTCGTTTACAATTTTGCTGTCTGATTTGATATGTATATTGACCTGTTCTGCCATATGTCGTGCAGTAACTCTTAAGCCCTGGTACTTTTCTTCCGTTTGTACTTCCAACGCTTTTGCAATATCTTCTCTTGTTTTGTTAATCATTGCACTCAAAACAATGCAAAAAGAATCTTTTTTAACAATGGTTGATGAAGAAAGAGGGCCCAAAAACAATAATCTAGCACTTAAAACGTTAACCTGCTCGAAACCATCGTAAAAACTCATTTTGGGAATAAATTTGAGTTCAGAATAATCAGAAGCAGCTAAAGAGTTTGTAACGTACGGAGACAATGAGGCATCGCTCGCTGGAGAACAATGCTCAATCTCAAATTCCTCTTCTTTAATACTACCTTCCAATAGCGCTTCCAAACCTTCCAATTTTTTTTTGAATTCAGAAAACTCTTTAATCATCTTTTGCTTTCTAACCGTTTTTCTAATCTTAGACGACAACTTGCTGTATGTGGCATTTGATAACGGAGACATTGTAGCATGATCGTGTTGTGCGTCTTTAAGTCTGTTTTGTAAACTGATTTCGCTGCTTTGCTTATTCAAAAGCTGCATCAAAGATTCAGATTGTGAACCTTTGGTGGATTCTCCTCGAGAAAACAAAATAGTTGGTTTTCCATCCAAAAGATTTTGATCAATGTCATGTGCACCTGACATCACCTTAGAAGAGGCGCTTGGATCCAACGACACAGGGCTTGCCTTTCGATTTGGCAGTCCATAATGCTTGTTCCCGAGTTCATGGGTTTCATTTTCGTTTGCAATGAACATCGCAGATGCACTGGAAGTGCTTTTTGTAACAGGCTTTTTGATCTCGTTCGAGTAAGAACAGTCCATTGAGCAATCGTGTTTCACACAAGCCAAGCAAACAGGTTTTGTTTGATCACATTTGATCTTTCTTTTTCTGCATATCAAACAAGACGTCCCATGTGCTCTTTTCTTGACAGAGCCATCGTCAAGCGTGTCCTTGCTCTTGAATGCAGCAGCTTTTTTGGAAGCAGAGGCTTTCTTAGCTTGAACCTTGGACATCGAAACACAGGATAAATCAAAATGCTCTTGGGGTGGCTGTATTGTGGAAGCCTGTTCAACTGATGTGTGGTTGACTTTGTTTTCTGGCACTAGAAAAAAATTACAGGAAAACTGAATTTCAAGTTATCTACCAAGGAAGATGCACTGCCGAAATATAGTGAAAAACTGTCTTCTTGGGATTCAAACTCTTATCTTCAAATATCACTAACATTCTGAAATCTGCAATCAATTGCTTTCCCGTTTTTTTTTTTTTTTTCTTTTTTCCCATGTTCTTTATATCTTTATGACGCATAGCATTTGTTGACCCGGCAATTGCAGATTTGGAGACATCAAAACTGAAAATGTGAAAAATTTTGCAAATCTCTGTAGGCTGCGATCCAAGCAATGAACTGTCCATGAAGTCCAATCATTGCTATATGAAAGGTTAGAAAGAAGGAGAATAAACAACCACAACCTTTGGAAAAAACCGACAAGCTTTAGTTTTTGGGAGTCCATATACCAAACAAAATGTTTAAAAAAGGAGGCATATGCATGCAATGGTTAGGCCGTGCGAACAGCAACACTTTGCTTTTCGCCTTCAAACAGGTCAGAACAGCCACAAAGAAAGCTTCAGGTTCGAAAACCTCAATGAAAGATTCCGCCGGGAGAAGACTAGGTCCAAAGAAGGGGAATGGGGCTTATGTTGAGCCGGGACAAATCATTTATAGACAAAGAGGGACCAAATTTTATCCAGGGGAAAACTGTTCTATTGGGAGAGATCACACCATTTTTGCAAAAGAACCAGGTTGGGTTCAGTATTATTTGGATCCGTTCCACCCAAAGAGAAACCTTATTGGGATATCGCTTTTCAGAGAAAAAAAATTGCCAACCCCACATTTTGCACCAAGAATTAGAAGACTTGGCAGAAGAGTTATTGAGGATGAAAAAGCCGCTGAGAAAGAAGCCAGTAGCTTGAACAGAAAACAGTTTTTGGCAAAGGATGAACTAGTGGCTCAGCACGAAGGTAGAGAAAACAAAAGGTTGGAACTTTTGAAGAGCTTTGAAGAATTTTTGACTAGAAATTTTGCATCGAATGAGACTTTTAGTGGGAATTTGGAGTTTTGTGGTAAAGCACTATTGCTGATAAGAAGCAATTTGAGACAAGGTTTCAGCAGACACGAAAGTTTGTTCAACGTCTTGGCTCATTTCAAACATTTAAAAAAGATTGGCTCTCATGTCGAAAACAATGGTTTGCCAGATGTCCAAGTTGTTGAGTCTTGTTTGGTGGAAATTCAAAAATATATTGATTTTAACCACGACTTTGAAATTGTTGAATACATGACTTCTGAAAAAAAACTGGCCAAACAGCAAGAAATCAAAGCTCAAGTTGCCGAGCTGCTACCTTTGAACACAAAGGACAAAGTTAAACAAGCAAAAGAAATCTTCAACAAACCTGAATTAAAGGCTTACTTTACCAAATCAGAGTATGTCAAGTTCAAAAAAACTGTTATTAAGCCTGTTTTACCAGAATCGGTAGAAGGAACAGTTGTTTCCAAAACCACTAAAGGAGCTACAGCAACAAGAAGATACAACTACGATACTGGTAGAATCAGCACTGTTTACAGATCGAAGCATGCTTTCCTTGAACCCCTGGAATGATTGACAAAAAAAAAAAAAATAAGAAATAATTTACTATAATTGGTATGTCCCGTTTTTCTTTTTTTTGGCATTTTGGTAAGGAACTCCGAAATCATAGTGATGTATAAGTAACGTGTAAATACAATCCAATCAAATAGAGAAAAGTGAATGACCACTTTCAATTTTATTTTTGTACATATTCAAATGGCTGTTACATAACTGTGACTTCCAAGAGCCGAGATACTATAAAAAGTTAAAGATCAGAATCTTGGACTAGCAGCGTTTTGAAGCTTAACCAGGTGGTAATTGAGAAACATCAACGATATCGCTGATTTGTCCTTCAACATCTTCATCTTCCGCACCATTTTTTTCGACTGGGGTTCTTGGCAAGGCCATCATACCCGATCTTGCAACTTCCAAAACACCAAATGGTTTCAACAATCTCAAGAAGGAAGTGATTCTTTGTGGTTTGGCACTCAATTCCACAATACAGTTGGCATCACTAATGTCAACAATTCTCCCACCAAAATTTGTAGCCAAGTTGGTGATATCGTTCAAATGTTCGTGTTTCAATCTCAAAACTTCGCTGAACGGCAAGTTTTTAGGATGAAATTTTTTGGATCTGATATCTTGCTGAGCTTCAGTGGCAGAAGCCCCACCGTGGTGATGATGGTGCAACAAATCTTCAAAATATTCGGCACCCAGCAAGGAGACTCTTGCCATCAACAATTCTCTTTTGACAATGTCAGACTGGGTGTAATCCAAAACAGCGTAAACAGGAACCAGGTCTTCAATTTGTCTTCTTGCTTGTTCAATAACACCATCGACACCTTGCAAAACAATAGTCATTCTACTCAAGTCTCTGACCTCGGTGTTGCAAACAACCAGAGAGTCAATGTTAAAACCTCTAGCAGCCAAAGTACCGGAAATTCTAGACAAAACACCAGGTTCATTTTGGACCAAACAGTTCAAGACATGTTGCTTTTTCTTGGATGGGATTTTTGGTGCTGCAGGAGTTTCGTACAAAATAGAGGAAACAGCGCTGTTGACGTTCCAGGATGGAGTTTCCAGAGTTGGTAGAGGTGGGGTTTTCTTGTTTTTGTGTAGTTGCTTGTACGCTAGAGCAGAAGTGGAAGACGATTTGAATCTCAACTGACTCAAAATGGCCTTCTTCTGACAACTCAATTGGGCTCTGATCATTTTGCACACAAAAGTTCTTGGATGTTTGGGTTGCAGTTTTCTAAATAGGTTGAATGCAGATAAACGCTGGCTAAAACAGACTCGAAGCCAAAGAAGCTTTAAACAGACATATATACATATAGATATATATATATATACCACTAAGTTCAATCACTAGGCATGACAAACCTATGAAGACAAGAACCAACTATCTACGGAGACAAGGCATTGTGAGTAATCCGAGCATTTAAAGATCGGAGATCCAATTATCATAAAGTTCAAAAAATTGAGTCATCTCACCATTTCCATTTTTCATCATTTTCGCTCTGGGTTTGTGTGTTTTGTTATTTTTTTTTTTTTTTTTTTTTTTTTTTTTTTTTTTTTTTTTTTTACGCAGGTTTTTTCCCGCTCCGCTAATCAGCTGAGCAAAAAACGCAAACCATTGCTTTTTACCAGTTCCCCTGCCTAGTGCTTGAACTCGTAGCAACCTGGGTTGACAGAAACATAAACATGTGACTTTTCTAAACTAGGATCAGCGCAAGCCGAAAGCGGCTTTCGGTTACGGCTTTAAATCTTCTATGGTCAAGTGACACAAAAGTAACCACCAAGCCAAAAGCTATGCCCAGAAACGTGACGCCAGTGTGATAGCCAGGCGCATTGCTTCATGAATCACCCCTTGTCCGCTTACTTAGATTTGCAAATAACATTGGCTGCATGTATCCTTGGAACGAAGGCACCACTCGTTTTAGCAGATCCTCCATTGGTGCCTACTTTCGTTCTTGCAGTTTCTTCTCCTGAGTAAGAAAAAACAGATTCACTTGCGTCATCAAACTCTGCTTCTTCGTCTTCGCCAAGCTCAGAGTGTGAAGATTGAGACCCGGAATACTTTGACGAGTAAGTGGGCAGTTTTTGAACTGACGTTCTTTCAATTTCTGGTCCTTCCTTTTCCGTGTCTGAGTTGGCAGGAGTTTGCAATTGCTGGAAATAGTCCTTAGGCAATTGGGTTGCCAATTCTTCCCTCGTGCTGCTCATGCGGCGTATGGCTACTCCTCCTGTGGTTGAATTCAAAGATATTATAGGCTCAGTGGCATGGATGCTGTGTTTTCTGTTGGCCTTTGAAGACGAAGGTGATAATACTCTTTTACCAGGCGATATTGAAGAAACAGAGTCTCTTGACGACAGTGCAGATTCAGATTTCAAAGATACGCCAAGTGGCCTTTCCAATAAAGGTGAAGTTTGTGCATGGTGTTCAGTATGCGCAGCAGGCTTAGCTGTTTGTTTATCCAAAGGCAATTTGCTTACCGACTCCAAGGACCCAATAGATGCTTGAGGAGAACTAGGCAAAGGTGTACTTTGAATGGGGCTGGGGTCTTGTAAGCCAAGATTGCTGATTTCATTCTTCACAAGGCTTGCCACCTTTTCAACTATCTTCAAAGTGCTCCTTACTGGACCGGTCACATATTTCAAAAGAGTTGAAATTTTGAAAGTAAACTCAAACTTTAAGAAACTGATGTTAAAAACGCTGTTCAATAACTTGAACATAACTAGTGAGTTTAAACTTCCAAGCACTACCCCCAAAAACAACAACGCACTCCAGTGTATCAAAAAAATCTTCAGTAGCTCTCCAATAATCATGTAGTCCTTTTTGTCTAAACTCTGCGCACCAGCCAATATTTTAGATAGCGACGTTCCAAGGAAAACAAACAACACAACATTGACAGGAAAAAATACGAAATCAAACAATAGCTTGGTGAGCACTTGCACAAACTCCAAAAATATTCCAAGCGGCTTCCACAACACCCAGAATACTACTTGAAATGCCCCGGTACATATACCACGTACTAATATTTTTGCCAACAAAGGAAACACGCTTAAGTACCTTACACATTTAACAACTAGTACACACGCTGCATGCAGGGGCCATATAGCGTATCCGATAAGTGGAGCGATGTAGTTGTAGTAGAGGGATGCAACCAAAAACTTGGGTGTCTTGTCCAGTACGATGACGCCTTCCATAGTTTTTGTAAGTGTTATAGTTCTCATTGGTGATGTGTATGTTCTTATTTTTGGTTAAGACGTGTGACCGGTGATGAGTTGTTCTTTATGTCTTTGATGCTTTAATTCTGCCAGTTCTTTATGAATCTTTTGCCTAAATTTTTTGCTTCTTTTGAAAGCATGTTTGCTATTGATAAAATTGGACTAATATCTCTCAGCTAATATGAACAAAAAAATTGCCCTTTTTTTTTTTTTTGTTTTTTTTTTTTGTTTTTTTTTCCAAACGCGGGTCAGCTCATGTCTGTCCTTTTGGGCCCTTCATTTTTTCGTTAAATTTGTGAGGTTTGGTAGCAGGAAAGACAACGTTCGATGTAGTCAGAGAGTGTTGATCTTTTTTAACTCTCAAAGTACCACTCTTCTTTCCTTAAATAAAAAAATACAAGAAAAACCCACTTACAATAAAACAATCTCCCGTTTCTGCCCCATGTGTCTTTTACTGTTCAATAGAAACAATGGGTCCTATCATTTTATTTGAGGAGTAGAACAAACTGTTTACAGTGGAATCTGTTTTTTTTTACGATAAAAAAGTTTTGCTTTGTTTTTATCACCAAAAGAAAGATTTTATATTTAAAACTTGCATGTGCATGTTGGATAAGTTGAGCCTACAGTGGCTACCTTGTAGCCTCGTAACTTATATATTTAGTCGTAAAGCAAAGAGTACTGGCTGACCAAAATACCGTCACCGCCTCTGTCAGGATCAACAAGATATTTGTACAAAAATCCCTCTGTTGAAATGACGTATATCGGCAAGACTTTGATGAAATTTGAAGCTTCCGCTTTGACACTGGCACGGGAACTGTTGCTGGTGATTGGCGAAACGTTGTTGGTGTTATTGCTGGATGAGGCACTAGATGGAACCCGTTGATGCTCGGGCGCATGCGTAGCAGCAGTTCTTTTATACTTTAACATCTCTGGGTAGTCTCTGATGTCTATATCAATCAATTTCTCTCCAAAAGCTGCTTGTAACCGTAGATTTATTGAATTAATGTGCGCATTGTTGTTGCTGTTGTTGTTGTTGTTTGACAGCGTTGAGGTTGAAGGGTTGTTCATCGGAGACGACGATGCGCCGATGTGTGCAGGGTTTTCCATGTTGTCAAAAATGAGAACGTCATTGTTTGCTGCAGAAGTCAGATGCAGATGCTGTAGGTTGTCGAAATTCGGAACTTTCAATGATGCAAAATGTCTTGAAGGTTCTAATATTGATGCTACTCTTATTTGTGGAAAGTATTGGCCCAAAGTTTTGGCAGCCTTTCTTTGCAACTTTTGTGAAGATTTTCTTATCATTCTGGCCATTGTACTTCTTGAAGAATCCACCACAGGAGCCACCTCTTCCTGCTGGATATCTTTTTCCCTTTCTTCAACATCTCCCGTTTCTGCACCCACGGCATCTTCGTTATCGCTTTTCCCAACTTCTCCACCATCAACGTTCAAATTGTGGTCTTCCTCCTCTTCATCCTCATCCTCGTCCTCCTCTTCATCTTCATCAATGATATTGGCAGACTCGGCATCGCTCTCATCAAAGTTGGTGTGCCCTGTATGATTAGAACGTATAGAAGACGAAGTGGACCCGGAGGTTGATAACGACTTGTTTTTGTGCATCATTTTTGCAGTCAAACTTTGTTGAGAGGGACTACTGTGTAAATCATTGGTAAAACGACCAGAAGTTGCGCTGTTAGGACTCAATTTGAATACGTGAACTGTTCTGCTCGATGAAGTGCATGCTAGAAATTGACCAGTACTGTTGAAAGTCAAGCTGTGTATTCTTGTTTTGTATGTTCCTCTTCTAAATTGATATTCTTTGTTCCCAGTTTCTGTTGAAAAAACTCTGATGATAGTCCCCCTGTCAGAAGCTGTTGCTAAAAGGGTCCCATCGTGGTTTAAGCTCAATGCTGCAATCTCCCCCTTATGAGCTTCAATCACCATTATTGGTTGCAAAGTTTTCAAATTGAAAATAATCACATCTCCATTCTTACTTATTGGAGCGTTGTTGTTGTTAGAACCGCTGTTGTCGCTGCTGTTATTGTTGCCTCCATTAACACTTGCAGTACTATTGGAAGAGCCTGCTGTTTCAGAGCCCGTGTATCCCGATGTGTTTGTTGTGCTGCCAGAACTACCATTATACTCCTGGTTGGATACAGAAACAATCCTTGTGTCTGGAGAAGTAGAAAATATGTCTTTGTGCAGGTTGGAAGAAGTACCATTTGAGGTGATGATTTGGGTTGATTGTTGCTGTTGTTCCTGTATTGTGTCCATTGAGGAAGGTGGAGAAGAAGAGGAGTTGAAAGACGATGATAGCGAAATAGTTGAATTATTGTTGAAAGATCTTCTTCTTGCTGGAATACTATGGTCTTTCACTTCGGAAGTTATCAATTTTTGGGACGAAGAGTATACTAGGTAGTCAAAATTGTCAATATTGTTTGAAACATCGATCAAACCGTTTGGATTGGAACTAGTCTCAATAGTGTGTAAAAGCTTCATGTTCGTTATGTCATAGATGTATATTTGTGCTTGCAGCAAAACAACCAATCTTGATTTGTTCATTCTAACTGATAAAATTGCTGTTGGAAAAGTGATTTCACAAATACACGTTTGTCTTTTCGTGTTTACTAGCTTTAGTTTTCTGGGAGATAGCGAAACCTCTTCGCCCAATCCCACAACAGCCAACAAAGATGTATTGAACAACATCTCCACGATTCCATATCCCCCGTCTGTAGGAGTGGATGAAGAGGAGTGGGGATCTGTGACAGCGTGCGTGGTGGAAGATGAGGAGTAAAACTTGCCAAAGGGATCACAATTAAATATCTTGATACCGTGGTTCGTTCCTACAGAAACACAGGACCCTGTCTGATTGAAGTTTACGTATTGCACAACAGGTGCATCGCGATGGTGGGTAGTGCTACTCATTTTTGTATTAAAGTGGGAAAATAAGGGAACTTTAGAATTTTGTTGTTTATCGCTAGTTTTTTCAGTCTTGGGTGCCCAAGTTGATTGCTTTAATTGGTTGTTATTGCTCGGATAAAGTAGTTTGTTTAGCAAACTTGGGTCTTTTTTGATTTTGATGTGGTCCTTCTGTGAATCAAGAATTGCAGAACAATTGAAACACATGGGGTCCGCTCATATCAATTGATTGAAATCCTGTGAAAAAACACGGAGTTCAAAAAAAAAAAAAAAAAAAAAAAAAAAAAAAAAAAAAAAAAAAAAAAAAAA
>ERZ794936.211-NODE-211-length-34373-cov-7.331080_pt1 | contig 34373 bp, 14 predicted proteins | sample MGYA00511083_ERZ794936 | MGnify/ENA primary metagenome ERZ794936 (study PRJEB30137, sample SAMN04331409) | food metagenome | isolation source: Y2 must sample point D1 replicate A | place: Australia: South Australia | collected 2014 ... | reverse complement strand
ATTTACTATATACATGCATCAAAACTCCGATTTTAATTATTTAAAAAAAGCCTCAATTCCTAATAAACTTTCAGAATTTTCAAATTGGTAACTCAAATACTTTTCATTTTTACTAGTGAACCCTTTGCTGTATATCAATGAATTTCTATCGAATTTTATATCATGTATGTTTTGAACAGGAGAAGAAGAATGAAGCTTGTAGCTATTCATTTTGTACTGAACTAATATGTGGTCTTTCACCCATTTGTTATCAATTTTGATTTTGACAGGAAGTTTAACTTTAATAACATTCACACCTTCATCAGAGCTCTCTTCACTGGAAACTTCAGAGGTTTTATTCTCCTGTAATTCAAGGTTTTCTTGGTATTGATGAACAAACTCTTCATCTCTTACATATTTGATCATTTCTTCCATATCACTTTTCTCAGCAAGTTTACATTCATTTATAGCATTGTTTAATATCAAACATTCATATCGGTTATCAATTTCAACATTTTCCATGTCTAGTAAATAAACAAATTCTTGATTATACTTAACATCATAATTTAGAGGTACTGTTTTGAAAAAGTTTACTTTTTGATTGATTAGCAGCATAGGAGTTATTTGATTTGAATCAAGTTGGTATAGCATTTTCTTGGTTCTTCTACTACAATGGACTTTCTTTAAGTTTATTAGTAAATCCAGAGGAGGTAAAAATACATCTCCAATATTTAAAACTTTCCCGTAATCCAAGGTAACTAACTTGTTGTCACGAGCATATGGGTAGTGAGATATAATGCAGGTTTCCGTTTCCATGTTGATATAGTTTAAAGAATCATTGTTCTTCACTTCGTTTCCAAACAACTGAGTTTGATGATGTAATGCTTTCATCAAAGAAGGAATTTGCTTGTATCTGCTAGTGAAAATTGATTTGTTGCTATATTCGTTTTTTAGTATAACACCAGGTACAATACTTTTCTGACTAATAAAGTTGTCAGATTCAACATCAATTTCTAATTTGATATTAGAGTCTGTATTGGAACATAAAGGATCCATTGACGCCTGCTTTTCCATGTTTAAGTTTTCTATTTGGGGGCTTAATAAACTATGCAAAGTGACTTCACTACCTGAATATTCGTGTGAGTAGTAAACGTGATCTTTATTGAACTTTGATAAATCTTTTTCTGGTTCAAGTGCACTGAACTTTTCGTTAACCAAATAGTATTTCTTTTCCACAGATTCCTTATCTTGAACATCAAACAAGTTTTGATATTGGACTTCCGTTCCATTGTCAATAGCACCTTGTTGAGATGACATGAGTTCATCAAGCTTATAATTTATAAACTTCTTAACCCAAGTTCCACTTTGTAGAGCCGTATCAGTATAAATCAATACTTCGCTGTTGTTACTATCATTCAAAATCATTACACCATAATCCTTACCATATCTTAAATAATCTTTGAATTCTTCAAACAATTCTGAAATACTGAATGTTTGGCTTGAACTTTTTAACAAATGCAACAAATAAATGTTTGATTGAAGTGTTGATTTCAACTCATCTAGAAGTAACTCATTATCCATGTATTGATATATTAAGGTATTTTTGAAATTTTGTATTTTGTTTATCATGGAGGAGTCAATCATTTGAGAATCGTAAATACAAATCAATTCTATCCAGTCATTCAAATTTGGAACGTTCTTTATAAATGCAACAGATGCATTGGAGTTGTCGATTGAGTTGTATGCAGACACATATTTGCTTATTTCCCTATCACTTAACATTAAAGAATACAAGTCTTTTCTAATAAATAGAGAAATGTAGTTACACTTAGAAACAGGGTTCTTTACACCGTCTAAAATGATATCAACGTAATCATTAACAATTTGATCTTTGGTTCTTTTCCTTGTCACCAAACTCAGATTTTTATTTGTCTTTTTCAAATTTTTTATGTTTTTATTAAAGTATTTTACTAATTCATTTTTTTTATAATGAATAAATTTATTTACAAGATACCCTCTAAGAACACCTTTAAACTTGAGAACGTTTAAAAGACTGTCGCTGAAAGTTAATTCATCAAGATTAAAAGTTTCCAAATTACTCATAACATCGTTATTTTTAACAATTTCATGTTCATTAGCCTTAAGGTCAAATATACCATTGTTAAAGGGCAAATGTTTCAATTTTCGCTTAGGATCTTGTGCAATTTCATCAATTTTATCTATGTTGAACTGTTTTTTCAATACAGCTATCAAAGAGTTCTTTTCCTTTGAGTTATTAAAAGTGTTTGCGTTATCAATGTGGCTTATTATATCATTGAATTTTTCTGATTTTGCGTTTTTTGAGTCCTTATTGTTTTTAATAATTTCATCTATATTCAATGATTTTAGTTCTGGGTCTTCGTAAAGATGTGTTACCGTATCTGTAAGTCTATTTTTGGCCATTATGTCTTTTAGATATCCATCATTTGAAAAATCAGAAGAATAATGCGTGTTCCTATGGGGATCATCGTCTAGAAGTTGCTTGAAAGATGATTGTAGTTTTGCCAATAATTCCTGATTAAAACCATCGATATTGTCCTTTTTATTAACAAAAGACTGTTTTATAAGCCTTTGTTGACAGATTTTAGAAATTCTATTTCGAAGCATTGCTTGTAGATTGATGCTTTCAAAGTTTATGGTTAACGTCTTTGTGGGGTCTACAATGTGACATTTGAATAAAATTGAAAACGACCAAAAAAAAAAAAATACTATGAAAAAAAGAAATGCTCTTTACAAATTTTCAATAATCTTTATGTCCGACAATCACTCAATCAAAGCTATCATAATGTCATACTAGATGCCGCAATGGTAATCGACAGTTATTTCCGAGCGATATTTTGCTATAAAATTAATCTAGCTAACAGCATCAAGAGTAAACTAAAATAATCATATGTCTTTGTCTCATTCAATCAAATCAAAATAAAAACTTCCCCTCATTTCAACATACTAAAATATAGGCCTCATTACTAGTGCAATATCCTAACTTATTGAAATGAATTGTCCTTTTTTTTTTTTAACTTTTCGGTGATAACTTTGATCTGCAATCAACATAAAAATCACCTAATGGTCTTTAAATTGCCTTTAGGAAATATGGAACGTTTGCACCAATTTCAATGTTTTTTGATATGTTGCAACAGTATGGCCTAAATAGGAAATACCACGGAAACCCAACCCCTATAAATTGTTCATTTTTTTTACTTGCCCCCTTATAATCCATCTTTTAATCAATTGGAATTTGGTGCAGTATTTAAATACACATACACAACCCAATGAATAGCTAATTTCAATGGAAACAGATTCAAAAACTAACCAATCTCCAAAAACCACAAAAAACGATTACAATATGATGTCAAGAAATCTGATATTTAAAAGATCATTAGGTGTTACACACAAACTATTAAAGCCCACTTCAATCACACCAAGCATCGCATATAAAGCCGCCCCATCCCCAGATAACTATTTAAAAACCCTGAATAAATCTGATCTATTTTCCTTATTTTTGATAGGATGCTGTTCCATTAATAAACCAATTCTTAACACTGTCATTAAAATCTTTCCTTATGTTCCACTTCCTTTAATTAAAAGATTCATTTACAATTTATATTGTGGTGGTGAGACTTTTCAAGAAGTATTAAACACAGGTAACAAATTGAAAAAAAATGGTATCAACAACATGATGTTATCTTTAACTATTGAAGACTCTGAGGGTACTAAAAACATTGATATTGATTACATAGTGAATGAAACCATCAGCAGTGTTAAAAATATTTTAAAGCCACATTTGCTTAATCAATTAAATGAAAAAAATATCAATGATATTCCACCTGGTTATATTGCTTTAAAGCCAAGTGCTTTAGTAAAAGATCCTTACAATGTTTTATTAAACTATTCCTTAGATTCTAAAAATCCACATCATAAAAAACAGTCTTTGGAACTATTCAATAATTGTAGCAAAATTACTGAAGTTGTCAAAGACTTAAATGAAGAGCTATCTAAAATATATCCCACTAGAGCTTCTCCATTCTTTATAAGTACTATAGACGCTGAAAAATTTGATTTGCAAGAAAGTGGTGTCTATGCTTTACAAAGAGACTTGTTTAAAAAATTTAACTTGAATAAATACAAACACATCTCTGTTATTGGAACTTGGCAATTATACCTAAAGGGTTCTAAAGACTTATTATTGAAAGAATTGGAAATGGCTGAAAAAGACGGTACTTACTCTTTAGGCTGTAAACTAGTAAGAGGTGCTTATATTCACAGTGAAAAGCACAGAAACGAAATCATCTTTGATACCAAAGAAAACACAGACATAAACTATGATGATACCATTGACTACGTCTCTAATCATCTACTAAACAACAAAGATTCCAAATTTGGTCACTTGGTTGTTGCCTCTCATAACTACAATTCTCAATTATTAGTGACCAAGAAGTTAAATGCTAACAGAAGTAATGTCAATAATTCCAAAATTGTACTTGCCCAATTATATGGTATGGCCGATAATATAACATATGATTTGATAAACCATCATAATTGTAAAAACATCATCAAATATGTTCCTTGGTCAAATGATTCGTATGAAACTAAAGATTACTTATTGAGAAGACTACAAGAAAATGGTGATGCTATTAGAACTGACAACGGATTGCCGTTATTAAAGGCTATTTTCAGATCTTTAGTATGATAAAGTTACTGTTTGACTCACTGGTTTGATTCTCATATATATATCTTATATTATGCTTGTTTGTTTGCTTCTTTTTTTTTTTTTTTTAACAAAATTCGTGTTCTTAAATGCCATATTAATCAAATTTTGGAGAAGAGGAATTCTTAAAAAAATCAGGATATTCAACTGGTGTGATCATTCTTCTGCTGTTATTATTGTTCTTGTAGTTAAACGTAGACTTTCTTTGATTTTGATTGCCAAAGTTTAATGTTGGTATATTGTTTTTGGTCACCAAAAGAGAAGTTGAAGGGGAGTCAAATGTTGAGTCAGATGACAAAGGTTCAGTCACATTAGTAAAATACTTTTTTTTTTGTTGGTCATTTTCGAATGTACTCAACTTTCTCTTCTTATTAATGCTAGTCTCATCAAAAAGTCTGCCTTCATGTTTAAATTCTCTTACTTTTTTAGCTTTTCTTAAACTTCTTTGGATTTCATCCAAATTTGTCATTGAAATCAAATTATCATCATTATTAATGATTTCGTCATTGTATTTTGCTGTTATAATGTCTTTGCCTATTTCACCATTCAATTTAAAGTCAAAGTTTATAGAAACTTTGTTTAATTCTAGTTCTAAAGACTTTAGTACATTCTCGTCTTCAATATCAATGACTTTGAAACTATTAACAAATTCATATTTTTCAAAAAACTTCAAATCAAACATATCCAACCCATTGTTCTTCCAAAACAGTATTAAAACATCAATTTTGATACAACTCTTGCTTTTTAGTTGGTTTAAAATGTCAATCAACTTGTTTCTCTCAGATTCCATGTGCTCTTTAAAATCAAAGATATTGTTAGTATTAACACCAGTATTAAACAACAAAAGCTGAGTGTTTTTCATGTCTTCATTAATTCCGTATTTACAAACTTTCAAATTAATTTTTTCTTGACTTTTTAGCAACGGGATTCTATTTATGTTAAGCATCTTTAAAATCGCTTTTATAGAAACATCAGACCAGTCTGAAGTATAAAAAGTCCAACAAATATCAAATGTCTCAAACTTGTTAAACCAAGTATTTGATTTCATGTTGTAACTTACATGATTTATGTAATTCTTCAAAATTAACATGTCTTGTTTGCTTTTTTCAAAGAGTTCTTTACTGATCTTCAATTTTCTTTTGACTTTTTTCAATGGAGTTAAAAACAAATTTTTATTTTCATTTTTGTTCGAAAATGTCTTTATCTTGTTTTCTATAGTGGGACTCTTCAAAAAATTCAATAACAACATCTCTCTTTGTTGTTTATCAACAACAATATCCCTAACATCAAATGCAACGTCTTCCTTTGTGGGTTCAACAGTGTGGATTGCCTTCATCTTGTACTCTTTTTTAGCTTTAATCACTTCATTTCTAACAATGCTCTTGGCCAATTTATTCATCAACATATCGCTTGTCTCTGCAAGCAGTTCCTCATAGATTATCTTATAAGTGTTTTTTTTCACTTCATCAACATTAAATCCAGGAGAATCACTAACAACTTTTTTTTCAACCTCTAAGTTCACAATCTTTGTAGGGTTGTTTGGGGTAATTTTACTAGGAGTTTGGTCAAATAAATCACTTCTTCTTTTAAACTCAGTCATTGGTGTATTAATTATTACTTTGTTTTTGTTGAAACTATTTTCATAATTTTCTTTTTTTTCTGTTTGTTTGGTAATACTAAGAGGTTTGGCTTCCTTTGGGGTTGTTTTGGGTTCTTCTGCTTTAACTTCTTGTTTATTAATAGTCCTAAGATCCTTCTTTTGTTCATTGGTCAATGGAGTTGTTTGTGCTGGCATTAATGGTTTTAAAACTATTTTTTTTTCTTTTGGGGACTCAAAAGTCTCTTTAATGTTAATTTGTTTTCTATTCATGTTGATCAGATTGCTTCTACTGCCTATTTTAGCCAACCTATCATCAATAAATTGTAAACTGACATCACTCAAAACCTTCTTTTTATCAACAGATGCTAGGCTATCTGACACTAAAGTACTTAAGTTCAAAGTTCTATTACTTGTGTCATATTCGATGTTGTAGAAATTACAAATTTCTTTAATTTCTTCATCATTGTTAAAAAGGAACAATTCTGTTACTGTATCAAATGAAACAGTACTAATCAATTTCTTAGACCAAGATACTTTTATCTTTAAAAATCCATAATATCTCATTTCATTGACATAGGTTTCTAAGAACATAGCTAATAATAAAGGCACTTTTTTCTCGTTTTTTATCAATTGAAAGAAAGCATTAACTAAATTTAAACCATTCTTTTTCTTAGTCAAGTAGCCTCTTTCTTTTATCAAACTATTACTCATAATTCTTCTAAATGACATACTTATATCAAACATATCATTATTCAAAATTTCCTCAGGTAAACTTTGAATTTGTACATCTATGCTTGCATCTCTAGGATTTAATAAACATCTATAACATCTGATTTCGGCTTCATTTGGGTAAACGTATCCTTTCTTTCTACCTTCATCATAAATATCACATAAAGTAACAATAGTCTTGTTTAACTGTTCCAACTCTTGTTGTTTACTGTATTCAATACCAGACTTAATCATTGTGTGTATAATAAGAATATGTATTCTGACGATTTTTTCATTACACTCTATACATTCCGGACCAAAGTAATTTTGAAGGGTAAAATCTTGTCTAATAGATCTAGTTCTATCCCAAATAAAACTTTCATTCTCTGGCAACAAGTCAAGCAGATTGTCTATAATATAATTCAAGGATTTAATCAAAACTTCTGGGGGTCTAACATCTGAAGGTAAAGGTGGTGGAGCAAAAGCAGCAGGTCTTGAAAATACCTTCATAGCCTTCTGTTTATTCACATTCCCTTGGCTGTCTTTTTCAATTTTAGATAAACTGTTTTCAACATCTCTTCTAACAGTCTCAAATATAGGGCACATCTGCATGCATGAACCTTGGAAGGTAATTGCATCCTTTAATGATTTAGAAGCATCTGCAGAATCCACAAGTTTAAGAGCTTCCATCTTTTTTCTTTCATTATCTCTCATGGCTTTCAATTGGTCCAATAATCCTTGTGTGTTCGATTTGCTGACCTGTATCAGCTTTTCCATTTTTTTTTGATTACTCAAGTCCCATGAATTTTGTACAAACTTTTTTGGTTCTATGTTCATGCTTTTACCTTTCATGAAAGAAGGACTTTCTATAGGTTTTTTCATTGTTAGATCTATTTTTTCAAGTTTATCTGAATTGGATACTAATGGACTAGTTTGGTATAAACCAAAGGGAAAGTTACCAGTTTGCTTTTGATTTCTTTTCTTAGCATTGAGATTCTTTGGCAACTTTTTTGTCTCAAAATTGGTAGAATTGGTAGACATCTTTATGTTTCAAATATCTTCTTACTTACGTTGACTATGCTTTGGGCCTTTTACGTAAAGATATTTGAAGAATATAATCTTTTTTAAAATTAAGGATATGAAAAAAAAAAAAAAGAAACTTATTTAAAGCTTTTCTTAAAGTATTAAAATCTAAATGCTTTGAAACACTCTCAGTAAAGAAAACGCTTGAATGAAAAAAAAATACAAAAAAATTAACTAGTCGGATTTAAACTCAATCTATAAATCACATGTCTACTACACCCAATAACAAGCTCATCCTCAACATCTTCTACTGTTTCTAAGTTAAACCCTATTTCCAAGGTTTCAGTAAGAAAGTCTATAATGATTGATTCATCTCTTAGTTGTAAAACAACTAACGCATCCGCATTTTTTTTATAGGTTAAAATATCTTTTATGGTTTTTAAAAATGGAACAATCAAAAACTCATTGTAAATAACATCAACAGCCAGTATAGTCATATTAGCATTGGTGCCACTGATTATTGATCCGTAGTTATAAATAAACTCTTGATAAGTTGTATTATCACACCAATCCAAAATACCAACTTCATAATGGAAAAGATCGCTGTCTGAGTTATTGGTTAAAAAATCATTAATATTTAATGATTTTGAACAGAATAATGGGTGTTTGCTCCCTGAAAAATTAGCCTCTTTTATTCTTGTTTCCGTCAAGAACTTTTCTGATTGGTTATAGTGTTTAATCTCCTTCAAATTGTTTTTACAATTTTCTTGTAACTTGTTTAAAATCCCTTTCTGATCAGTTAATATGAAAAAATCTTTACAATAATTACTTAGAATTATACTATTACTACAATTAATTCCACTACCCAATTCCATAATGTTTATATTTTTGCTTTCCCAATTTAAAAATTTCAAACCATCGTGGTTCAAAAGCCAAGTGATAAAAAAATATGTGCTTTGCCAAACAACAAACCCTGTAGTAGAATTTCCATTTGTATTAGACTTCAAAGAAGTCAAAGACTGGTTTAATTCAATTCTGTAATTTGAAGCTCTTTGCTTCAATTTTTTCTTCGTTCCTGTCAACTTTTTACCTTTTGTAATGTAGTCTATCTCTATAATTACCTTTTCTTCTTTATCGTTAATGATTCCCAGATCTTGTTTAATTTTGTTTGAGTTTTCACTCATCAAAGCATAACGCTCATTTATATGTTCGTATATCAAATCCTCATTTTCTATACGTTTCCATATGTATTTATCTTCAGACATAGCAGCTGGTATCAGGGTCTTATAATAAACATTCAGATTTAATGAGTTAGATGAGTTTAAGCAAAAAAGAAAGGAAAAAAAAAAATCTTTCAAAAGAAAAGAGTTAACTGAAGTCTATAAGAGCTCAAATACATCATTTACTTTAACTGTTTTTTTTTAACATTATTAATAAAAGGTAATTTCAATTTAAATATATACATAATAAAAACAGTAACCTAAATCAACTTCTTGGCTCTTAAGATTTCAGCAATCAAAATACCAGAACCAGCAGCACCGATGATGGTATTGTGGGATAAGACAACCATCTTGAAATCTAAAACAGTATCTTTTCTAACTCTACCAACGGAAACAGCGTAACCAGCATCTCTATTTCTGTCTAATCTTGGTTGAGGTCTATCATTTTGATCTAAAACATGAATTGTTTGCTTAGGAGCTGAAGTAACACCTAATTGAGTGGCTTCACATTGGTAATCTTTCAAACATTGCTTGACTTCATCAACACTAGGTTTTTCTTCGGATTTAAAAGAAAAGGAAACACACTCAGTATGACCATCAATAACAGCAACTCTGTTACAAGAAGCAGATACTTTTAGTTCAGATTCAGGAATGTTTTCAATGGTCAACCCATCAGCAGAGATGGAACCTAAGATTTTCTTAGTTTCCCATTCCATCTTTTCTTCTTCACCACCAATGTATGGAATGACATTGTCTAAAATGTCCATAGAACCAACACCAGGGGAAAAACCAGCACCTGAGACAGCTTGCATGGTTGTGGTGATTAAGTATTTCAAAGGACCGAACTTTTCGACTAAAGGTTTCAAAGGAGCAACCAAACCAGCAGTGGAACAGTTAGAAATACATACAATGAACCCCTTGTTGGTACCTTGTTCTTTGGCCTTTACAATTTTGTTTTCAACAAGAGCCAAGTGTTCTGGATTGATGATTGGAACAACTAATGGCACTTCAGGATCTTGTCTGTGGTTCTTGGCATTAGAAATAACACCTAGGCCATTGTCAGCAAATTCTTGTTCAATGATACCAGCGTAATCAGCATCTAAACCGGAGAAAACAATATCACAATCTTGGAAGAATTCAGACTTACATTCGACAACAACCAAGTTTTCGACGTATTCTGGAATAATATCGGTTTGTTTCCAGTTACAAGCGTCTTTATACTTCTTACCTGCAGATCTAGAAGAAGCTCCTAACTTGACTAATTCGAAATCAGGATGGTTTGCTAATAATAAAATGAATCTTTGTCCTACTGATCCAGTAGCACCTAATACACCAGCTTTAGTTTTGGCCATTTTTCAATTGTATTTTTGTTTTGTTATGGTTGGATATGGATTTTTTTGCCTTTTCACTGTATAATAAAGTAGGTTAGAATAATATACATCAATATATATTCCAAATGTGTGAAGAAATCCCGTCAATTCAAAACTCCCACGTAAATTAGTCATAAGAATTCTATAATATGACTTCACTCATGCATGAAAAGGAAACCGGTAAAAAAGCGCTTAGCCCATTTCTACGCTAGAGCAAAAAAAAAAAAATTTCGCTGTGAAATGTGTTTTAACAGTGGTAATTTGCAAAACATCCCACAGTTGAACCTTGGTATATATGCGTTTTTCCGCTTAGTTCTTAGTCACGCTTTTGAGACTCATCATACACCAATGTGAATTTATTACGGATACATAATTTCTTAAAGAAGATCTTTCTTTTTCGGATATAACAATATCCGTCAATATCCCTCTTCAATAATGTTCCATGAGTGGACAAGCCATGCAGCACTCAATTCGCTATTAATTAATAATCATTTTTTGCACCAACCCCTTAGGTGTCTTTTCATGCTCTTGCCTCACCCCCGTGGTTTCCTCTTCTGGAAAATTTTTTTTTTGCTTGAAAGGCGTCAAAAAAAAAAAAGGTACCTTTTTTTTCCCACCTCGATGGGGGGGTTTATTGAGTGGCAAAAATTTTCGTAGTATACTATTTGTTCATTCATACAACTGTATATAAGTAGTTAATGTGTATTGGAGGAAAGCTTAAACATTGAGATAAAGGAAAAAAAAACCAGACTTAAATAGTTATTTATATGAGTATTTCCAAAATGTCCAAAGTATTTTTCGATATCTCCGTCAACGGTTCCCCATTAGGTAGAATCAACTTCAACTTATTCAAGGAAGTTACCCCAAAGACCTGTGAAAACTTCAGAGCTTTATGTACTGGTGAAAAGGGTTTCGGTTACAAGAACTCCGTTTTCCACAGAGTCATTCCAGAATTCATGTTACAAGGTGGTGACTTCACCCATGGTACCGGTGTTGGTGGTAAATCCATCTACGGTAACAAGTTTGCTGATGAAAACTTTGCCTTAAAACACGACACTGTTGGTTTATTATCCATGGCTAACGCTGGTCCAAACACTAACGGTTCCCAATTCTTCATCACCACCGTTCCATGTTCATGGTTAGATGGTAAGCACGTTGTCTTCGGTCAAGTTGCTGACAAGGAATCTTACGAAATCGTTAAGAAGATTGAAGCCTTAGGTTCTCCAAGTGGTGCCACCAAGGCCACCATCAAGATCGAAGACAGTGGTGAATTATAAATTTTATAAGTGTATATAAGTATATGTTTAAAGAATTTCTTAATTAGAAAGTGAAATTATATTTTATTTTATTTGCAAATTCATCAACCTTTTTTCAAAAAAAAAAAGAGTATACGTTGTACGTTCTCAAGAATGAACAGTCTAGTAATTGTATTCTGTTTTTTTTTGTTTCAAATTCAGGTCTATGAACTCTTTAGCAATAAGAATTTTCTTTTTTTCAGATAAGCAATCTGCTGTGCTCTTTCAACTTTATATTTTTTTTAAATATTAGATCAATATATTGATTTCTTCGACCTTTTAAATATTAAATTTTGTTTACTCTTTACAAGATTCGTTTTTTGTTTTTTTTATTCGTTTTTTTTTTTTTGCCAATTAACATATTATCGTGAACCATAATTACATATAATTCCCCTTACCAACGAACATAAAACTTTTTCAAAATGCAGATACTTGTGGAAAAAGTTCAATTTGAAAATGATGAAGATAGTTTAGTTATTTTTGAAAAGCAAGATATTAATATTGGTAAGAAATCTCTACATTTGTTTAGAGTATGTGGTGATATAATGTTTTCAGTTTATAAAATCAACATCAATAACAAACCAAATTTTCTTATACAAAAAATATCGTTACAAGATCCAGATATTGTAACAAACTTACAACATGCTTTTGTGCAGAAAAAAGGAAATAAACAGGATTATGAAAAGTTTTTATTCAATGAGGTTGTTGATATTTTCAAGGTTTATAATACAAAAGATTATCAAAATAATATATTAATCATAAAAACAATTAATGGTGATAAATTTGAGTATTATAAGTATGACCATAACAATTCTGAGATTGTTTATTCTTTGACTGAATTGAATAAAAGATCTTTGGACATTTCATGTACTTCAAATCTATTCAATTCTGCAAGTGATGGCACAGATAAGATTCTCTTAGGTACTGCAAATGGGAAAGTGTACATTTACACACTTTCAAGAAACGAAATAATAAAACTAAATCAATATACAGCAACAATAAAAGGTTTACACTATTGCAGCAAACTGAAAGAGCTAACTTGTATTATTGGGGTCACCATCATGAAATATAAAAACATCAAAGAAATCAATGAGTTCAACAATGATAGTATCCCTTTAGAAATAGAAAATTACGGAAGCGATGATGTAAATAAGCAGGAAATTGAAAATATTCAAGTATTTGAAAACATCAAAAGAGAACAGTTTTTGGTAAATTACAAAAATGAATTAGTGGTTAATAAATACACAGAGAGTTTATCAGAATCTCGTATTTTAAAAAAAAATGACATATTTACTAAAGACAATTATGTTATCGATAGTTGCTTAACTAACTATCACATTTTGAACATAACCAACCAAAACAAACTGAACATCATTAATCAATTTAATTATGAAGATGAGATAAACATAGAAGTTGAGCATTCATTGGCCGATTCCATGTTTTTGGAAGTCGATTACATAAGTAATGATCTAAAACCTACTTATTGGCTGTACGATACTGCCAATAATGTGTTTGAGATAATACTGCAGGATGAAAATTTAAATGTTGTTGATGACCTTTTGAAGTTGAATAAATTTTCTGAAGTTTTAAAATTTGATTTAAATGATGAAGAAAAGAAACAATCCATTTACGAGCAGTACTTTGACTATTTGTTGAATGAAGAAGAAAAAAATATTGACATTTTGATCAAGGTTGCTGGAAAAATTAAAAAGAACTTTACTCTCAAAATGAATCAAATAATAATGCTTTTATCTACTGAAAGATATAAAGATACAGGGGCCATCAAAATCATTGACTTTTTAAAATTACGATTAATTAATTTTAATGATTCAATGACCAAAAATCAAATTAAACTTTTATTGTCTTTAATTGTGATTTTTATGACTCAGTTACCTGCCTCTATATCAAATGATAAAATTTTGAGAGAGTTTTTGGTTCAGAATTTGGATCTTTTGGATCATAAAATGACAAAACAACTTTTGGCAAAGTCACCAAATAACTTGATTTTTTTTATGAAACTTAGCAAAGATTTTAAGTCGTTAATAAAATATTACTTAATTGAAAACAATAACTTTATTGAAGCTGTGAAGGTTATTAATGTATATTGTGACGATACTGAAATAATTTACGACACCGCACCTATCTTGCTACAAAACTGTCCAGAAGAAATAGTGAAAACTTGGGTAAAGCTAATAGTCAACAAGACTATAAGCATAGACATAAACAGATTATTGAACATTTTTTTGGATTATTTTCATAAAGTATACTCGCTAAAGGCCAATAACGATAGCATAAAGAAAATGCCTAATTTCTGTTTATGGTTTTTGATGTGGTATCACTCAACAATTGAATCTGTTAACAAAAACGTTAATGATCTGATCATGTATATGTTAATCAATGACAAAAATGAATTTGATTTGGACAAAATTATCTCGTTCATTGATAACAACTGGGAGTATTTAGATCGTTTTATTCTTTTGGATATGGCTACTAAGATGGACAAGGAAAGCACACAGAGCAAGAGTATTGATGTTGTGGTTTATATTCTAAATAGGATGAAGATGTACTTGGAATCTGTGAAATTGGCACTAAAAGAAGGTTTGTTGGATACAGCTAGAGATATCATTAACAACATTGATGAGGATGAAGCCATCAATGACTTTGATGAGTTTAATGACATAAGGAAATTGAAGAGAAAGTTATGGCTGTTGATTGTTGGGCATACTCTTAACAATAGCTACAAAAACAACTTGAATTTGAAGCCAATTATTAATGATTTAATCAGGGAATCTAACGATATTATTAACATTTCTGATATATTCCCGATAATCGAAAGCATGAACTTAACTGTGGCTGTTATTAAGGATGAATTTATATCAAACTTAAAAGCTCAAAACAGAGAATTATCAGAGACAAACAAGGAGATCTCTAACTTGATCAACTTAAGACAAAAGATATTGGAGGACATTGACTATTTGAATCATAATTTAAGCCATGAAATCTCTGAAAGTGATGTATGTGCATATTGCCATGACAACCTTATTTTGAAAAAAAAATTCTACTGTTTCCCATGCTGTCACAAATTGCACGTCAACTGTACTTTGGATCTTATTTTAAAAGGTGGAGATTTTGGTCTCAAAAACCAAATTGAAAATATTATGTTTAAAAAGGAATACAAGTGGTTGGATAAATTAAACTTGTTGCTTGCCAAAAAATGTCCCATTTGTACAGACATTAACATCAACAACATCGATGAACCTTTTGTGTTGGATGTAGCTAGCTCTGATAAGAACAATGGTCAAGTAGTAGGCGGTGTTAGTAACAGTGCTATAGATTATTTGAAGTTTTAAAATTTATTTCAATCACCTTTTAATTAATTAAAGCATTATTATTGATGTTTTCATATTCTCAATTCGGAGATAGCATCTTCTAATATTTTTTTATTCAGGTCACGTTTTCTGTTTCAAATATTTTTTTTTTTTTACATATTTTTTTTATTATTATTATTCAAGAATATCTTCTGACTTATAGAAGTCGAAACAACTTCTTTGACTGATGAAGTAAACAGTACACTAAACAAATACCAAAAGAAAAACAGGAAAAAATAATAATGATGATGAGTGATGATGAGTTTGATGACAATGTTGAAGGGAACATTGGGGTAATGGGAGATGGTACAAAAACTGAAGCCCAAAGCAATATAGGAGAAAAAAGAAAACATGAAGAAGAAAATAGTTCTGAGGAGGATTCAGAAGGATTTGATTCAGATGCATCAGATTATGAATTGGATGAATCAGGTGAATCTAAGCGTGAAAAGAGAAAAAAAGCTAAAACAAACCCTGTTTTCAATGCTTTTAATTTTTCCAGAAAAGATAAATCCTTGCAAGATATTCTGGAGTTTTTAGATGAGCAGCCTCCCGTAATACCAAATGTAATAGTAGATTATTATTTGAAAAAAAATGGGATGAATTTGAAAGATGACAAGATCAAAAAATTGATATCATTAGCAACTTCCAAGTTCATCACGGATATAGCTGTAGATGCATATGAATATTCTAGAATAAGATCGGGAACAGCAGTGTACAATGCCACAAATGGTCAGCAAAAGGCTAGACAGTTGCTGATGGGCCAGCAACAACAAAAACTATTACAACAAGAATTGAATAATAACACGGATATGACAAACATGCAAAATAAAGGCAACTCAGACGCTAATGTGAATAAAGCAAATACTCAACAACAACATAATGATAAGGACAGGGTTGTTTTGAGAATGTCAGATTTATCTTCTGCTTTAAAAGAGTATGGCTTGGATATCCAAAAGCCAAACTATTACAGATAGTTGTATATAAGACTAAAATGAAATTTTTGAAAAGTACTTTATAACAAAATTGTTTAATTTTTTTGTTTACAGTATTTAAACTAAATAGTAATTTTTTATTTGTAACTTTATGTTATGCTTTAATCAATCCTTTTAATACAATTTATTAATTGTAAAGATGTGATTTAATTAAAACAATATTATGCGTTAGAAACACATATGTATATTGATTATCGGACGTAAGAATTGTTCCAGAAATTTCTACGGATATAAAAAAAAAAGTTTGTAAATGCTTAATGAGCTTTTTTAATAGATTTAAAATGGTTTTGCCACAGGATTTCTACTTTTGAGAACACCAAAATCAACCTTATTACACTACCAAAAAATAAAAATAAAAAATGCCTATTGATTACAGTAAGTGGGATAAACTAGAGTTATCTGATGATTCTGATGTAGAAGTACATCCAAATGTTGACAAGAAATCTTTTATAAGATGGAAACAACAAGACATCCACCAAAAAAGAGAAGAAAGAAAGAATGAGATCAAGATTTTGGAACAGCAATTGGAAATGTACAAGCACTTAAACAAGAGAATGGATTATGTTTTAAGTTTGCAAAAGAAAGACAAAGATGCAGTTAAAGTTTTTATGAACGTTGAAGATTTGGAAAAATTATTGAATGCCAATTTTGATAAGCTGGAGAAATGTGAGGGTGATAGAATAGATAGCGATATTCCGCCTTACAACGAAATGGTATGTGACTTGATAGAACAATTTCATTCAGAATTGAAGAGAGATGACAAGCTAACTCTTCAAGCTGTTTTGTTTAAAATCATTGAACATAGAGCCAAGATTGAGAAAGTTTCTGAAGAAGCTAATGCCAAATTAGCTGAGTTATACAAAGAAAAAGAATTGCATATATCAAGTGAAGACATGAACGATGCCTGGAACTCATCTATAATTAACAAGAGCAGTCCAATGACAGCTGCTGAAGTTGAAAAGGTAAAAAACGAACAACAAGTTAAAACACAAAGCTTAACCAAGTTAGGTTTAAAGAAATTTATTTCTTTTTCAGGTGAAGAAAACATATTGACTGTTGATGAGAAAACCTTAAAGTTTGGTGAAATTCCTTGTAAAAACCATGAAATGGGTAAAAGTTACTTGTTGGCAAACTATGAAATTTTATCTGCCCAACAAGTTGATGCTTTGATGATGTCTTCTTTTAACCATGAGCTTGAAGGAGACACTAAAAAATGTTATAACGTCATATATCAATCTGAAGTCATGTCTTCAATTTCTCAAATCTATGAACTGAGATTCAAGAATGACTCTTCTGAGTTTATACATTCTGAGGAACTACAAGACATTATTGTCAAGTTTTACATGAAGCTAGATGATGAATCTTCAACTAACATGGCCAGACCATTTTTCATGTCTGAAATTGAAAAGAAGTACAACCATGTTAAGACCCGTGCTGTGGCCATGAAGGAGGAAGATGAAGATGAAAGAGAAGGCCAAGAAATCATTCAATTGAAGAGCGTCGAACCAAACACGGAGTTGAAAATCAATGTCCCTGAATTCAAAGATGAAAATCAAACTGAAGATGAAGTTGAAAAACATAGAATCCAACTATTCAACATGATTCCGGAAAACATGAGAAATGCTTTGATTTCTGGAAGTTTGGATAAAGTCAATGAAATATTTGCTTCCATGAGCTTGGAAGAGGGTGAACAAATGTTGGAAATATTCAATGCAGGTGGCTTTTTGGGTATAGAAAAGACATTTGAAAACCAAGAGGAATTTGAAGAATACCAAAAGAATTTGAAGAACGAAGAAGCACAATAATCATTCATAAATTATATATAAATTTTTTTTATTATCATATAGGAATTGTATATATTCCTGTTGAAGTTCCTACAACCAACTGCTCTTCATGATCAATCAAACGAATAGACATACCAGTAATTTTGTTATTAGGACGGTCCTCAAATCTGTGTTTTTTGTCCATTTTAACACTCTTGAATGCATTTAGTATACTAAACTGATAATCTTCATACTCACCCAATTTTTCACCAAAACTGCTCTTTTTAAATTCAATGCTTTCCCGCTCATTTTGAGTATCAACAATCAACTCTTCGTAGCATTTACTTTCTATTTTGATTTTATCAGAAATAATATAATCTTTAGGGAAGTCAGGTTTATTTATAACCAAGTTTTTGTTTTTGTTTGGGAACTTGCCTCTATAGGCTTTGAACAAACTTGAATCTCTTTTTAAAATATCTAATTTGGCATATTGGTTAAGATCATACTTATATGGGGTGTATGATCGGGTCATGATTTTGTCAAATGGCAACAGCTGAGTCAGATCACAATCACACATATTCATGATTCTTGCATATGTTTCTGGATACAATTTGGCAATAGAGTTGTAGTATCTATTAATTTTAACTTCATTTTCTCTCAAAATCCCAACATAAAGATTATCTTTTTCCAGCATTACCAATCTTTCTAACTCAAACAGCTGTTCATATATTTCATTGCGTAGCTTTGATTGTAAAGACAACCCTAGTTCTAAATTGTAAAAAGTATTATGATCAACAATTTTTAAAGTGTGTTCATTGTCATCTTGTACACAGTCCAAAAATATAGCACTAAGTGTGTGTGCATATTCCGATGTCTTTTCTCTGTTTATAACATTATTTCTGTCTTTGAGCCATGCATAAGTATTGTATAAATCATAGGAAGTTGTTAAGTACGGAGCTATTTTATGTTTAATGAACCCATATTCGTTGTCAATTGGATCCAATTCTTCACTGCTTATTTGTGTGTCCACCAAGTGATGCAAGTAGCTAGTTTTAGGAAAGTTTAATTGATTATGACTGACAACAATATTCAACGCACTGTTTGAATCTGCTAGCAATTGCTCGTTGGTATAAATATGCACAGCTCCTGAACTCTGGCTTATGTAAATATTGTTTCTTGAATCAACAACAACGTTTCTAATGGCCTCTTCAAATTCTCTAAACGGTAAAATAATATTTTGAATACCAGAATTGCTTAAATCAACTATATGAATTCTGCCATTTTGATAAGATACCATCACTTTTGCTGATTTTTTCAAAAATATAGCATTCATAGCAAATGATCCGGATGATGCATAGTGGATAGTATTTGACAATACAAATTCGGTAGAATTACTTTTTGTTGTATCTTGAAGACTTTCTATTAGTTGGTTCATAGTAAAAGACATGAAATAATTGCTATCTGTTGTGATAACCACATGGCTAGATGTATCACTAATCGCAATGTTATTTAAAGATTCATAAGAAAAATTTCCTCCAGCAATAAGCATTTTTATCTTGATAATTTCAAAGTCAAAATTGGAAAAAGCAAGATAATATAACGAGCCATCATTATTGGTAACCAATACCTTTAAGTCAGCTGTCAATAAAAAGTTTTCTTTTTCACTATCATTAATGTATGTGCTATCTAAAATCTTAGCAGTGTTGTTCATGTAAGAACCCACTGAGAATTCATAAGTAATGCCTGTTTTTCTATTATGTACAAATATTACACCTTTATTTATAGTCCCACGATCAATATCTTCTTTGGTACAAGCCATATAGTGCTTGTTTTCTTCATCTGAAGATATAAAAAAAAGTTGCTTTCCTAACGAAGATTTTGAACTTATACGCTCACTAGGTCTTCCTAGCGGCTGATCAAACTTATTAAAAAACAAAGACGTATACTCTCTTGGATATGAACTCATTACTCTGTATCCACATGCAACAATGTAATTTTCATTGATATCAAAATTTACAATTTTGTGCCTGAAATCACACAATTCAGAAACTTTATTGGAAGTCGTATCCAAAGAAAGAATCTTGGTGTTGTTGATAAATGCTATGTCTTTCTTGTTAATAGGATCAAGAAGAATGTTATCTTTCAACTGCCAATGATGGTAATATGTGTCTACTTTATAAAAGTTTGTGACTCCTTTATCTAGATATGAATAAGAATTTTTTGCTATAAAAGAAGCAGTTGCGTGGTCATATGCTTCAGTTTTTTCATTCTGGATTCCAAGTTTTAAATGAAGAGAAGCATCTAGTTTAATATTCTCCATCAATGTCTCTTTGGTTTGTATATGAAAAATGTAATTGTTCTGAGAATCATCATTTTCCATTTTTTGTTTAATCTTTTCGTAATCCTCTTTGGCTGGTGTAGATAAGAATAAAGATGTACTAGCATGCGTTGGAAGTCCAAAGGTATCTTTGAATAATGGAAAGTATGATGCAATATGTGTGTTAAGTCTTTCAATACTAAGGGGGTTGTAGATGTACGGGTAAAACCAGCATTTTAGCTCTCTAAGAGCGTTAAAAGTTATGCTAGATACATTTTCCAAAATGGATTCTTTTGAATCGTAATTTTGTAACAGCATTGTAAATACCTGTTAGTTTTTTTTTTTTTTGTTGGTCTATTAATAATTGATATTTAATCACCTTTATATACATATATATGAATCATATTTTTAATCTTAATTTATTTATTTACTTTTTTTTTTTTTGGGTTACTCCACATGCGTTGTATGTAGCCTAAGTCCGAGGAAACCCCCCAAACTCTAAACTAGATAACGACGGTTGAATATTAGGTGAACAAAAAAAAAAACGAAGCTAAATATAACTAATTCTGAACAATTTTTAAAAAACTAAGTATAATGATCATAATGTATTTATATAGAAATGAAGCGTAGTATATGAAGGTTATTGGTTTAATATATATTTGATTATTGAGAACCTCTTCTAAGTTGAACTAAAAGCATAGCAGCATTTTCCTCAACTGTACTGTTCTTTCTACTTTGGAGTTTGATTATACCTCCGTAACTTTTTCTTCTTTGGTTGACTAATAGGTTTTCAGCACCTAAAGTTTTCCAATCTTCTTCATCAGTGCCGTTATTAGCGTCTTCTTCTTCTTCTGAAGATATAAGTGCGTTTTCGTTAAATTGGTTATGTGGGTGTTTCTGTAGGTTAATATTTGAAATGCTGGGTTGTCTTTCTTTAGTTTTAGAATTATACAGTGGCATTATAAAGCCTTTTTCTTGAGTGAAATGGTTATTACTCTTTGGCGATGTCAAGAGAATATGGTCGTTGGTCCCACCCGCACTTGTTACAGAAGATCTTCTTCTTATTTTAACGACATTATGCGTAGGATGATGGTTCATGATTATATTTTGTGTACTGTTACTTAATGGTTTCATTATGTTCTTGTCATATGAAATAGAAGGAAGTCTTGGCTTTGATTCGGGTATATCATTGCTCAAAGAAGGAGACTTTGACCCATCTATTAGCCTCCAAAGCCCCCAACCTACTTTTTCAAAAATAGTGTTGTCATTTTCAAGGATATTCATAATAACTCTTCTTTGTTTACTGATACTTAAGTTGTCGAAGTCTGGATACTTGTTGGCAATTCCTTTTGTAATATTTCTGATATGATATGTTTTGTTGTTGTCGTTTTCTTTGCTAAGAATATCAATAATCATTTTTGTATCGATATTCGACGTGATTTTGTTATTTCTTTGTATAAGAAGTTGTTGGTGTGAAAGTTGTTTATCAGAGTTCATGTTTTCAATGGTTGTTCTTAGGGTATTTCCAGCTTACAACTCCAAACTATTATTTTTTTTCAAAATAAAGTTCTGAATAAAATCTTGTTGTTTATCCCTACAATATATATATTTTTTCACTTTAAAAAACAACTAATAATACCAACAAAAAAAAAAAAAAGGTGAACAAAAATATGTAGTAATTCTACTAAGTGAAAAATAGATAAGGATACAATTTGTTTGTATTATTTTTCACTGCTGTTTTGTGTTACCCGTATGTGTGGGATTTTTGTCAATACATTTTTGTGTACGTACTTATTATTTTTTGCCCTTTAAGAATCGGATGACTCAGACACGCATGGAATTTTTTTTTTCAGGTATTTGTATCAAGGCATAAATCATATAAACTTTGTGGTGTGACAGGTGTTATATCCGAAGATATTACTATATGTCCCGTTTAGGAAAAAAATAGTTATATAACTATTTTTCCCCTCTATATTTATTTACTCTACCCCCCCTCTCCACATTTAAACTTTTTATTACCCAAAAGGAAAAAAAGAAAGGAGTAAAAAATTTTCACTCATTGAAAAAAATAATGAAAATTTTTCTTCGACATCACACTTTTTTTTCAACACTAATAGCAGGGTGTGTTTAAACATTAAGATTGAACATTATTTCCCCTTTATATCGAGTATATGAGATATTATGGGAATTAAATTTTGATAATATATCTATCTTTAGTAGTTTGACACAAATAATGGAATAAATAAATATTTATTTATATATTATATCTGTAAGTAGTATAAAAGAGAAGATATTTATTGAAAACCATAACTCCATTTAAATATAATCAATCAAAAATGTCATTCAAGAACCCATTCTTACAATTAGGTAACGACGTCGAAGACAGTGAAATTTTAATCACTCAAGAAAACATCAAAACCAACACCAAGAACCACAAAAAGGAAGATGTTCATCCAAAATCTGATGCTTCCAAGGCCACCGGTAAGAAGTCTAACAAATTAGAATCTAACAACAACAAGGCCGTCAGCCCAGTTCAAGGTCAAAGATCCAATGCTAAAGGTTCCGGTAGAGAAAGACAAGATAAGCACTCTAAGTCCGGTAAGACTGACTCCAACAAGAAGATCAGACAAGGTTGGGGTGATGCCAAGACCGAAATCGATGCCGAATTAGATGTCGATGCTGAAAGAGCTGCCAAGGCTTCCGATGAATCTGTCGCCACTGAAGCTGAAGAACCAAAGATCCCAACCATCTCCTTAGATGATTTCTTAGCCACCAAGCAAAACACCGTTGTTTCCAGAAGAGCCAACAAGGCCGCCCCAGCCCCAGTTGCTTCTGTTGAAATTAAGGAATTAAAGGGTAAGAAGTCTTTATTCGAAGCTGAAGAAAAGAAGGCTGCTGAACAAAAAAAGTCTGTTGAAGCCACTGGTCCAGTTTTCCAAATCACTCACGTCAAGGAAGAACCAAAGAAGAGATCTCCATCTAACCAATCTACCAGAGGTGGTAAGAGAGCCCCAAGAGGTCAATCCAGAGGTCAATCCAAGCCAGCTGCTAAGTCCTCCGCTCCATTACCAACTTTATAAGGTTGAAGTTATATTCATTAAAAAGAAAATAAAGGAAAACCTTTGTGTTTTCTGATATTTTTTTTTCACTATGTTTATAAAATAAGAAGAAGTTTGAGCTACTATAAAATATACCAATCTTCTTATGATCAAAAGTTTTGGTTTCTTGTTTTTTTGGAAGAAAACCTTCTTTTCCAATTATTTTTCTTTAGTACAGAATTTGTGAACTTGAAAATGAATATATAAAACAAGGGTTTATCCAAAAAGCAATATAGCCATGCTTTCAATAAAAAAAAAAAATTAAATAAAGAATTAAGTTAGTGTTTTTTATTAGGTTTATCAATAGTATAAATCAACGTTATATACAGAAAAAAATCTAATTAATGAATCTAAATGAATAAATATCTCTTTTCTTTTTTGTTTGTTCTAGTATCCCAAGTCATGTTTGATTGTGTAAGTCAATACCACTGCAAATGTAACAAAAAACATCAAATAAGCAACGACATAAACTGATCCCAAGCAGGCCATTTGTATTTGAGGTCCTGTTACTGGTGTGAACATTGCTGTGAAGTATAAACATGCTGTAGCCGATGGTACTGCAAATGTCATTACTAATGACATTCTTCCTATACTATCTCCCTTGTCTAACCATCCAATAGTCACTAGTCTGTTAACAAATGCAATACCAATGATTGGCATAACACATAGCCTATAAAGATTCAATACAATAGCTGCTTTGACAAACTTGTAATCTAACTTATCCAAATCGATTTTTGCAATGGATCCACCTAGCAATAGTAATGCAATTGGAACAGATGCTTGGGATACATATAAAGTGAAGTCCATAAATACCGAAAGCACAGGAGCATTATCCGGACCTTGATGGATATGGTATCCATTTTGCTTAACAAACAATATACGTAGCCATGGAACTAAAGCACATAGCAACCCCAATACTGTTGCTATACTGCATGGTCTTTCGAAATTGATCAATATGTAATATAACCAACCCAATCTATGTGAGTAACACCAATCTGACAATGTGTTCTTCTTTTCCTCCATTTCAGGTATGCTCTCTTTGTCATTTTCATCGTGATTGTTGTTAATGTTTTCTGTTGGATGCTCAGCATACAAATCCAATGGTTTTTTGATATCAAATTGTCCGGATTTTACCTTTGATATAATACTATACTCCTTGACTAGTTCTGTTGTTCTATCGACTCTATGAGATGTTCCTGAGTTGGTAAAAGGTCTGGTCAAAACACTTGAAATAGATGATTTTCTTTTTCTTCTTTGATGGAAAGTTTCTTCATGTTCAGCAATCTCTTCAGCCTCCACTTCTTCACTATCTACAACATCGCTATCGGCTGTGGATATACTATCTATAGATTCTATAGTGGCATCTGATAAGCTAGTTTGTTGATCATAAACATCATTGTTAAATGTCGAGTCTGCCTTCGAGTTCTTATCAGTAATATCTTTAGTTAAGTGTTGATCATCTGAAGTACTACTATTCGCATCTGTCTCGTTATGTTTTTCTTCTTTTTCTATATCATTTTTGACATCATAATACGGTATGGTCATTAATCCTAAGTTCATCAAAAGAAAGTTTTGAACAGACATAAAAATAACTGCATATGATACTCCTTTTCCTAATTGCTCAGTAGTAAATATTGCCTGCAAACCTTCACTTTGCATGATTGAAATAGTCAAATCACTGATATTTGTACAACTTGAACAAAATAGCAATCCGTAGAAGAACTTGGGTTCTGTTTTAAAACCGAAATATACAAGCACTCCCCCTAAAATTCCCAGTGTGTATATGAACAGGGATGTAAGAACAATAATTCCAATCATCTTTAAGTCCTTATATGATATGTAATTGACAATCTTGTTGAAAGCCAAACATGGAAGTAATGCATTAACAACTAATGTGGATATGTCTTTAGTCATTTGTGGGGTCAAAAGTCCTTTCTTTGATAGTAAAAACCCTGTTCCTAAAATTAAATATACCCTCATGATGGGTTTAACGGAAATGTAGATACATTCTCCTAAGGACAATTTCACTTGTACCATTATATATGAAAATATTTTACTTATATATCTTGGTTCTTACACTTTTTATTGTTATTATTTTTCAGTTCAACATCAATCTGTTTTTACAAATCCGATATTATATAAGTGTATAATTTAATAAATAAAGTTCCCTTCTGTAATGATATTTATTATATATAGAGTTTTAGATCTGTCTACTAAAAACCCATAAAATAAATACCTATCTAATTTTTCTTTTTTTTTGCTGGGTTTGCGCCATGCGATAATCTATGATGCATGACGTCGGAACTTTAGGCTCCCAAAAGGGGAAAAAAAACATCCAAAGAAATTTCCTATTTAATCTTCCATTATTAAGCGTATCGGATCACTCTTTTCCCTTGACATGTGACACATTAAAAAATAAAATTAAAAAAAATAAAGTTTTAATAAATGATACACTATATAATCTATTTTTTAACAAAAAATTGAGAGTCAACAGCAGCAATGATCTTAGGAACACATTCTGGGTTAGCCATGGTTGATAGATCACCTAGTTGTTCCATTTCATTAGAAGCGATTTTTCTCAAAACTCTTCTCATGATTTTTCCGGATCTTGTCTTTGGTAAGTCTGAAACAGCAATAATAGCCTTTGGTGAGGCGAATGGACCAATGACACCTCTGACTTCCATAACTAAACTCTTCTTGAAGGCTGTGAACTCACTTTCGTTAGTGATGTCACAAGCACCGTCTTTCAAAGAAATAAAGGCAACAACAGCTTGACCAGTTAAGTCATCATTGATACCAATACAAGCACATTCGGTTACTCCAGAATGTTCATCCAAAACAGTTTCTATTTCGTTAGTTGATAATCTATGACCAGATACATTGACAACATCATCAGCTCTTCCTCTGATCCAGTAGTATCCGTCATTATCTCTAGCAGCATTGTCACCGGTGAAGTAATAACCAGCAAATGGCTTCAAGTAGGTTTCCATGTATCTTGAATGGTCATTATAAACGGTTCTGGCAACAGATGGCCAAGTACTCTTGATGGCTAAAACACCGGCAACATCATTGCCTTCCAATTCCTTACCGGTGGCTGGGTCAATGATGGCTGGAGCAATACCAAAGAATGGTAAAGAAGCAGAACCAGGCTTGGTTGGGAAGGCACCAGCTAATGGAGTGATCAAATGAGCACCACTTTCAGTTTGCCAGTAAGTATCAACAATACAACAGTTATTGTTACCAACCTTTTCGTTGTACCATTCCCATAAGTCTGGTTGGATTGGTTCACCAACAGAACCTAATACTCTTAAGGATGAAATGTCATATTTGGCAATTTCAGCTTCACCAACCTTCTTGATCAATCTCATAGCAGTTGGAGCAACATAGAAGTGAGTGGCTTTCCATCTGTTGACAATTCTCCAGTATCTACCGTAATCTGGATAAGCTGGGGTGGATTCAAAGATAATAGAAGCAGTACCCAAACTCAATGGACCGTATAAAGCATAAGTGTGACCAGTAATCCAACCAACATCACCAGCAGTGAAGAAAACATCTTCTGGGTGTAAATCAAACACAAATCTGGTAGATAAAGCAGCATTTAATAAGTAACCACCAACAGTGTGAACAACACCCTTTGGTTGACCAGTAGAACCGGAAGTGTATAATAAGAATAATGGATCTTCAGCATTTGTAGGAACACATGGAACATAAGATCTTTGAGTAGCACAGACTTCGTCCCAGTAGTAGTCTCTTCCTGGAGTCATCTTAACATCTGGGTTACCAGTTCTCTTGAAAACTAAAATTTTAGAGACACTTTGGACTCCATTCAAACCTTCATCAACAATTTTCTTGGTGTTGATGGTCTTACCACCTCTCTTGGCTTCATCACAAGTAATGACAACTTTAGAACCGGCATCAACAACTCTATCTTTCAAGGAACCAGCAGAAAAACCAGCAAAGACAACAGAGTGAACAGCACCGATTCTAGCAATGGCTAACATGGCAATAACAGCTTCTGGAGTCATTGGTAAGTAAACAGCAACTGTATCACCCTTCTTGACACCCCAAGATTGTAATACACCTGCAACTTTACAAACTTTTTCTAATAATTGTTGGAAAGTTATGCTGTAAGCTTCAGATTCTTCATCTGGTTCGGAAATCAAAGCTATTTTGTCTGGGTTGGCAAAAGCATGTCTGTCAACACAGTTGTAACAGGCATTCAATTCACCTTGTAAGAACCAGGAAATATCACCATTGCTCAAGTCACCACTTCTGACTTTTGTGAATGGCTTGTCCCAGTGTAAGTATTCCTTGGCTAAAGCACCGTAGAAGCTCTCTGGATCATTAATGGATTGATCGTACCAAGCTTTGTATTGAGCTTCATCAACGATATATGATTTGGATGGTTGAGATTTGAAAAAATGTTCAGGTGCTTGTCTGAAAGAAACACCGTTGGCTTCGTGTACTTCAACGTGGTTTGTAGACATTATTGTTTATAGATTTTTTGTATGAACTATTGAATATGAAAAAAAAAAAGGTGAGTTAAGAATTTAATGAAAATCAATTAATTTTTGTTTTTTTTTTTTTTTTTTGTTATATTACCTTTATTTTTGAATATTGGATAATATTAGTATAATGTGTTTGTTAAAGAAGAATAGATCAACAAAATTGAAGTATTTTAAGTGTATGGATCAAGTTAATGTATATTTCCTTGGTTTCAACAAATCATAAATCCAACTTTAACTCAATTTAAAGTGTCAACAGTATATATTTATAATAGTCTGAACAATTCCAAAAAATTGAAACACGATAAATCCCTCTGTAATAGCTTAAACACCTAATATGAAAAATTTTCAACAATTTTCTATTTTTTGCCGTATAAAAAAATTTTTTTTTATTCTTATTTGTTTAAAAATATCAACAAACTCAAAATTTGGCGCTTAATCAACTTATGTACGATAAAATTCTTGTTTGTCGGAAATAACACAATATCAACAAGCAATGAAAAAGGATGGTATTCTATATGAGGAATGGAATCATGAAACACACGTGATGGTATTGAAAAAACACAATATTATTATATTTATCGGATTTAAACTATAAAACATCATATATAAATCAGTGGGTTGGGAAATACAAATCCCCTATTCTTTCAAAGAATTGTTTAACACAAGCTCTTAAAGTAACATTAGACAAATTCTTATCTAAAATTTGCAATACTAAATTATACAGCTTATTAGAATTAGCTTTGAAATCTTCATCATCAAATTCATAAATTCCTTGTAAGATTTCTATAACAACAGGTCTCATTGTCATGATACTCTTTTCCATCTTATTTTCATCAAAAGAAACGTATCTTTGGATTATATCAACACAGTATTGCATTGCTTTATCCATCAATTTGACATTGTTTTTCTTGTCATCCTCTGTTTGGAAGTACAGCTTGAATATAACAGCAACCAATACAGCAGCAGAAGAAGATTCTTGTTTTAGCAAGTTAGGTATCTTGTCAACAACCTCAGCTTCAACCAATCTCGTTCTTAATCCAATATCATCATTAAAGTCTCTGGAAAATGTGTATGATTTTTCAAGCATGCCAACAATTCTCAACATTTGTTCAGTAGTAATTTTTTCGTTATTTCTGAATTGTTCATTATCAAACAATTCACTTAATAACTCAATGATCATTAATTGTAATACACACTTAACAACAATTGTATTCTTAACAGATAATCTCTTTCTGATCAAATCGTTCTTGATAGTGCCAGTATTTGATTGTAAAACTTCTTTTGGTGCTATTTGAGCACCAGATTGACTAACCTTTCTAATCATTTTATCATCACTTTCTTCTTCTTCAGCTCTATTACTTGAGAAATCAACCGTTTCTCTTGTTTCTTTAGCAATTTCATCAAAGTTTAAGTCTTTCTTTTCATCCAATTCAATTTTAGGTACTGTTTGTTGACCCAAGATAGATTGTCTTCTTCCCTTCTTTAATGGATCACTTTCGAAAAGTTCGGTGGCGGTTGTTAAATCAAACAGCTTTTCAAAGTGATCGACAATTATCACCCAATCAGCTTCAGTAAACTTGTTGATATTTTCAATTATCAATTGTTGTAAACACGATCTACCAATTCTGGCTATAGTATCATTTTCTTGGCAAATGCAAGAAACTAGTAGATCTAAAAATCCTGGTAGTAAAGTAACCAAAGATTCAAAATAGTGAGTCAATAAAGCAATACTATTTCTTAAAGCTTGTATTAAAGTAGTAGACAACCAAACGTTGACTTCCTCGTGAGAGCTGAATTGATCAAAATCCCAATGCATGGTTAATACAGCAAATATTGGGAAAATTAATAATCTACAAATCTTAGTCCAGATTGGAACAGTGAACAAAGAGCCATAACCGACTAAACATTCAAACATTTCAGTCAAAGCCATAGATCTGACTTCCATATCCTTAGATGACATAATGATGTCGTGGTATGTAAACAACAAAGGATACCAAAGTTTATTGAATTCTTCTTCGTCTAACTTGACCTTACTGCCTTGTGCAACATTGACATCTTTGAAAATATACTTTCTGATTTTCTTTAAAGATTCAAGACTCTTTAATGAGTTCTTAGGGAACTTGGAGTTTTTACACATATTTCTGTAAACATAAATGAATTGCAAATAGTTATCATCTTGTTCATTTGTCTTAGAACTAACTTGCTTGAAAACATGTTCCATCAAAATCTTGCTTTTCAAAATTAAATTAGCCGTATTCAAAACAGTGAATGAAATTTTGTCCATTATTGTATTGACAGCTAAGTATTGTAATGATTCAAAGATCGGTTTCCATCCACTTTTTAATAAATCACCTTTGGCAACAATGAATTGGTTGAAACATTCTAAGCACATCTGTTGAATTTCATAGTTGCTACTACTGTTTTGAATAATAAACTTGAAAGGTTTTAAAAAATCACATTGGAATTCAAATCCATGTAACTCATCCAAATTCAAAAATCTCATACTTAATTGTCTCAAAGAATCTATAGCAAAAAATACAACAGCTAAATTTTTGTTGCTGTTAGAGGCGATGTTAATAAAAGCTTCTCCCATAACCTCCCACATAGGTTTCCATTCAACTCTGATTCTCTCCATGTTATAGTAACAAACATCAACCATTTTTTGTAAAGCAAACATTCTAGGTTGGGATGAATCTTGAGAGGATTCAATTTCCTTTTGAGAAACTTCAGTCAAAGCCTTTATAAAATCAATAACAGAATGAGCGTTCAAATCGGAACTTTGAGAAAAAATCATATCTATTTTGACACTAATATCATCTGAAGATAAAATCTTGGAGATTTCAGAATTCAGAACTTGCTTACTGTGTTTATCTTGAGCTTCCTCAATAGGATTGGGTTTTTTAGTTTGCCAGAAACCAAAGAAACTGGAAGAATCATCAGTTATGGAAGGATCTACTGTCGCAGATCTTACGCTATCCTTTGACGTTCTTCTAGAATTGACATTTTTCAATCTGGAAGAAGAAACATCAGGTACAGATAGCCCATCGACCCCCTTTGCAATCAATTGCAATCTTTCAATTTGAGAAACAGCAAATAAAACATCTTTCCAAGAATCAGTCAAATCATCTCCAACTTGCAAGACAACTTCCAATAGCTTATGGATGGCTAATACATTTTTTGGTTTCATTTCAGCAATGTTTGACATATTAGTGAATTGAATCAAAGCACCTATAAAGGCGTTCTTAGCCATATCAATTCGGGAAGTAGCAGAAATTCTTACACCATGTTGTAAACCTTCCAAGCACAGGTTTATAGGATAAGTATCGTAATCAATTTCGTTTAAAGATGTAGTAAAACCAGCTAAGAATGACATCCATAAGTTTTGGAAAACCAAAATACCGTGTTCTTTGGAGTTGGCAAAATGGAATAAAGTATCTTCTTCGGTTTCATTGGTTAAGTTTTTAACAACATCTTCGGTCTTAGAGGTAATTTCTTTAGATACTTGCATATAAGTTTCTCTATTCAAATCTCTCATATTAAAGAAGTTGAAAGCCGAGTTGCTAGCTGCTTCTGTGGTATTATTAGATTCCTCGCTTGCATCTTTTGGTAGCTTGATTTCATTGTCTCTAATTTCTTGGTATAGTTCAGTCATGTATTCATTAGACAATTCATCTTCTTTCTTCAACCCTCCTAATAAGTCAATGAACTCTTCTAAAGTTATTTTCTTTTTTATTTGAGGAGAATGTAAATCAGTGTTCAACATAATAAGAGAAAATGCTAACACGTAGGCTGTATCTGGCTTGGCAAAAACCGTTGGGTTCTGTTCAACATATCTTTCAGCAAACTTCAACATAAATCTATCAATCTTTTGACTTTCACCAGGTAACTTAAAGTTTTTTAAGAAATCTCTCAAAGCATCAATAAATCCAGCGTCCTTGAAGTTTAATTGATCAACTAAAGCATGCATTGTTGCAATATTCTTTTCATCACCTTCACCCAAATAATCACCCACAGTTGTTAAATCTAAACCTTCGGTGGACAACAAAAATCTAGCAATGGATTCAGGTGTATCATCTTTAACAAAACCACTTGTTATTAATTCAGGAATAGCCTTTTTAGGCTTTTTGTTAAATAATATCAATAATCTGCTCAATTCAGTTTTTCTGATTTTAGAAGCTTCGAAATGTTGAATGTCATTATCATCCTCAGTTGAAGTCAATTTTAAATCTGAACCTGATCTTGAACGAATGTATCCAATAGAATCATTATCATCCTTTCCCAAAGAAGCACTTGAAACGGAAGTTTTTCTTGATATAGTAATATCTAGATTTTCATCCCCAGTTTTGATATTGCTTTTAATACTAGTGTTTATATTACACCAAGTAGAAAGAGATCTCAAAATCAATATGATACACTTCAAAGAATCCAATTTCAAATGGTAAGCGATTGGGAAATTTGGACTGGATAAAGGTATCTTGGAGCCAGACAAGGAAGCAGAAGATTTATGTTTACTACCTGAACTTGTTGTGTTCTTTTCTTTGGTTGTGTTGGAAGAAAGCATGTACAATGGGTTAGATTCTGATAAACTAGTAGCATTTGAAACAGATCCTCCAGATAGATTGGAAATACTTAACAAAGGCAATTGAGATAAGTCATAAGTGGAAATGGCACCCTTTATTGAATCTATGTACTGTCTTTTGTCACTATCTGAAACATTTTCAACTTTGTTAAGAGTGTTGCTACTTAAAAAGTCAACTACAATTTCTGTCAAATTAGGGAATCTTTCATCACAATCGTAATTCAGATAAAATTCGATTATGATTGATGGATCTGAGCTCATTTTGGCTAAAAATTGTAAAAAGTACTTCTTTTGATAATTTGTAGATGTCTTTAGTTCAGCAATAGGTAAGTAAATCTCGGCAAAAAATATTGGAATCTCACGTTTAAAATAAAATCTCATATCATTAACCATAATCCACAAAATTTCTAAAGTTATCTCGAAAACAGGAGCAATAGGAGAGGTAGCGTTTCTTGAAACTGAAAGACATAAATATTGTCTGATGGAGTCCAATAAGGACTTGTCTCCATTTGAGTATAGTTTCAATTTAGGATTTAAAAATAAAGAAACTTGATCTCTTAGGATAGAGTGCAACATGTGTAACGATAGCAGTTTGGACCTTACCGCATGTGATCTCATGTCTAAAGTATCTTCGATGTTCTTGACACTAATTTTAGCCATGGATCTAAATACCAAAAATGCATCTTTTATGGAAAGTTGTTCTTCAGTAATAGATTCCTCAGATATGCTATTCAAATCTATATTGGCCTCTTCCTCATCGTTTAACTTTTTCATATCGTTAAGGTTTAATGGACCATCCTCAGCAACAAATTTTGAGTTTACAGAAGCAACCGATGCATCACTTTTAAAAGAAGTTAATTCTCCTTCTTCATTTATAGTATTATTATCGGATTCAGCAAATACTCTTACTCTTTGGAAAACTTTTTCAACAACTTGAATCAAAGTAGCTTGAGCAATGGTTTGAGTAGAAGAGTTCAATGAGAAGATAAATATGTTATAGATTGTTCTAATAGCTTTAAGTAGGGATTGTCCGTGACATATGTTAAGGGTATCCTCCATCAAAATCAAACTAGTTAAACATCTTATAATTTGCAATTCAACATTTTCATTGGTGCTCTCTCCTTCAAAACAGTCAGTAATGGTGTCAATAGCAGCATCCATCAACTTTTGTTTAGGTGGAGGAGTAATATCAGTATTTTCATTATTAGGTTCATTAACAGACAAAGCATCTGGAGGGTTGACCATAGCTTCTTCATCTAAAAGTTGGAAAGCAAACAATTTGGATAATCCATCAAGAGCCATGATTTTACCAGTATTTATTCTACATCTGCAACAATTTCTCAAAGCTTCAAAAATTAAAATAGAGTTAATAGAAGCAATAGTATTAGCTGGATATTTTAAAATTTTATCAATATCTTCAATAGCATCGGTTAAAGATTTGTTCAAAGACTTGGAAGGAGAAGTTAGATTTTTAAAATCTTTAGATTCCTGAAATTCTTCAAAGCTTTTTTTTAAGAAAGCCAAAGTAGACTTAATGTTTTTACTCTTTGATATTTCTTCAGGGGTTGCATCTTCTTCGTATCTGAAAGCTTCTTCTGGTTGGGTTTCTTCTTCATCATCAATATTTGTTTGTTCTATAGGTTCTTCTTGAGCTTCTGTTAAAACTTCCGGAGTTACCGGTTCCTCTTGTTCTTCTTCTGATGAATTAAGTTGGATTTCTGTAGGTTCATTTACTGATGCAATATCAGCATTTTCGTCATTTTCTTTGTTTTCTTCAGGTTCATTTACTGATGCAATATCAGCATTTTC
>ERZ794936.210-NODE-210-length-34508-cov-7.290947_pt1 | contig 34508 bp, 17 predicted proteins | sample MGYA00511083_ERZ794936 | MGnify/ENA primary metagenome ERZ794936 (study PRJEB30137, sample SAMN04331409) | food metagenome | isolation source: Y2 must sample point D1 replicate A | place: Australia: South Australia | collected 2014 ... | reverse complement strand
CTTCTAGAAATGGAAATAATTGGTATTATATCTGTAGTCATTGTTAAAAAGAAGGCGTGAATTAGTGTTTTTATGTATATTTCTTCTAGTTTAATAACGATTTGTACTTTGGTTGTAAATACAGAGCCTGCACGAAGTCCTATAAGCAGAGATTTTCTTCGTGGAAGAATATAAGGGACTATCTCCGACAGATTTGAAAAAAAAAATGGAGAGATAAGAAAACTCCTATTCTCCTTTCGGATTTTACCGATTGATTAGGATATTATCGTTTTATTAGTACAATCTACGAGAACACTATCAAGAATATTAAGTAGATTTTGAAAAAAAAAGGTAGCGCTCTTATGCAATCAGATTTTAAAATCACCCTCTAGATTGTCTTACTTTACCCCACTAAAAAAGCACTCTAGAGTGATCGACATTTATATTTAGAACCAGTGTGTTATTTTTAAAACATCCAAAAAAAAACATTGCCTTTTTAGGAAATATAAATGGTTTTAGTTTTCTCTTTTTGGCCGGAAAGGGGCACGTTTTATCCCTGCTCCAGTCTCCCTTTTTTTTGGAGGAAAGCTATTGCACTAGGGGCACAGAGCATAATATGCGTTTGGATGTGCCCTTCAGACCTGTTTTATGTTTGAATATAGCCTTTGAATTGTTTACACCTGTGTAAACTATTTATAAAACTCATATATATGGACTGTTTTATATGTGTCTGGGTGCAGTTAAAAATTTGAAACTTATATATAAGTGCTTGCTGTTTAGTTTCTAAAATAAATAGCTAATAATCTGAAATGATTATTAGGTGATACTTTATCGTTTATTTTGTACGGTATTTGATCGTAACCAAGCAGGCAATTAGAACTCTGTAATTTATTATACCTTTTTTTTAAAAAAAAGTAAACTCTTTCATTCTTTATCAAAGTTTTAAAAATTAACAGCAAATAAGCTATAACCTTTAAAACACCACGAAAAAATAAATAAAAATGCTTTCTTTAATTTCCACAACTCTACTATTATCAACTGTTTTTAATTCTCATGCAAATGCTATAACCATTGAAGAGCAGGACTCGCAATCAATAGCTCAATCCTCACATTCCCACAAGGCTAAAGTCACTGATGTTGTATTAACAACTATTTTGTTAACCGTTAGTGTCGACGGCACTTTGACAGAGACTTTTTCTGATGAAAGCGTTTCTGCCGAAACAGGTGTTGTAATTAACAATGCCAATGTTGCCTTATCATCTAGTGCATCTACGACCACAAGCACGACAAATGAATATACAATTCCTACCATCTCTTTGAGTCCATCTTCTACTGCCACAAGCACAACTTCTGAATATGTAGCACCAACAACTAGCACTGAGTCCTCATCTAGTACTGAGCCCTCATCTAGTACTGAAGACCAAACTACATCAACATCAGTTGCCAGCCCGACTGTCGTTTCAAGCACTTCAAGTGATGAGCCCAGCTCAACAACAAGTTCTTCTTCGTCATCCACTGCAACCAGTTCATTTGCATCATCAATGTTGTCTCAGCACAACGCCAAAAGAGCCTTACACAAAGACACTGATTCATTAAGTTGGTCTAGCAATCTTGAAAATATTGCTCAGGCTTATGCTGACTCATATGATTGTTCCGGTACTCTTACTCACAGCGGAAAGCCATACGGTGAAAACTTAGCCTTAGGGTATCCACTATACGATGGAGAAACAGGTATAGCCGCTTGGTATGATGAAATCAAAAATTACGACTTTTCAGATCCTGGTTTCAGCGACGATACTGGCCATTTCACACAAGTGGTGTGGAAGGATACTACACAGGTGGGATGTGGCTACAAGCAATGTAGTAATGAATGGGGCATTTATCTAGTTTGTAATTATCTAGCCCAAGGTAACATTATAGGTGAATTTTCTTCCAATGTTGAGGAATTGATAAATTAAGCAATTCAAAAGTCATTTTTATCCGACTATATACTCATCTTTCAATATCAAAATACTGTACTATATAAACATTTATTAAGGTCAAATTAATACTGTCACAGATCCTCGGATATATGTTCTATATAAACATTCAAATCGGAGTTGTTTATTCCGCTTTTAAAAAAAATAGTGCCAACGTATCTTTACGGCGAAGAATAAGGGTTAAATACACGAGCGATAATTTTCGGCGAGAGAAAAAATACTGTCAATTCGTTCATATACAACTGGGTCTTTATTTTAGACAAATATAAGATTGAAAACACCACGCTTTTGAACTTAGTTGTATTTATAGATATATATATATTAGAGTAAAGTGGATTTTCTTATAACACAACTTTATCTATTTACCACTGTATTCAATTTCTATAACAATATAAATGCACACAATACTGTCACTTCTGTTGGTGTTTATACAGCTAAGCTCTTGTTTTCAAGAAAATTTTGCTTATGACCAAGACGTGGTATATCAAACACAAATACATACTATAACAAAAACCGAGTATCTTCCCTACACAGCAAGTGCCACCCCAGTGGTCCAACCAAAGAATAGCTTTATTAAAGAACATAATCACTACAGATCCAAGCACGGTGCGAAGAAATTGCTTTGGTCGGAATCTCTGCATGAGCATTGCAAGGCATTTATAGAAGATGAGTTTACTTGTGATGGAAATCTCCACCATTCACAAGAAGCTGAAGATGGAGATATCGGTGAAATAGTCACGATTGGGTATTCCTCAGTGGAGGAATTTATGAAGAGTGTTTACGCAACGAAAAATAGCTTTGACTTTGATAGTTATGCCGACATAAATGAGAACGAGGCCAAGTACTTTAAACAGCTCATATGGAACGACGCACAGCTTTTTGGTTGTGCAATGGTTGATTGTGGAGATTATTTCTCGAACTTGATTGTTTGCCAGTATGATAAAAAACCAGACAACAAGACCATTAAAGAAAATGTCTTTCCCGAAATATAACAAATGACTTGATATTTTGATACAAAATTCCGGCTATATATGATGTTTAAAACTGTAATACAATTAATTAACTTTTATGAACCTTTAAAACTTATCATATGAATTTCTGTGATATTGTATTAGTGGGGGGTTAAAAATGTCGACGCAAACTGTGGAAATGAATTGTATTACATTTTAGGTTTCCTTGCACGTGCAAAATAACGGAATTAAAAAATAGGTCACGTGTTTTATAAAATTACCCTTTTGGGAAGACGACAAAAAAAAAAAAAGAAATTTTACCTTATTTTTGTTTAAACCTAAAGCGTTTATTTTGATTTCTTTTTTAAACATTTAGTACTGATATATAATATATGTGGATAGATTAAAAATACAGACAGTTTAATCTTTGAGAGAAACATTTGAATTAATTGAAATTAAACAATCAAAAACCCAAAACAAAACATATTTGCCAAACAACAATGTCTGCAGCTAACAATTCTCAAAAGATTGAAGATAGTAAAGTTCACGAAAGTGAAAAATCCAATGTAACAAACTTCAACAAGTTTGATCAACATTACTTCAACTCATACTCCCACTATTCTATTCATCAAGAAATGTTACAAGATTCTGTAAGAACAAAGTCTTACCTAGACGCTATTGTCAACAACAAAGACTACTTCAAAGACAAGGTCGTTATGGACATTGGTACCGGTAGTGGTATTTTATCCATGTTTATCTCTAAATACACTGACTGTAAACATATCATTGCCATTGATGCTTCTCCAGTTATTTACATGGCTGAAAAATTATACAAAAAAAACAATCTAGATGAATCAAGAATTTCCTTCGTCAAGATGAAGGTTGAAGATATAAAAGAACTACCAAACGGCATTGAAAAGGTTGATATTATCGTTTCTGAATGGATGGGATACTTCCTTATTTACGAATCCATGTTGAACTCTGTTTTGTATGCCAGAGACAGATGGATGGACAAGACCGGTTCTTTGTTCCCAGACAAATGTTCCATGCACGTTGCTGCCATGTCTGATGTCGACTACTACTCCGACAACGTTGACTTTTGGGATAATGTCTACGGTTTTGATTTCAGTGATTTCAAACCATTGGTCACTGTTGAACCTATTGTTGACTACTACAACAGCTCTTCTGTTGTTTCAGATACCGGAAATTTAATTGAATTTGATCTAAACACTTGTACTGTTGAAGATTTGACTTTTGAAAGAGAATTTGAAGTCAACATCACTCAAGACAACAGCTCATTCAATGGTTTGTTAACCTGGTTTGATATTGTTTTCCCACAACACGATCAAAAGAAAAAGCAAGTCAAGTTCTCAACTGGCCCATTCACTCAATATACCCATTGGAAACAAGTTGGTTTCTACTTAGAAAAAGAAATCGAATGTAGTTATAACGATACCTTCAAGGGTGTTTTAACTTGTAAACCAAACAAGGAAAACGTCAGAGATATGGACATTAAGATAGACTATGAATTTGTTCCAATCAACCAAGAGGAAAATCAAACTGTAAAAGCTTCAAACTCATACACTTTACACTAGGTATTTATCATTTTATATATGTAATTACTTTTATTGCTATAGTATTTTGAATTATTATTACCTTTTTTTTCGCGCATTGAAATATACCAATAGCAAAACTGCCTTCATCTCGTTTCTTTTTTCACTATTTCAATTTTTCAAACTTTTCATTAATTTTGGGTGTACTAGATGGTAACCAAAAACAACTCCCCAATGTCTAATACAAATTTTGAGAAGTTGGAGCAAATCAGAAAGTTTGTGAAAGAATCAAAAATCTTTGTGAATGAAGATCTTGTGACTTTCAGCAACGTTCCTGATGCCGGGATTGGTTTATTTGCCAAAGAAGATATTGCTGAAGATAGCATAATTGTAAAGATTCCCAAAACTGCGATATTTACATCGAAAAACTGTACTATCAACAATCTTCTTGATGACAAGTCTATTGATGGAATTATGGGTATACATTTGGCTGTGATTTATGAATTATTTGTTTTAAAAGCAGAAAAGTCGCATTGGTTTGATTATTTGAGTTTTATATTTGATGATGTTTTGAAGCATAACTCCAGTACCAAAGATCTTTATTTACCACCAGGATATTGGTCAGAAAAGGAAAAAGAGTATTTGAAGGGTACCTTGATGGACGTCCAATATCAAGGTCTAAAAACACATACAGACATGTTGACTGTTTATGTGGATTTTGTTCGTTTTGCTAATGAATGGAAGAAAGATTGTGATTTAGATATTCCTGAAATCTTACAAAATGAATACATAGCTGGTCTCTCCGAAAGCGAGGAGTTGGACTTGGTTGAAGTAGAAAAACATTTGTTGTCTGTTAACAATAACTTTTTGAGATTTATAGAAATTGGCTATGTCATTTCATCAAGAGTGTTTGAAATTGATTGTTACCATCTATTTGGTTTGGTGTGTATTGTTGATCTTTTCAATCACAATTACAGTGAAGATATACACTTTGAGAACGAATATGAAGTTTGTGAAATCTGTGGTAAAACCGAGTGTGCGCATTTGTACATGTCTGATTCCGCCAGTGAAGATGAAAACATAGATCCTTCTGATGAAGCATTTGACGAAGAACAAAATGAAAATATAGAATCTGAGGAAGAAGAAGAAAAAGAAGAAGAAATACAAGATCATGAACATGCTGCAGATAGCGACGATGAATGTGAAATCAGAGCAATTCACGATATCGAAAAAGGAAAAGAAATCTATAATACTTATGGGCAATTTCCAAATGCCGCTTTATTGCTGAAATATGGGTTTGTTATACCAAATAATCCACATGATAAAGTTGCTCTTGGTGAAGAGTTTGAAGAAGTAGTCCAAGAATTGGTTAATTTGGATGAAACTGACCTACAAGAAAGAGTTAATTGGTGGAAACACGAAGGTGTCGCCTTATTGGAAGAAGAGCTAGATGCCATAGAAGAAATGCAAGCTATGGCTGATCACGAGCATGGCAGCGATTGTGATCATAGCGATGACGAGGAAGAAGACGATGGCGAAGAAGAGGATGATGATGATGATGACGAAGATGAAGATTACGAAGAAGATGGCGAAGATGAAGAAGAAATCGATGTAGAAACTTATTGGAAGGACCAAATCTACCTTGACGCGTCAGGAGAAGCATCTCCTTACTTAGAAAGGCTATGTGTCATCCTATCCATGAGCAAAGAACAATTCAACACTGAGCACCTACAACTAGATCCTGAAAAACTCGAAGACGTCAAATCTCCCGAAATCAAGCCTGTTCTTTCACTAGCATTGAAATTACTGAAAAAAACTGTATCCAAAAAGAAGTTGTTTAAAATCCCTGAAGAATCCGAAAATCTACCCAATTTTGCCGAAATAAAAAACATATTATTGATAGAAAATGACATTATTCTTAGGGCCAATGATAATTTCAGACTGGAATAGCTTTGTTTATGTATTTCATATATATAATTGCTTTAAAACCTTGTTCCAGGAATTGAATTCCCAAGGGCGAAGGCATTTCTCGTGCTTTCTCTATAGCTCGTCTAAATTGTAAACCATGCGTATAGTGGAAAAAAAAAAACAACAAATATTGAATATATTGAAAAATTTTCGTTAATTCTTTGTTATTTACCAATATATATATGTCTTTAAGAACAGTTTAGCAGATAGAATCAGGGCATATACCTATAGAGCTGATTAAGAAACCTTTGTATCATATAAATTTAAAGCATGACTGTTACACCAGCTACTTCTGAACCACCAAGTGCAGCCTCGGTTCCACCACAAACCGAAACACCAAAACAACAAGTACAATCAGCAGTTTTACAACCTTATGCGGGGAATGACATAACAACAATAGTATTGGATCCAGGTTCATATAATACAAGAATTGGATTTGCAGGTACAGACCACCCAGTTGATATATCTTCTTCTTTATATGCGTTCGACGCATCTACACCAGAAAACTTATTATTCGAAGATCAAAGAATCAACTATCCAAAACCTGGCAGAGAAGTTAGAAGTTTATTAAAAAACGGATTGATTCAAGATTTTGATATATTTGCACATAAAGTCAAGTTTTTGATGAAAAACAAGTTGGGAATAGAAAAAACTACCAAAACCATTCAAGCTTCATCTGATGAAAATGACGAGGATCAAATGGAAACAGAATTAGAAGGTTACAACAACCTCCCTATGATTTTGACAGAACCAATATGGAATCCAAAGGAAAACAGAGTCAAATCTATAGAAATGGTATTGGAGAATTTGAATTTTGAAGCCATGTACTTATTACCTCAGCAGTCTTCTGTTTCTTTTGCCATGGGTAAGCCAAATTGTTTAGTTGTAGAGTTGGGTCACGACTCTTGTTCAGTTTCTCCTGTGTTTGATGGTTTTACCTTATCTTCAAAACATAGAAGAAGTTATTTGAACGGTAAGTTATTGACCGAGTTATTGACTTCAAAAATTAAAGAAAAAGCTAAAAAATTAGAGTCGGTAAATGATACAATTGATTTATTATGTAACTTTGAAGTGAAAGCAAAGAATACTGCACAACCAAAAATCAACAAAATAGAAGGTTTAACTCAATCTTTTAGAGACAATTATAATGAAAGATTTTTCATTCAGGAATGTAAAGAATTGCTTCTTCAATCAAGAACTAATTTAACTGCTCCTATTCCAAACAGTGCAACTAACCCACCTGCAAGAAGCATTGAGTCTCCATGGGGTGAAAATATAGTATTTACAGAAGAAGAAAGATTTGATTTGGTAGACCAATTATTTTCTCCAGACTTGGCAAATCCTGTAATAAAACAATGGAACGATGACCACAAAGAGGTCTATCCACCTTGTCATAACGATTACATGCCATTGAAGAGAAATACCAACAACAGCACTACTGGAGAAGAAAAGAACGAAAATGAACCAGAAGTTGAAAATCCAGAATTGGAAAACAAACTATCAGATAACTTAAAGGGATTAGTTGATTTGATCCAACATTGTATAGAGACTGTTGATGTTGATTTTAGACCTGTTTTGACAAACAACATCATTGTAACTGGTGGGTTGTCTTATATTCCAGGTTTAATAACAGCCATACAATTAGAATTGACTAAAAGATTGCCTTCATTTAAGATAAAGATTGTCACTCAAGGTAATTCCGCAATGACCAAAGAAAGAATGTACCACACCTGGTTAGGTGGATCCATTTTAGGTTCATTAGGTTCATTCCAACAGTTATATGTCGGTAGAGAAGAGCTTGCGGAGGTTGGTGTTGACAGATTGTTAAAAGCTAGGTTTAGATAAAGTACATATATATTTTTTTTATTTTTAAAGTCAGTTATTTGTATATTTCAATTTTGTTTTTTATTAAATCTAAAGCGCATTTGTTGACTGTTAATTCCAATTTCTTTAACATTGATGTATTCCGTTGCAAATAAGGTTTCATTTGTATAATTCTTATATCTGTCTTGCTATTTGTGAGATTGGAGTCCAAGTTGGCTTCTATGAGAAGATCAGAGACTTCGTCAATTTTTTCTAAAAGTAACATTTGGTTATGAGTAAAAATGTGAAATAAGTTGTGTGATTGATCCATAAAGTATAATAGTGCAAACGAGTATTTAATCATGTTTCTAGCTTGAACAACCTCCCTTACACAATCAGTCAAAAATTCTAGTTCAATAAGGCTTAGACCGAATACAGATGATAACTTGTCTAGCTTTTTATCAAGTAGCTTATTAAACAATCTCATATCCAAAAGCATGTTATTTTCAGACTCCAAAAAAAACTTGTAATAGTTTCTAAATCTATCCAAGGATATACTGTCCTTTCTGCTGCTGTTATTATTATTATTTTGTAAATCTCTCTTGTGCATGCAATCGTAGAAGCTACCACCATGGGTTTTCCAATCTTTATGACAAATCCAGCAAAATTCAAACTTACAAACCCCGCACTTGACGTGGTTGCACCCTTCCATCTTTTCAATATCTACATCACAGCTAGGGCATGGTTGTGTATTGTTGAAAACCCAATTCAAAGATTCGTTTCCTTCGTCTAATTTGTTCATCCAAGTCTTTAATAAAGAACAAGGAATAGGTGAGTGAACTTCTCTTTTACAATTCAAACAAAACTTGTGCCACTGTAAACAAGTGACATTCTCAGAACTATTTACATTATCTTCCAATAGAGTTCCAGCTTGATTTGTCAAGATCACATTTTCACAATCAGCCTGTGGACAATCGCTAATCTGAAGATTATTTGTATTATTTAGGCAATCCAATAAAGAATATTTGAGTAGATCATCCAGGTATTCATCTCCCAATATCTTTTGAATTGACAAATATGATATGTTTTTTTTACAAGAGCCACCAATGCACTTTATATGAAAAGAATCAGAAATACTGGTGGATGATGCTTTTAAATACATTTTATAGCAATCTATGCAGGCATGATGGGATTGATCTTGACAGCTATTGACCTTCAAAATAGGAGTTTTATTAAAATCATCAATTTCTTCACAACATATGGGGCATGTATAAATGCCATCTTTCATGTCTGTACTAATCTCTAAGTCGTTTGATAATCCCAATTCATTAAACTCGGCTTCATTTTCACTAATTTCTTTACATGAACCGATGCACCACTGGTTTGTAGACAAAACATTCAACAATTTTGTTTTGTATTCCTCTAAACTTGTGTTACCGGCATACAGACAATCAAGCACATAAGCTTTTGTAGTCGCGTTCAGCATATCATTTAGATGTGATAACTGGTACAGAACAAAGTGTTCCTTGTTTGAAAACAGCATATATTCGTTGTTATTATTCGATTTTCTATGAGCCATTTCCAAGTTTTTCGAAATATACTCATCAAGTTCAATACTCAAAGCATGTTTTTCGTTGTTGCCATGTTCACTTACCGTGTCCTGTGTCAAAGTAAGTTCGTTCAAATCATCAGTAATCGAAAAATTGTCGTCACTATCATCAAATATGACTTCAATATCTTCTTCTTCTATCTCATCATCGCTGTAATAAAACGAATTATTCATACTTCTTTAAGGTTTACGATACCAATTAGGGGAGGTTTCTTTACTCTGTATAGGCGGTCCTATTTACGCTTAATACAATTTTTAAAAAGCCAAAAACTTACCCACCCCATATTAAAAGAAACATTTCTTTTTTTTTTTTTTTCACCATTTTCTTTCACATTATTGAAATTTAAATTTTAATACATATATAAAAGCCAAAAAGTAAAGAGAGTAGCCACTGTATAGACCACACAGCAGATTAGTACTTACCCATAGAATGAATACTGATAGCAACATTAAGTTACCTAGTATTGGTAAGAAAAGAGTTATCAACGAAAACTTTACTTCAAGCAAAAAGGCGAAGAACTTAAATGTTACGACTAAATACTTCATTAAAAACTCTACGAACTTGAACAACGTTCAACCTGTGAAGATCTTAAGAGAACATTACTTAAGAGACGACATTCCATGCTCAGTTAAAAAGTGTGAATTGTGTGAATATGATGCTTCTTCATCCGATGACAAGCCTATTTTGGAAGATATCGATGTTTTCACTAACAACAAAACACATATCGCCATTCTAGACACAAATGTCATTGTTAACTGTATTGACATGATAGAAAACGAAAAGATTTTTAACAACATTATCATCCCACAAACAGCTTTGGATGAATTGAAAAATTTGTCTTTTCCAATATACAAAAGATTAAAGAGTATTATAGGTTCAACGGAGCTTTCAGATGACGAAAATAGATACAAAAATATTTCTGTTTATTACAACGAGTTTATGAATAAGACCTATTGTGATAGATTGCCTATGGAAAGCATCAACGATAGAAACGATAGAACAATTAGAAAACTTGCTAAATATTTGGACTACCATTTAAATGAAAATACCAAGAAAAATCAAAAATTAGGCATTCAAATTGTTTTGATCACCAATGATAAGTTGAATTTGCAGAAGTGTAAAGAAATTGGAGTCAATGCGATGAATATTTACAAGTACATTGACAATTTGCCAAACTCTGAAGAATTGAAAGATATGATCCCGCAGTATGATTTAACAGCTGACAACAAGATCAACGACAAAGATGCTGCTAATGATCTGGACTCATCTAAAGATATTTATGATGAATACTATCCAAATTCAAGAATATCTGCCGGTTTAAAGAATGGTTCTATCTATCAAGGTAACATTCAAATATCCGAACACAATTTCCTTCAAGGTTATGTTAATGTCAACTCATTCCCTAAACCAATCTTAATCAAAGGTATGAAAAACTTGAATAGATCATTCAACAGTGATGTAGTTGCTATAGAATTATTACCGGAAAATGAATGGCAACAAGAATCTTCCTACCAAGTTGATTCTGAACATTATGATGTTAATGCTAATCCAGACATTAATGAAGATAGCGAAGATGCTAACATTGCTGAAGCTAACTCCGTTGTCATATCCGATAAGCAAAGACGTTTATTGGCCCAAGAAGCTATTAAGCAATCTAAAAATAACAAAAACTGTGTTCCTACTGGTAAAGTTGTTGGTATCATCAGAAGATCATGGAGACAATATGTGGGTCAAATTGTCGAAGCCAGTGTAGATGAAGAAAATACCTCAGGTACAAACTATCAATCATGCTTTGTTTTATTATATGACTTGAAATTACCAAAAGTTGTTATCAAAACCAGAAGAGCTGTTGAATTGATGAACAAAAGAATATTAATAGGTGTTGATTCTTGGCCTAAAGACAAGAAGTATCCATTGGGTCACTTTATTAAAGATCTAGGTGTTGTTGAGTCTAGAGATGCAGAAACAGAAGCTTTGTTATTGGAGCATGATGTTGAGTACAGACCATTTTCTAAGAAAGTTATTCAATGTTTACCTGAAGAAGGTGACAACTGGAAATGTCCTATTGACCTAAAGGATCCACAAGAAATAGCTAAAGACCCATCTTTGGTCAAGAGAGTTGATTTAAGAGATAAGTTGATTTGTTCTATCGATCCTCCAGGCTGTGTTGATATTGATGATGCTTTGCATTGTAAAATTTTGCCTAATGGTAACTACGAAGTTGGTGTTCACATTGCTGATGTTACTCACTTTGTTAAGCCAAATACTCCTTTGGACCAAGAAGGAGCTGCTAGAGGTACCTCTGTTTACTTAGTCGATAAAAGAATTGATATGTTGCCGATGTTATTAGGTACTAATTTATGCTCTTTGAAGCCATATGTTGATAGATATGCATTTTCGGTTATTTGGGAATTAGATGCCAAAGCTAACATTGTTAACGTTGATTTTATGAAATCTTGTATAAAATCTAGAGAAGCATTTGCTTATGAAGAAGCTCAATTGAGAATTGATGATAAGAACCAAAATGATGAATTAACAATTGGTATGAGAAATCTATTAAAATTATCCAAATTATTAAAACAACAAAGATTAGATGCCGGTGCCTTGAACTTGGCCTCTCCAGAAGTTAAAGTCTACATGGATTCTGAAACTGCAGACGCCAATGATGTTGAGATCAAAAAAACTTTTGAAACCAATTCCTTAGTTGAAGAATTCATGTTGTTGGCTAACATTTCTGTTGCTAGAAAAATTCAAGATGCATTCCCTCAAACTGCCATGCTAAGAAGACATGCTTCACCACCAAAAACAAACTTTGACATATTAAATGATATGTTGACCAAGGTTAAGGATCCTAAGTTCAAGATTACTTTGGATTCTTCTAAGACCTTGGCCGATTCTTTGGATAACATTGAAGATCCAAATGATCCGTTCTTTAACACTTTGGTCAGAATTTTGTCTACTAGATGTATGATGGCTGCTGAGTACTTCCCAAGTGGTGCCCATCCATATGCTGACTACAGACATTACGGTTTAGCTGTTGACATATATACTCATTTCACATCTCCTATCAGAAGATATTGTGATGTTGTTGCGCATAGACAATTAGCCGGTGCCATTGGGTATGAAATGTTGGACTTGAGTCATAGAGACAAAAATAAAATGGACGTCATCTGTAAAAACATTAATAAAAGACACAGAAATGCTCAATTTGCTGGTAGAGGTTCCATTGAGTATTATGTTGGTCAAGTTATGAAAAAAGAAAATGAATCTGATAAACCAAAAATTGAAACTGGTTATGTCATCAAGATGTTCCATAATGGTTTCCAAGTACTTGTACCAAAGTTTGGTGTTGAAGGTTTGATTAGATTAGAAAATATGTCTACTGACATGAATGATGTTGAATTTGATGAGGATGAATACACTTTGACTTTTAAAAACGAAAACAGCAGCTCATTGAGAACTGTAAGAGTATTTGATAAGGTTGATGTTGAAGTTAAGAGTGTTTTGGATCCTGTCACCAACAAAAGAACAGCTCAATTGTTGTTAAAATAAAATATATATGTTAAATAGTACTCGGGGGTTTTTTTTGTTCAAATTTATAGTAAGAAGATCTATATATATATTATTGCTTTAATAAACAAAAAATGTTTATCTTAAACCAGACATACCTCTTTCGACAACTCTCTTCTTGTATGCCTTGATACCACCTTCTTCTCTCCATACTTGACCGTTTTCACTACAAATAACTTCGTCACATAGACCATCAATGAAACCAACATCGTGCGATACTACTACTACACCACCGGTGAAATCACTCAAACCCTTCTTCAAAGCATCAGCAGCTTCATAATCCAAATGATTGGTAGGTTCATCAAGAATGATTAAATGTGGATTATCTAAAGATACTTTGGCAAACGCAACTCTGGATTGCATACCATAAGATAATTGAGAAATTCTTTGTAAAGCAACAGGACCGGCAATACCGAAGTTACCTAATTTACCTCTAATCTTGTCAGGAGTCAAATTAGGGAATTCAGAAAGTAGATAATCTAAAGAAGATACATTACTTGGCATAGATTCAATGTGATGTTGGGTGAAGTTAGCAACAATTAATTGAGAATTTCTGTTAACATGACCGCTGACAGGAGTTATTTGTTGCAACAATAATTTCAGTAATGTTGTCTTACCACAACCATTTAAACCAACAATAGCCATTCTAGAACTTTGTTGAACATCAAGAGATACATCGGTCAATAATGGTTTACTTTTATCGTAGTAGAAAGTAACATTTTGCAATTGTAAAATAGGTGGAGATAATTGATCACAATCTGGGAATTTGAAGGTATAACCTTTATCATCTTCAGGTTTTTCCAAAACAGGCATTTTAGCCAATTTTTTGATTCTAGATTGAGCTTCTGATGACTTTGCAGCATTGTATCTGAACTTGTCAATGAATTCTTGTAAATGTTGTCTTTCAACCATTTGTTTTTCGTATTCTTTGATAGCAATCTTCTTTCTTTCTTCTTTGGTTTGATAGAAAGTATCGAAATCTTGACCTCTGTAGTAGTCCAATCTCTCATTGTGTTGATAAATAATATCAGTAGCAACATCATTCAAAAATGCTCTGTCGTGGGAAACAATCAATACAGTACCTTTGTAATTTTTCAAGTATTCACCTAAGAAGAATAGTGCAGGAACATCTAAATGATTATTCGGTTCATCTAATAGCAACAAATCCGGTTGGGTGAAAAGACCTCTGGCAATAGAAATTCTCTTTCTCCAACCACCTGACAATTCTTTGATAGGTTTATACAAATCATCATTATTTTGGAAACCTAAACCATTCAGCAACATGGATGCTCTAGATTCGGCTTTATCAGATTCTATGTCAACTAATTTTTCAGAAACCTTTAATAAATGTTCTTCTAAATCTTCTCTTTCATATTCCAATTTGTTATATTCTAAAGATCCTTCTTCGAATTCTTTTTTCAAACCTTCAATTTCTTCAATTCTGGTTTCCAAACTCTTTTCTTCTTTCAATAAGTTTCTTCTCCAAACATCAGAGTCCAAAACAGCATCTAAAACTCTAGTTTCTCCAGGAAGTTTTAATTCTTGCTCAACATTCAAAATAGTAATATAACTTGGAACTTGCAATTCTCTTCTGGCCAATGCATTTAGCAAAGTGGATTTACCAATACCATTGGAACCAACAAGACCATATCTGTGACCATAAGACAAAGACAAAGAAGCATCTCTTAAAATAGACTTACCATCACCAACAAAGATATCAAAGGTTGGAATATGAATATCTTTTGATTGACCTTGAGATGCACCTGAAAATTGAATAGGATTGACTTTCATGAAGAAAGAATCATAATCTTGATCTTCTTCATTTTGGCTGATATCTGAGATAAGCTTTGAAGCTTCATACTTAACAAATTGGTTGTTTCTTTTGGCAACCTTCTTGGCTAATTTCTTTTCAGCTTTTTCTAATTTCTTAATATCAACAGTGGAAGATACCAATCTTTTACCTGAGTTTGATCTTAAAGAATCTAAAGAGTTTAGCTTCAAATGGTCTAAAGACTTGTTAATCTTATCTTGTCTTTTGTTGTAGTTAGAGAACATACTCATATCTAATAATCTCTTAGAAGTATCACCAATAACATTCAGCTTGGCCTTGTTCTTGGTGATATTTTCATTCAAAGTGTAAGTTAAAGTTTCGATGATTTCTTCGATTTTTTCATTTTTTTCTGTGCTGTTGGTGGTACTACTGTACATGATATTTTTCAAAAAGTCCATATCCTCATCAACTTTGATGTTTAGGATTAAATTAGAGTCATTAGAGTCGTCTAATAACTTCTTGTAATAACCGATAATGTAATCAACTACAATTGAATCCACCTTCACATTATTGCTTAGGGATTTCATGATGAATGAATTAACATTAGATTTTTCGATTATAAGATTTGAATTCACTTCAGACATAGCTTCGAATGTGTATACTGTTGGATGGGTTCCTTATATCCGTTCTTATATTCTCATTAAAAACTATATGAATTACAGTGAATATTTAATTTAAAAAATGGTGAAAAATTCTTTCTCCGTTTTCTTAAGAAAACAAGGCCTAAAACAGCAAAGTAGGGTGAATTCATAGGACTTAAGAGATTTGGTGGACTACGCTTCTTTGACGTTTCTTTTTTTTTTTTTTTTGCCTGGTTTCGGCCATAATCATCTATGAGATATTGGGATATGGTCGGTATACAGCATATAGGAGATTAGAGACCAAATATATATATATATATAAAGTGCCGATATATTTATTTATAGAATGAGTGATATCGATAGTATAGTTACTAAAAACAGTGATGTTTTTTCGGATAACGAATCACATGTCAGCAATAACCTAGGATCACAAATAGGACTTATTGACTGTAAAATTAAACATGATGATACACTAGAAATCGAAGACATTATCTTAGGAGGAGAGTTTTTATCGCAATCAAATATACCAGAAGTTTTTTTGGCATGTAATGTTTGTAAAAAAAGCGATTCAGTGAGATTGTTATTGAAGATATTCAACCCAACCCAAAAAGATACTAAATATTGCTTAAACTCCGATGACAGATGGTTGTACATATTACAATGTTCTGCCTGTTTAAACAAAGATGGAAGCATTAAGTGTATAAGACATATCAAATACAATGATACTTTTGAGTTACAAGATGTTGACGAAAATGTAGCAGAAGATGTTTTAAAAGGGAACAACAAGTTAAATCCTTTCGATTTATCGAATTCTTCTACTTCCAATCCATTTGCAACAACCAACGCTTTTGAAACTTCAAATCCATTTGAGTCCAAACCTGCTAGCATTATAGCTGAAAAGGAAAAGCCTGTTGTCAACAACGAGAAGATGTTAGAAAACCAAAAGAAGCAAAAACATGATTTGAAAAGAGATTTGAAAGTTAACTCCGATAAATCATATACCCCATACTTTGTATACTTAGAAGACGAGAAGTTTAATCCAAATATCAAGAAAGCTAACGAAATGAAGAGCAGTAATATCAACTACGATAATATTCAAATAGATGATCCATCCATTGACTTGAAGGATATTCAAAAGAAATCCAGTGACGTGAAGGAACAAGAAGTCGACCCAATGGTCAACAAATTGACAACATCTTTAACCGATCCTCAATTCAACAAATTCATCAATGTTATAGAATATAATCCAGATCAAATTTTGAGATTATCATCAACCCCAATATTCTTCAAAAGTGATGAATTTGTGAAGAATTACCTTCAAAAGAAAAAAACTAATCATAATATTCCTAAGTTGAAAGGCAGTTCATCTAACAGAACTTTTGAACTTCAATTAATGCCATTTGCTATATCAAAACTAGAATCAAATTTGGAAATTGATTTGAAAAACAGTGGTATGGAATGGGGTACTATTTTAGTATTCACTGATTCTGACAACTATGTTCCTTCTGGAAACAGAGGTAAAACAGGACACGAAGAATTTGTTGAAGAATTTGTACATGTTCAATGGGACGATTAATTTTGCTTTTTTTTTGTTTTATCGTTATGATGAGTATTGCTTTATCAAATCAATATTTATATTATTTACATGAATATTTCTTAATAAATACTTTATTATATAGCCTAATTTTTAGAAAAAACTTTAAGTGTATTTACGCTGGAACAAAGTGTCTTTTGATAGGTGTCTTTTCTATACCAACAATAATATCCCCTTCTTTAAAGTCAGTAAAGTTGTCAAAAGTACAAGCACATTCAACCCCTTTATTGACTTCTGTAACATCATCTGCATTTCTCTTTAAAGTTGATATTTTACCACTATAAACTTCAACTACCATCCCTAAAGAGGAAGTTCTTCTAACAGATACTAAACCAGTCTTTTTAAACAACCCATCTGTTACTTTACAACCAGCAACTTTTATTTGCTTATTTTTCAAATTGTAGGACAACTCCTTCAAAATGTTTACTTTGTATAATTCCTTATCTTCATATATTGGCTTTAAGTGAGTTGCCAAGTCATCAGTAATTTCTTCCAATAAATGATAAATAACGTTATGTTTTTTAATTTCAATTTCAGGATATGTTTTAGAAATGTTATCAATTTCAACGTCATTCTTCAAGTTGAAGCATACTATTGTGGCATCAAATGTCTTGGCTAATTCAAAATCTGAGATACTTGGTAAACCAACACTTTGAGATATGATCTTACATTCGACTTCCTTGTTTTTTAATGGTATCAAGCAATCTCTTATGGCTTCGACTGATCCTAATACGTCACCTTTAATAATGTAATTACATACCTTTGGTCCATTATCAACTTTTTTAGAGCTTTCATCATCTTCATTTAGCAACCCTCTTTTATGTCCATTTTTTCTCTTTTCCTCTTTCTCAATTCTATGTTGCTTTTGGATAGAGAAGTTTTTCTCATTAATTCCACCAATAGCTTCAGCTTCTTGCTCTTCACGAATCAAATTAATTCTATCGTTAGTATACTTTTTGGCAATTTTTTCTTGTTTGACTTGAATGAACATATCACCAACAACTGGAACATCTTTCCAACCAAATATCTGAACAACATCTGATGGACTAGCAGTTTTAACCATATTGCTTTTGTCATCATCCATTCTTCTAACCTTACAATAGGTGTTACCACATACAATAACAGAACTGGATTTCAAAATACCTCTTTTAACAACAGCAGTTGCCATAATACCCTTTTGAGAATCTTTATTGGACTCAATAATTATACCTTCACTCATTTGATTTGGACTATTTTCAGCCTTCAAATCTAAAACATCACCTAGTAACACTAGATTTTCTTCTAACAAATCCATGTTCTCACCTGTTCTAGCAGATATTGGCACAACAGGAACATCACCACCCATTCCTTCCATTGGAATACCTAGGTTAGATAGTTGTAATTTTAATTGTTCAATTTTCTTTTCCCTCATTCTTTTGTCAATGATTTTATCCACCTTAGACATTGCAACTACCAATCTACTGGTGACATCTGGTTTTTCAGGAGTTTGTAACTCAACATTGTTTTTAATGTGCTTTATGGCTTCTTTTGTTTGTTCCATAACTAAGTCATCACAATCAACAACCAATACAACAATATCAGTTGTCTTTGCACCTCTTTCTCTCATCTTCAAAAAGGCTGAATGACCAGGGGTATCTAAAAATGTAAGGGTAGATTTAGTTACAGGTGTTATGACTTTAAAAGCACCAATATGTTGAGTAATCCCACCATGCTCACCACTAACAACATCGGTTCTTCTTAGGTAGTCTAACAAAGTAGTCTTTCCGTGATCTACATGGCCCATGATAGTTATAAGAGGTGGTCTTGGATTCAAATTTTTTGGCTGAATTGGATCACGCAGCTCCTCGTATATGTTTTCACTATTTCTAATATTCAAATCTTCATTCTTCAAGTCATAATTGAATTCATCCAAAACCAATTCGATGTATTCACGTGTTAGGATGTACTTACCAGATAAATTATTTCCAAATTGTAAGAATTTCATCTTCCTTTCTAAAAACTCATATTTGACTTTCATTAAAGTTGCTAGATTACTTAATGTTATGAAAGATGGAATGATAAAATCAACTTTTTTCTTTTGCATATGCTTCTTAGAATTACCTTTTCTAGGGCTCTTGTAAGCATAAGCGCATTGTGAAGTACTAAATAACGACGAATTTAGTAAACTCAACGATTTCAAACCTGTTTGATAAGCCTGAAGAGTTGCATTAATACTTCTAGCTTTAATCATCTTGCAAGCTGTACTGTATGCTTAAGTTGTTTTTGGGTATTACGATTCTGTCTTTTAAACATTGTTACCATAGAGAAAACTGAAATTTTAAAAAAAAACGAACAGTTAGATGGAAACTCGGAGATGAACCCATAAACGTGAACATTCACGTGACTTTCAACAAAAATATTTAAAAAAAAAGAAATTTAACTAATTCAACCTAAGAAACGAATTAAACACAGTCAAGATAGCTGAATAATCCTGTATAAAAAACCCATTGAAAAGAAACACATGCCATTAAATAAAATGGTTTATCAAAGAAACCAGCAAGGAAGTTGAATATTCCATAAGACCGTCAACCTCTTTATCTCTTTTCTTGTTTTTCTCAATCCCATTTTGAAAGTATTCATTAATTCATGGAAAACTACATAAAAAATCAATTATTTAATAATCCCGTAAAATGCTTCGAAACATGCTAATATTGAGTGAAATTTTATAATTAAGCTGGAAAACCTAATACGTGAAAAGCGAATATATTGAGCATGGATTTTTCCCTTGTTAAAAAAAAGAGGTAATATAAAAGCTCTCCATGGTCAAAAAAACATACATAGTAATCATGGTATACATTGATTAGGTGCAAATTTTTTGTATATAATTGTTTTAACAAAAAAATTTGTTAATTCCCATTAATTTTAGTCCATTTGGACTTTTTTGCATTGCTTGGTTTTCTACTCAACTTGGAGCTAATACCAGAGTGAAGTGATGAGATTGGTAGTGATGGTTCTTTGACTATAAAGTAGGTCTCATGCTTTTTTTCCCAAGAACATTGTATCACAGTATCACCTATTAACCTTTGATTTAAAGCTGAGTATAGCTTATCAGCTTCAAACTCATCTTTGCAGACTACGTAACCAGCAAAAGTAGACGATTTTTGGTCAAACCACTTTATTTTAATCTTGATAATCATAACTTTCTTTTGCTTACAAAATTCAGATACAAACATCTCACTACATATTTCACTCAAGTTAGACAAATATACAGTTGATCTGTAATTTTCAGAGTCGGAGTAATATACTTCTTTCAGGTTTTTTAAAAACAAGTCGTTTCTCGACTGAATATTGAACAGTGATTCAACAGCCATTCTATTTTGAGCCTTGCCTATTTTAATCAAAGACCCTTTTACCAACTTCCCATCAAATAATTCAATTGCAGAATTGCAATCAATTCCCTTTTTGAATGTTATAAACGCATATTTGAAGTTAGTATTATACTTTGGACAAATATGAACCGATTTTATAGGTCCAGCTTCACTGAACAAATTTAAAGTTTCTTCATTTTGGAAGCTTTTTGGTAGACCAATTACAAATACAGCATTTGGATGTTGCAATTTACTTTGATTTCCTACTGATGTTTGAGTTAAAGAAGAAACCACCTCATTAGCCTCTGTTACAATTTTTTCTTTTATGACCTTTGATGGATCTAATTTATTGACTCTAGTGCCAAACTCTGGCAAGTTTCTAACATCCTTGTCAAAGTGGATCCCACAATTTATTATACTACCAAAGAACTCTTTATTATTGTAATCTTCAATAACTTTTGTTGCAATTGAATCATTTTCATAGTAAACAAACCCAATGCATTTCCGTTTGTCTAGTTTACAAGACAAAATCTTTCCATACTTTTTAAAAATATCATAAAATTCTCTGGTTGTAATAGTTTTTGTTTTTAAAGGTAAGTCAGAAAAAAAAATGTTTGTTCCCATATTTTTTCTGAATGAACTATTTTTTAAAGATTCCATCATTCTTACTTCTTTACTTTTTATGAATGTATAGTTGAACTTATCAATGGCTCTTTGTGCTTCATTTTTGTCTGTAAAATTTAAGTATCCATGACCTAATGGCTCACCAGTAAATCTTGACCTACACACTTTTACACTTTGCAAAGATGGAAACTCTTTAAAAGCATATCTTAAATCATTTTCAGAAACACTGTTGTCTAAATCACCAATAAAAATTGGAATGGTCTTTCTGTAAGAAAAGCTAAAAGATGTATCCTTTATTATTGTTACATCTTTATCTACTGATGTTTCTGTTGGTGCAGAGTCTGGATCATCATAAAAATTTAAAGAAACTTTGGTTTTTATGTTTTCATTTTCAATTTTGTAAACTTTTTTACTGCTGAATTCCTTTTTAGTAAATGGAAAAGAAGAGGATGAACTAGTGTAAGAAAAGCTTTGATGATCTTTATTTAAAGTATTAGTGCTAACACTAGAGCTAGTAGTCTTAGAATCAGACTTTGGACTGTTGTTAATATCACTGTTTAACGTCTGAAAATCCAGTTCTTGTTGCTTGTCATGAGAGCTGGTCCAATTATACAAATCTCCAGATAAAGTTTTCTTAACTGGTGCGTTACCTGTGTATCCTAAAAAATTTTTTGTATTACGAATGTAGTTTTGATCTAAAGAACTATCCAAGTTTTCTTCAACAAAAATGTTTGATTTGGAAAACAAAGATGGTGATAGTCCATCATTTACTAAAGTTGACCCTGTAACACTGTTATCTTCTGGTATCTTTTCATCTTTACTTGTTTTATTCAATTTTAAACTGTCATGGTTTTTATTTTTATATGCTTCAGCATTTGTGCTGCTTTGGACGGATAAAACTTGAAACAACTTGGAAGCATACATTCTTACTGCTTATTCACTAACAAAAATTTCAACAACGCCAAAAAGAGAAAGGAATCAATTTCTTATAATTTTGTTATTATTTTTCTTCTTATTTTATAATCAAATGTTAGAACAAAGCTGCAGTTTAATATGAACTGTTTATTTTCTGTGAAAAATTTAAAGTAGTGATATGTTTATCTTGGGGGAAAAAGTGACAAAAAAGCACTTATGTAGTTAATATTAAGATTGATTCTGGTTTTACTAATTGATCTTCTTTAAAATACCAAATTAGATAAATCTCAGTTGTAAATGTTGACTTGAAAGTTATAATAAGTTATTAAATACATTTCATATAGAATACTAAGTATTTGCTTATATAAATGGTTTAAAAAAGCAGATTTTAAGTGAGCATTACGTTTTTTTTGTGTATTTAGTACACAAAAGTATTTAATTTCCTAATTAGGAAATTGTTTTGATTAAACCAGGTTCTTTAAGCAGTAAGCCAACTTGCTGATTATTAGCCTACGTTATATGAAGCAGAGTGAAGATATTTAAACGAAAAAAACAAATTTTATATAAAAGAATCGTTATTCTTCAACAGACAAGTCTCTGCCAAATAAGCCCCTGTATAACCAATCATTAAACAAGCGGAATCTAGATTCTATAGAGACACTTTGAGAGAAGTAAACAGATCTCCATAGGTACATGGCTAATAACCCACCAAAAAAAGTGTACCCGGAAAAGTCAAAGACAGCGGAATTACCAATATATGCCAATGAACCCATATGCATATATTTAAAAGGTTTGTATAAAGCATCATCGTTCAATGCTAAAGGTTGGTTGTTTGATAACTCAGATTCAAAAGTCTTTGACAACTTATGTAGCTTTTTACCCAAGTATTCACCCTGTTGCAATGCTCTTTGAGCAGTTAATGGCAATGATGGAACTTTGGTTTCTATTTCTGTCAGCAAGTCAACAAGATCAGAAAACTCCAAAACTTTAGTCTCATGGTCATACTTTTTCATGAATTCACCAACTTTTTGGAATTGGGGTATAGCTGATGGATATTTTTTGGCCAAGTATTTTGTCCAATTTTTGATTTCCTCATCTGAAAAAATTAACTTTTTGACTTCTGAATCATCCAAAGCTGATAAATCATTAATTTCCTTATGGTTATGTAAAAATTCATTTTTATTTGAGAAGAAAGCTTTTAAATCTTTGACTGCATTTGAGGGCATGTCTAACTTAACATTAGAAGCATCACCAATGCAGTAAACATTGTCACATCCAATCACACGTAGCTGAGAATCAGTCTCAAGGGCATATTTATTACTTTGGTATTTAGTACCCAAACTTTCTACAATACTCTTTGATAGAGTATTTTGAGCTAAACCAGTTGACCACAAACAAACACCAAACGGAATCTCTTTTTCCACAGTCTCATTGTTTTCATTAGCTTGGGTATAAATAATTCTATCAGGTAATACCTTTTTAACTCTTGAATTTGTTTGAACGTCTATGTTATCTTTTGAGAACTTTCTTTCAGTAAACTCACTGATGGCTTTATCATATGTGTTCAGAATATGTTGTCTTGATTGTATAATGTGAATTGAACAATCTCTTCTAATAAGCTTTGAATACAATTGAGAAACTTCTTCATTGATCATATCAGAAACTTCAGCGGCAAACTCACAACCAGTAGCACCACCACCGGCAACAACAAAACTTAAAAGTCTTTTTCTTTCTTTTTCAGTTGTAGTAGGAAGACTGGCTAACTCAAAATTTGCTTTAATCTTTTTTCTTATATCGACAACATCCTTTGCAGACTTCAATCTTGAGCAGTATTCCAATCCTTCAACACCGTGAGTGTTTAAAGAAGCACCAACTGCCACAATCAGCTTATCATACGGAACATAAAATGCTCTTTCTTGTAAAATTTGAGCTTTCTGTTCGTAATCTTCCTTCTCATTTAAATTTAAACTTTCTGATGTACTTGTCCAGAAATGTTTAGATCTTGTACCAACCTCACTTAAAGAGTATCTTGAAGGAGTAACTTTTACCAAATTGTCTTGGATCTCAACTTTTTCAGCCCATCCTTCTACAAAATGACCTTTTAATCTCTTTAGAAGCTTTCTTAAAGGTACTTTTAAGCTTTTCACATCCAATGTGAAAGTTGCAGCACTGGGAAGTAACGGAGTAAACAAGAAATAGTTGGTAGGGGAAATAACAGTAACTTCATATTCATCAGCCTTGATACTTTTCAAAATTCCTGCAGTGGCCCAACCACTACCAAGAATAACCAATCTAGGTTTTGATTTTGTTTCCAAAAGATCAGTAGTTCCAATTTTGTCCAAGTTAACATTCATGATCGGTAAGTTCTCTGGACCACCTCTCTTAGGGTTTAAAACTTCTTCTGGACTAAAAACATCTTCCCAAGTATTTTCTGGATACGTTGTGGCATCGTAAATGAAGAATCCCAGAAGAGATGCAGAAATGGTGATACTTACAGCACCAAAAGAGATAACACCATATTTAATTATTTTGCTTATTGGAAACATTGATTTAAGATGCAACCCAGATTTGATTTTTTGGTTTTCTTGAAGCCGACGAGAAATACAGCTAAAGTTTCTTTTGGGCAAACCAAAACTTGGGGGATGATTACTTCTTGATAAGTTTTTTAGTACCTGGTATCGGAAATTCATAATGGCCGAATTTACGAGTAGTTTATGATTGGTGTTTACATCAACAGCAGCTACAGTATTATTACGACTAAGACCCACTAAATTTTAAAATAAAATATTCTTGAAAGAATATTGCTTATATACAAAACTCCATTTTGGCACCTGCTTTTATCCATATTTAATCTATCTGATTTTTTTTAAACAAAAATCATAATTAATTGCCTAAAAAACTAGGGGAAACTCGTTTCCGCAATCAAAAATGACGCAATACCGACTAACGGACCTCTTTAATCCGCAATATTCTAAGAAACCATTAGCAAATTAGTAAACAGACCGGTTGTATCAAAGCACAACTCAGCTACTGACGTGTTCATCTATTTAAGTCTTGCATCATATACCTACGTTTTTTTGTTGTTTTTTTTTTTTACCACATCACTTGACAAAAACTAATCATTGATGATTCTTCAGCGTACTGGATCACGTTTATTTATGCTAAATTTTGGCACAAAATGTGTTGATTTATGCGTTTTTTTGCCTTCTTATATTGATTAAAAATATGGTTTAAAATGTATATATTTAAACAGGGGTTACTTCCCTTTTAAGCATAAATATTGACAGAACCCTTGAGTAAATATATTATAGGGTCTGCACCGTTCTATTCATTCTGGCATAGTAGTTTAATAGGGGTGAAAAAAAATTCAGAAGTTACCTTTAGACCCCTTCAAAAGTCAAAGTCCCCCTGGATTAATCATGGGAGAAACCGTACCCCCGTTGAAAAAAGCACAGCTGATATATTCAATCTGGAGTTCTAATAGCTCAGTGAGATCGGTTTGAATAATTAACAGAGAATGTAATTCTTAAATTCACTGCTTTCTAATGCTATCAATGTATTCAAAACATAAATAAACTGTGAAATTTAACTGCGTGTATGGATAACTGGCATCCTAATACTAAAAAATAATCAACCTTACAACTTTATTGTGGGTATAAAAGTATCATTTGAAAAGCAAAAAAAGGTAGTTCTTTTTGTTTTTTTACTAAATCAATAGTCTTAACTTGAAAGAGAGTATCTATTTTGAAAAGGAACTTACAACTGTCGTAATTTGATAGAACTTGTCTGACTGGTGTAACTTTTGAATGCAATTTTTTTTCTTTTTTTTCCTTACTTGTGTTGATTGCAAAGCTTCTCATTAATATTCAGTTTTTATTCGGTCCACTAACATGCTGTTATATGCTGTAATTTTGTTTTTTTTTTTTCAATTTTAATCACAGAATATGTTTAAATTGGGATTGGAACATTCAAAATGAATACCTTCTTTTAGTCGGAATTTTTGGCCCAGCTTTTAATTAACTTAGATTAACTCCGGTGGTTTATGAACAAATTTGGAATAACGCATTTCATTTATATATCATATACAACAGTTCCAGTAAACAAAGACAAGTCAAATAATTAGGCACACATAACAAAAAAAACAATTTTGACAACTAATCCAGAGGTGCCGGCAACTTGTTCACCTAAATATATCTGGTGCAAACAACAACTCACTGTGCCACTTTCAATTGATACTTTCTTGTACAATAACTATTAGCATTATATTTAAGCTAATATAAAATATTAAAATGGGCGTGTGGCGTAGTTGGTAGCGCGCTCCCTTAGCATGGGAGAGGTCTTGGGTTCGACTCCCAACTCGTCCAGTAAAAATATTTTTTTTTGCTTTTTTTTAAATCAAGCAGTAGTTATCAAGTCTTTAGTCAACTAAAGATTGTAACTCTCTCAATTCTAGACCACGATGCAATTACATTTAATACTTTGTTAATGGTATTTCATTAGAGTAAACTAGTGGTTGTGAATAATTAAATCCGATGATTACCTCTTTTTTTTGGTAGCGCCTACCTAATATTATATAAATTTTTACGTTCTTATACTGCCACCAAATTCTTAAGCGTGGTGGCAAAAGCGCAGCTTAAATAAACGCGTATAGAGAGCTTTGATTAAACCAAAAGACCATTGAACTTACTACAAATAATGACTTTAAACTTTACACTTAAACATGCAGGTAAAATGTATCCAACTGTATTGGAAGACGGTGCCACAGGTAGCGACTTGAGGCAAAAAATGGAAGATCTTTTATCAATTCCTTCTCAAAGACAAAGATATCTTACCAAGCTAGGTAAACTTACAGATGATGGATTGGTTAAAGATGTCATTGCTCCTGATAGCACAATTACATTGATTGGTACTGCCACCAAAGACCTAATTAAAAAGCCTACTGAGTCACAAATTAAAGACTTGCAAAACAGTCTTCTTTCTGTTAACAAAAAACTGAAAACATCTGCAACTGATAGAACTACAGATTTATCATTTTTAAAGGATTCACATGAAAAGCAGAAATACAACGTTGGTTTGAAGAATGGAGGTAATACTTGTTATTTGAACTCTTCTATTCACGCATTGTATCAAATAGAACCTATAAGAAAAGCTGTTTTAGATTTTGATCTTAACAGCTTTCAATCTAGTGATTCCACAATTAAGCAACATGCAGGTTTGATCTCTGAATTAAAAAATGTGTTTACACAAATTTCAACAACTGCTCTTGATAAAGTGTATCCTTTAGCTTTTATTATTAAATTAAGAGAGATACATCCTCAATTTAAAGAAATTGATAGAGCTTCTGGTATATTCAAACAACAAGATGCAGAAGAATTTTTCTCACTAATATTGTCAAGTATTGATATGTGCATACCAAATGCTACAGATTGTTTAAAACTTGATTTTTTGGCAACTGTTACTGACACAAATAACACAACTGATGTGGCTTATAACACAACACAAGATTATAAATTGAGATGTCATATTTCAATTAAAACTAATTTTTTGATTGACGGATTACAAAATTCTTTAAAAGAGTTCTTAACCAAAAAATCTTCAGTTACAGAACAAGACTCTAAATTCAAATATGAATCTAAAATTACAAAGTTGCCAGAGTATTTGACAGTCCAATTTGTAAGATTCTTTTGGAAAAAAGAAACATCAGTTAAATCCAAAATATTAAGAAAAGTCGCATTTCCATTTGAATTAGATGTATCTACCCTACTAGAAGAAACATATCAAAAGAAAAAAGTTGAAACCAGGGATGCTTTAAGAAATCTTTTGAAAGAAGAAGAAACCTCACTTAATGAGTTTTTAACCAAAAACAGCATTTCTAAGGTTCCTAATGATATAGAAAAGGCGGAATACACAAAGCTAACTACTAAAGAAAAAGAAAATAAATGGAAAGAAGAATATGAAGAACAATTAGCTATCTGGGACAGCAAGAAAAACGACATCTTGGCCAAAGCTGAAAAAAATGAAAACCCAACAAGTGTTTATGAGCTTCAAGCTGTTATTGCACATCAAGGTGCTAACTCTGAAAGTGGACACTATCAAGCTTTTGTGAAAGATCCTAAGGACGACAACACTTGGTTAAAATACAATGATGATAAAATTACCAAAGTATCAAAGGAGAAGATTGAAACTCTAGCAGGAGGTGGTGAAGGCGATACAGCTTTGATCTTAATTTACAAGGGACTTGGACTGTAAAATTCATGGATATTTATGTCATGTTGATTGTTGAATATATATAAGTTTTTTATAAAGCTCACTTATTTTCTGAAAGTTTTTTTAATTCATTAACGATGTCGTAACATAATAAAGGTTTGGTGGCTGTTTCCTTACTGGTTAAACATTCATATAGTTTCTTCTTTGTTTCGATGATTTCGGCATTATTATTATTTGAGCTAAATGTCTTGACTAGTGACTTCAAGCTACCTTGTAAGTTGTTGACTTTTTCTGTAAGTTCGGCAACAGAAGCAGCTTTTTTCTTGTTATTAACTAAGGCTTCTTCGTCCTTTTGTTTGATATAATCGGAAGAAACATTGGCAAGCTTTTCGGAAAATAGCTTCAAAGCCTTTTCTTCAGTAGCCTTGACTTCTTTCAAAACAAGATCATTGACGTATTCTTTTTGCTTTAAAACATTGTCAATAGTACTTTTATTTTGGGAAGCCTTTAATGTTTCAATGACGACTCTTTCGCTGATATTTTCTAGCGCAACTGGGGTTACAATATGTTCTTGAGACATTGGATCTGATATTTTCAACGTTGGTTATGTTTTGCAGGGTTTTATACAAGTTGTTCAATAAGTCCGCTAATGCCTTAATTGAAAAATCCATAAAGAATCAATATATATGCTGCTATAATATAAAGAACGCAAGAGAAGAAAAATTTTTTGCCTAAGCAAAAATGAACCTAAGAAACGCTTATATCCGAAAAATGAATTTTCAAATTTTTGAAAAAAAATCCATCCGCTACACAAATTGTTAAAATTGCTTTTTTTAAAAATTTGCCATTCACATTTCCTATTTAGGATATATTTTAAAATTACCCTTTTGGTCAATTTTACTTCTTTTTTTTTTGGGTATCCAGCCACGGTACCAAATGAGTTGTACTTCTTTTTTTCTGCCCACCTGATAGGTTTCTTCAGATTTCTTATTTAACGTTTGCCAAATTGAAAAATTAATGCATTTATTTTAAGAGAAGATATTGTTTAAAGCCCCATTCAAGCGAGCTATAGTAATTATCTTAATAACCCCTGCAAGGAACTTGAATTCGATAATCATCAACTATAACTTTAACACAAATAACTAACAATGTCTGCTCCAAACCCAAAAGCTTTCCCATTAGCCAACTCTGAATTGAGTGAACAAATTTTATCTGTTGTTCAACAAGCCACCAACTTGAGACAATTAAAGAAGGGTGCCAATGAAGCCACCAAGACTTTAAACAGAGGTATTTCTGAATTTATCATCATGGCTGCTGATTGTGAACCAATTGAAGTTTTATTACATTTACCTTTATTATGTGAAGATAAGAACGTTCCATACGTTTTCGTTCCATCCAAGTCTGCTTTAGGTAGAGCTTGTGGTGTTTCTAGATCCGTTATTGCCTGTTCTATCACCACCAACGATGCTTCTCCAATGAAGAACCAAATCTACTCCGTCAAGGACAAGATCGAAACTTTATTGATCTAAAATGTTTTTGTTATGAAAAAAATATCGTTGAAAGTGTTGGTTATTTGATTTGTTTCAAATATTTAACATTTTCTTTTTTTTATTATTATAATTACATAAAAAATTGGTGAAAAATGCTGCGAGTAAACACTGTATTAAATTTATTAATAACAGCGGAATTTTGAAGTGTAGTTTTATGATCACATTGAAAAAATTAAAGTGTTTAGCTTTGATGATGTTTAATCATTTAAAGCGTTATTGGCCTTTTTTTTTTTGACACTTTATTAAAAGAAACTTATTTGATTCTTTAAGAATACTGCTAATCTCTGATGTAATTTCTTTGATTGTGGTATATTTGAATTGGATGAAATAGATCCATAAGTTCATAGAATTTTGTATATATTTTGTTTTAAACTATCTTTTAGATGGATGAGTTTCTTATTAAATGATTCTTTAACTGTTTGGCTGTCTTATAATTTGGTTAATTCCATGTGCTATTGAGCCTGTGCTATTTCGTATCACCATTGCTGCATTGTTAATGAATATTATATTACACACGTGACTTGGGTTGGATTGAGGGTTTAGAGGTTTAATCAAAAGCACAAAAAAAGAGAATGCAAAGCAGTTGTAGTTGACGTTCTTTACAAGGGTATCATCTGTTAGTCATAGAAGCTAAATAAGATATTTAAATATCCAATTTTCTTTTGATGAACTATGTCTTTCTGGAGTTATAAACATCTCATATATGGCTCAACAGATTTCTCTGAAGCTAATAAAATTCAAGTCATAGGTAAACTACAAAATTTAAATTCAAAGTATTATGGAAGCATAAAGCATAATGTAAGTCAAAATCAAAAACTAGTAGTCAAAAGTTGTCCTTGCTGTAGTTCAAAACTCAAAATATTTTATGATATTGAAAAATACAGATGTGGGTACTGCAAAATCAATGTTATTTTAAAAAGTGATGGAGCTAATCACTATGTAACTAATAATTTAGTTGTATCGAGTAAGCCAAAATCTATATTTTTCAATAAACTTAAAAAAAAGTTAAGCTCCTCAGTTAACTTTGAGCCTTATATATTAAGTACTTTGGCAAATTTACATAAATTTGAGGCAGATTATGACAAATCTGACAACAAAATAGAGGTGATGAACAATTTTATAAATTCAAATTTTAATCTAACATCAATGGCAAAAAGTTTTACTGTTGATAAGTTTGTAGACTTTATAGATTATAAACTTTTAGCAAAATACTACTATGAAATATTTTCTTCAAGTAATAAAATGTACAAAAAATTAAAATATAAAATGATACTAAGATTTTATGATATAGTGTCCAATGTAAATGTGCAAGATACCATGTGTAGTAATAATCACTTGAGAGCAATATTAATTATTTTAGAATGTCCATTTTTTAAAAACAATATTTTCTCTAACAAAGTCCAAAGCAAAGCTTATAAAGAGATTCAAATGATTGCATACAAAATTTTAACAAGATGCATTTGTTTCATAGCAAACTGTTCACAAGAAAAGAAGTCATATTTAAAAAAGCTTTGGTTAAATTTAGGTAACGAGGAAATGATGCAAAAATATTTAGAGTTTGTTAATGTTTTAATAAATCATATATTTTCAAAAACCATTCAAACCCCTAAACCCCTCAAAAGCTCAGGATTTAGTTACTTTTTTGGTTCAGTACATATAAAAGAAAACAGCAACAGTACAATAATAAATGCCAAGAATACTCAATTTGAAATAAAAGTGGAAAGTTACAAAAATAATCTATTTTTACTCTCTTTTTTTAAGTTTTCCCAATTCTTATTTAATGTTAATGAACAAAAGGAATTTATTTCAGATAAAACATTGTTTTACAGTGTGTATATTGACTGTATTGATCTAGAAAAAGATTTCGTTCAAAAAGAAATTTACAAAAACAATGATAGTGAGTACTGTTACTTCTTTGTAACGAATTTTTCACATACAATACCTCTTGGTTGCAAGTTTAAATTTTTAGAAGCAAGATTTAGAGACACAATGAAATTTAAAGCAGAAGAAGCTTTTTTGAAAGCAATCAACAAGCGAACTATTGAAAATTTGTATTTTCATATAAACGTTAAAAGAATCAGTGTTTTACAAGATACTATAAACCAAATCAATAATCAGCTAGAAATCTATAAAACCCTTAAATGCTTAAAAGAAGGAAAAAATATAGACTTTTATATTCAAAAAAATTATTTAAATAACACTTTTTTGAATAACGTCGAAATGACTATGCATAAATCACTAAGAATTAGTTTTGTTGGTGAGCCTGGATTAGACGGTAGTGGATTAAAAAGAGAATGGTTTCAAAAACTAATTCTAGAATTATTCGATACTCAAAAAAATGCCTACTTTAAAATCTTAGAAACTAGAAAGTTTTGGTTCAAAGAAGACATATCAAACAAATACTTGAAGACACAAGCCTCCATCGATTTGTATTTTATTATAGGAGTTATTATAGGCTTAAGTATTTATAATTGCATAAGCAGCTACGTGCCGCTACCAGCCACATTTTACAAAAAATTATTAAATGTCCCATTAACAATTAGAGATTTTAGAGAGGTTTATCCACAAGAGTACTTATATTTAACAAAAGTTAACAATATGAGTGAAGAAGAGTTAGAACAGATGGATTTGAGATTTGAAGTTACTATAATCTTAAATGAAATAAACTCAAATAAAAAAGTTTTTAAAAATTTGGCAGTCAAGAATGTAGAAATAATACCCAATGGCTCAAAAATCAAAGTGACAGCTAAAAACAAGCTTGAGTTTATCAAAAGTTATATGAACTATTACTTGAGTAGCTCAGTAGAAATAGCATTCAAGCGTTTACAAAAGGGATTTAAGCTCATAATAAATGAAACACCATTTTATGAACTCATTAAACACTATGAGCTCTATCAATACTATAATGACGGTTTGCTGGATTTCAAACATGATTTAAGTAAAGATTATGATGCACGATATGACTTGATCAAAGAGTCCGATATCAGGTTATTATCACACGTGACTAAATACATGAATGAAGGAAAAAGTAACTACAACAAGTGGAATGAGGAAGAATCCGATACTATAAAGTGGTTCTGGGAATTAGTCATTGAAAAAACAGAAGAAGACAGACTAAAAAAAAAGTACGAAGACAGCTTCTTCTACAAATTGATGTTGTTTACAACTGGGAACGGTGCTCTACCCGTGTGTGGGTTACATGTTTTGGAATTGAAGATAAGCAAGATGAAGAATCCCATTAATTCAAATGCAACATTGTATCCCATAGCCCACACCTGCTTCAATGAATTGTGTGTGTATGAAAAATACAGAAGCAAACAGCTGTTGTATGAGAGCATCCTAGTGAGCATATCTCACGATAACACTGCCTATGGCTTCCGATAAGATCACGTGCTCCATATATTAATTTACCTCCGTGAATTAATATATGCGGGTCTTCTTTTCCCACCAAAAAAAAAAAATTCTGATTTTTTGATTGGTTTATGATAGGCTGCGCTTCATTTCTGTGTGTCACGTGTCCAAAAAATTACCTCCGAAATATCCTCTTTTTCCACCAAAGGAAATTCAGGAAATCCATTAGAAAAAAAATTTTCATTTTTTGGCTCTAGCGGCCCAATAGCGTATACCAAAAGCCAATGAAAAATTTTCTGTTTTTTTTTCCTCATATAATGAATATAGCTTACAGTATGAATTTAAAATGATAATAAGCAGGTATTTACAACAGAAACCAGGGAAAATTTATCATTAACTATAACGACACCAGTATAGATTTAAAGATTTTAAATAATTATTAATTTGAAAAGATCAAAATACCTTCATATTCAACAGTACCTTATATAACAAAAACGTACTTAGTAAAACATAAGAATCATATTCTAAACACACATAACATATAAAAATGATGTCTCTAAGATCCACTATCGGTAAGACCTTAAACAAGTCTTTCACCAAGCAATTCCAACAAAACGCTTTAAAGTCCACCTACCAAGCTCCAAACTTCAACAAATACTTAAAGGACCACAACGATGCCGACAAAACCAGAAACTATACCTACGTTATGATCGGTGGTTTAGGTTTATTAACCTCCGCTGGTGCCAAGTCCACTGTTGAAACTTTCATTTCCTCCATGTCTGCTTCCGCTGATGTTTTAGCCATGGCCAAGGTCGAAGTTGACTTATCTTCTATCCCAGAAGGTAAGAACGTCATTGTTAAGTGGCAAGGTAAGCCGGTTTTCGTTAGACACAGAACCGCTGAAGAAATCCAAGAAGCCAACTCCGTTGATGTTGCCAGTTTAAAGGATCCTCAAGCTGATGCTGATAGAGTTAAACAACCAGAATGGTTAGTTATGTTAGGTGTTTGTACTCATTTAGGTTGTGTTCCTATTGGTGAATCCGGTGACTTCGGTGGTTGGTTCTGTCCTTGTCACGGTTCCCATTACGATATTTCT
>ERZ794936.209-NODE-209-length-34545-cov-28.574804_pt1 | contig 34545 bp, 33 predicted proteins | sample MGYA00511083_ERZ794936 | MGnify/ENA primary metagenome ERZ794936 (study PRJEB30137, sample SAMN04331409) | food metagenome | isolation source: Y2 must sample point D1 replicate A | place: Australia: South Australia | collected 2014 ... | reverse complement strand
CGGTCGAACCCTTAACTCTCACCACGGTGTCCGGGGATCAGCTGTATGGCTGCAAGAATGCGCCTCCGCGGATTGATTTTAACTACAGCATTCCGGAGGGGTATCCTCAGTACATCAGGGATTTTATCAAAGGGAAAACCTATCCCTATGGCAACTGGTAGCGATAACTCAGGAACCCCGCCTGACGTCTGTCACGGCGATTAACCTGCCGGGAACCATTGATATGGCAGCCCTGAACGGTAAGTGACTGGGATATTATCCGATGCTGTCGTGAATGAAGTGCTGGTCAGAGAGGAAGCCATACGGAGTTGATACGATAGTGAATGGCATAAAAGCAAGAAGCCCGCTCAGGTTTTCCTGAGTGGGCTTCTTTAATATGGCTCCTCTGACTGGGATCGCCTTTGCCAGTATCTGGCTGATAAATAAGCTAAACCTGAATTCCCTTTCTGTCAAGACCACCAAAATGACCACCAGGTGCTGAAATGTAACAGACCATAAAGTGGCCACTCGCCACTCGGTTGTCGAGTTGGTTTCTCTGACCATCAATGCCGAAAATTAATGGCCTACTCAGCATCGACTAGAGCATCTATTCAAAACATATGGCTTTTTTATCGAAAATACAGAGAGGTATGGAAGGCAGACGGAAAAATAGCTACGCATACGTCATAGACAGATTATTCTTCATTTCAGTAGAGCATCCGCCTTTATTAGTTTTTAAATCCAATAATTTTAAATTAATCAGGTTAAATAAATAAATTTTATTTAAAAAAAAGAACGTTTTACCTTTTATAAAACTACTGATTATTTGTACATTGAAAAGATAAAAAACAGACACATCTTATAGGTATATTTTCAAGTGATGGTGCAAGAAATGTCTGAATTGAATGCAGTCAATGAATACGGTGTACGGATACTTAGCTTGAATGGTGGTGGGGCCAGGGGGATGTTTACAATCAGTGTGCTTGCTGAGATTGAGGGTATACTTGCCCTCAGGCACCCTGACCGTGAAATCAAAATTGGAGATTACTTTGATCTCATCACTGGGACATCTATAGGCGGGATACTGGCGCTAGGCCTCGCTACAGGCAAGAGTGCTCGCGATTTGGAACGTGTCTTCTTCGATAAAGCGAACCACATTTTTCCAACAAGATGGGGGGTAACCAATCTTATTAAATCACTTGTTGCACCTATTTACAGTAGCACCCCTCTCCGTGAAACCGTTGAAACGATGATCGGCGTTGAAACCACCTTTAATGACCTGACTCGGAGAGTCATGATTCCAGCAGTGAATCTTTCAACAGGAAAACCTCATTTTTTCAAGACACCGCACAACCCTAATTTCACGCGCGATGGGGGGCTTAAATTGATTGATGCCGCACTCGCAACCTCGGCCGCACCAACATACTTTGCCCCACACTATTGTGAAGATCTCCGCACTTATTTTGCGGATGGTGGTTTGGTCGCTAACAACCCCAGCTATATCGGTCTTCTGGAAGTTTTCAGGGATATGAAGTCTGATTTTCCTGATGTTACTCATAAAGATATACACATACTTAACATCGGTACAGTCGGTGAAGAGTACTCACTCAGTCCGAAGCTTCTTAGCAAAAAATGGTGGAATGGATACTGCCGCCTGTGGGGTACAGGTAAACGACTGATCCTTACAACTATGACGGCTAATCAACAACTTCATAAAAGCATGCTCCTGCGCGAGCTTACACTCCGCGATGCGTTCGATAACTACACCTATCTGGATGAAGTAATATCTAATGAAGCAGCCAGCGTTATCACTCTGGATAATGCCACGAAGAGCTCCATGGAAAATCTGAGCGCAAGGGGAAGACAACTCGCTAATGTGCAGTTCGCCCAACTCCAGAAGCTTAAAAACTTTTTCACTACACCTGCAAAACCCTTTAAGCGCACAATCGTGCAGGAGACACTCTGATGCATTGGGATTTTAATAATTACTACAGCCACAATGCGGATGGCTTAATCAGTAAGCTCAAACTGAGTAAGGCTGAATCCAATAAACTTAAAGCGCTTCGTCAGATAGTTCGTGAGCGAACGAGAGATGTGTTTCAGGAAGCCCGTGAAGTTGCTACTGACGTGAGAAGGCAAGCACTGACACTTGAGAGTGTCAAATTAAAACTTGAGAAAACAAATGTTCGTTACCTTTCCCCCGCAGACCGTGCCGATCTCGCGCGACTCATTTTTGAAATGGAAGATGAAGCCCGCGATGACTTCATCAAATACCAGCCCCGTTTTTCCACACAGGGGAGCTTTCAATACGATACGTTGAATAGGCCTTTTCATCCAGGGCAGGAAATGGATATCGATGATGGCACTTACATGCCCATGACTGTATTTGAATCGAAACCCAGCATTGGGTACACGCTGCTGCTGCTGCTCGTGGATACGTCACTGAAATCGTTAGAAGCTGAGAACGCAGGGTGGACATTTGAAGAGAAGAATACCTGCGGTCGCATCAAAATCCCTAATGAGAAAATACACATCGACGTACCTATGTATGCAATTCCTAGAGAAAAATTCCAGGAAAAGCAAACAGCAGCAGATTCTGCACACCTCATAAAAGCTGACTCAATCTTTGAGTCTGTAGCTTTAAGCCGGGCCGGACTTGAGTCGTTTGTCGTTGAGTCGGACAAAGTCAATTTAGCAATACGTGAAGGGAACAGAAGATGGTCGATCAGTGATCCAAAAATTGTAGAGGATTGGTTCAACGAAAGCTGCAAACGTATCGGCGGGCACCTTCGGTCTATTTGCCGCTTTATGAAGGCCTGGCGAGATGCTCAATGGGATGTTGGAGGCCCATCATCGATCAGTCTGATGGCCGCGATTGTAAATATCCTCGACAGAGAGGCCCATAATGGTGCCGACCTCACCGGGACCATGAAACTCGTTGCTAGGTTACTGCCTGATGAATTCATTCGCGGACTGGAAAGCCCCGACGATACTGACGCAAAGTTGTTGTTCCCTGTTGCGCGTGATCAAAACGTACACCAGAGAACCATCGTTGAAACAATGAGAAGCTTACACGGTATTTTGCTTGATGCAGAGAGCATAGAAAGCAGAGAAGATGCGTTACATAAGATAAATGAAGCGTTTGGCAAACGTGTAACCAATGCTTCGTTGATTACGTCAAGCGCTGCGGCTCCTGCATTTCTTAATTCTCCGTCCAAAGAGCCAGCATCCAAATCTATCAACAAAACAATGGTAAGTGGCTAATGGAGGACGGGCAACTCCATAAAGTGATGACAGGCTGCGGGTATCGCTATACGCGTGCCCGTAATCTCCCTGAAAAAGCTATTCTGCACAGCAGGGAGCGTGGTGCAGGATACTACACGAAAGAGTACGTGACTGACGCCGGTAACTTTAATATTGCTCTGGTTATTAGCCCTGACCCTTTCACAGAACTACCTACAGCATTTATTATTGAACAACCGGAGCAGTTCCAAAACTGCCTTATGCCCCACGTAGCCCAGGAAGGGTTCCTCTGCTATGTTGACCAGATGGAAGCAGACTGGGATTCCAACGACCTGGCAGGGACATACAAAGAAGTTGATGCGCAGATACAACTGACGCTGATTAATTCGGTATCTGCTGCCACGAAAGGGCTAAATGATAAAAGAGAACTGGAAGGGGAATTTGCCGCATACTGGCACCCTAGCGAGACACTCTTTCTTCTGTCGAACGCTAGCCGGGGGACCAGCCTTAAAACCAGCCTGGCGAAATCACTCTGGTCTGATGGTTCCATCAGACAAGAGTACATAACGGTTGAAGAATCCTCATCAGAGGACTCGGAAGCCGTTATTACCAAATGGCTCAAGCAAAGATATTTCCTCCGGAACTCGTTAAAAAAAATTTCTGTCAAAACACACTACATTTCTGTAAACCCCAGCCGTCTTGCCGGGATGAAATGGCCACCGGATTCATTCCGCAACTTACTGGAATGGCTTGAAAAATCAGACCACAATGCCAGAGACAGAGTCATTGAACACATCAAAGCCGAAGGGAAGAAAAGGTATATTTTTCTCTTTGATGTTCTAAACCAGGACATCTTTGCTATCTATGTTGAGTTCAATGCGCAATCTGTTGATTTCAGGAGGCACAAAAAGTCAGCTAAAAACTCAACGGTCAAACTCGCCACGATGTTAGGCGGAAAAAAAGTTTGCACTGAATATCAAAGGCTGGGGGTAATTCGTGCTGATATTGCGACGCTCCTCAGCCGAAATACCCGACGAGAAGGTGCAGCAAGCCTGTCAGAAAAGCGCATAGCGTTGATAGGCTGCGGCACAATTGGTGGATATCTGGCTGAATTATTAATCAGGAATGGAGCTGGATGTGGCAAAGGGTTAATGCATCTTTATGATAGCGATATCTACAAACCCAGTAATTTTGGTCGCCATACCTTAGCGTCACATGATTTTGGGTCGTACAAATCCCTTGCACTCGCTACAAGACTCCAAGATTCATTACATCTACAAACAAAGATTGTTGGATTTAATGAACAATTCCGTATCAGCACAGATGTAATGCAGAAGTACGACATCATTATTGATGCGACAGGACGTCCTCCTGTATCAAAACGCATCGCTGCGGTAGTAAGGAAAATACCTCAAGAACAAAGACCATTTATTATTCATGCGTTCAATGATGGCAACGGCCGGGCAGCAAAAGTCTTTATTGATGATGGCCGAAGCTGTTATGGGTGTATGGTTTCTAACCCCGCAAAATACCGTGATGGAACCGATTCGCGGTTTAGTGCTCTTAATATATCAAGTGAAAAGAATAGAAGCTGTGGTAGCACTTACACCATTTATGATGCGGCAGTTAGTAACATAACGGCATCTCTGGCCCAGATGGCCGTGTTAAGTACACTCGAGTCAGAGTTAAAGTGGAATTACAATGAACACGTTCTTGAGGGTGGACGTTCGCTCAAACCTCAATTCTTGCCACATCAACCGAACTGTCCTATCTGTAATGAACATAAATGAATTGGTATTCATCGATGAATTTGACCACCATGTAGTGGTCATGAGCGAAGTCGTTCGACTGCTCCACTCCTATCGTCAAATGCATTATGCCAGTACTGAGGCCGGGGGAATTTTAATCGGGGAACGCCGTGGACAGCACATTGTAATCACTGACATTTCAGAACCAGGTCCGAGTGACATCAGGACACGTAATCGTTTTGAAAGAAAGGGGGATCACCATCAGCAGAACGTAGACGAACTGTTCAAACAGTCAGATGGCTTTCTTGTTTATTTAGGCGAATGGCATACACATCCCGAAGATTTTCCTCAACCGTCGTATACAGACATAAAATCATGGGTGACCGGACTGATAGCAACAGAACCAATGGTCTTGCTTATTGTAGGTAGAAAAGGCGAATGGCTAGGTTTAAAAAATGGGAATCATATTAAAAGTCTAAAAGAGAAAAAGTAGACAAAGTTGATAAATGTTAATAACTTTCAGGTGCGAATAATTTTTAAGAGCATGGTTAGGGTGTTAAGAAAATTTAATGCGATGGTCATTATTGGGATGCCTAATAGAGGTTTCGAAAAAAAATACCTATCAAATCCTCCTTGGAGTTCTTTGTAAGTGGTGTATTTCATAGTAATCAGTCATGATATAATAAATGGGATGTGCAGGGCAATGCTGAGCTGAGAAAAGGGCTGCTGAAAGAAAGTTATCCATAATTAACATTTCAGCAGCGTGAATTAGTCTTCTATGTTACATAGCGGGTAGGTATGAATTGTAGTAATTAAAGTGTTTTTTACTGCTAATAAAAAGATATATCATAATCAGTGTTGATTGTTATTCATTTAATTTATATTCTCCCCACTGATCTCCTACCTATGCAATATAGAACAGAAAGTTGCAGGACATTGCTATTTTCGATTGCGTCGAATGTTGTCGAGCCAATATACTCGCTCCAATTAGGTTTTTAGGGGTTGATTTGTTTACATAATAAAATTTGTTATTATCCAACTCCTTAGTTGATGTTGTATCTAAAGTTACAGGCCTAACTATGGGTCCGCGCATTTCTATCTTTGTTACAAGGAGTGATTGCTTTATTATTGTACGAACTTCAAACTCATTATTTGTTTCTGTAATTATATGTCCAACCAAAATACTATTTAAATTATGGCATGTGTCCCTCTTGAAGGTTTTACTATTTCCCATATTATCCTTGATATTTTTGATGAGAGGGTAAATAAGTTTATGATTATGGATATCCAATGATGATGTTGACAGTGACTTGAATAAAATTCAGTCAAAAGAGAGAGGTGTCTTAAAAGTCCAGACTGAAATTATTGTGACAAACAAAGAGATTAGTGATGCCGTGTTTTAACAACCAGTCAAAAATTATTATCCTAGATATTTCGCACCATTATATGTATTTGTAAATAGAAATCTTATTCTTACCGTTGATTTTAGAGTTTAGCAATGCAATATAGGCTTATCTTAGATTCGATTCGACACAAGCCGAAAATGTAATCTCTTCAAAAGGATAGGGTTTAATTTTATTAAATAAAATATTAACATTGAATTAATTACTTTTTCTGCAACACCATATGCGGCTTGAAAAAATATCTAAAATCCATTGGGTAATAGCATTTTGGATATTTTTTGTGGTGTAGTTTAATTTGTTTCTTATGTATATCAGTCTCACCTCTGGGTTTGAAAAATATGATGATGTTATTTTTCTTCCCACATTATCACCATATATGGCTATTTACATATTAACTACGGACAGTTATGGGTTTTTGTATTGGTTGCGTTATTATATCAAGAATGAATGTTTTGCTGCAAATTAAGCGGTTTTATTTAAAATGCTGTCTGTATAAGTAGTGTCTATATTCTGCCGGGCAGGGATTGTGCATTGAATGTATCAATAACAGTTTGAGGTGTGATGAGAAATAAATATATGGGAATGTCTCAGTAATATTATTGATCTGCCATTCATCCTCACTCGTTCTTAGCAACTCATAACCCGTTATTGTCCAGTAATCAGCTATACCTGCAACGGCAATCTCACCACTAAAAATTTCAATCTTGGTAAAATATACTTCCCAATCATTATTGTACTGATTTTCAAGGGCGGAGGACGGTGTATTAACATGCAAATCACATTTACACCCGTCTGGGCCGTTGGAGCATAGTCCCATCGCAATCTCCTTTTAACAGTAATGTTAGTTCTTTTCATTTACATAAGCTGTGTCAAATCAAAATTATTCTCGCAATGCCGAAATTATAACTGTTAAGATCGATTGGAGGCAAAAATGATGCTCGCGATTACTCAGCATGGCTGCTTTCGTGCACACCGTGGGGACAGGCAGTTTCACCACTGCCGATATCCGGATGGGCGTATCAAAATCGGCGACCGGTAAACATATCACCCATCTTGAACTAGGGCTCGGTGTTAAACTGCTGAACCGTACCACCCGCAGCATAAGCCTGACCGAAGAGGGGGAGCTGTATTACCGGAGCTGCCTCAGGGTTATGGATGAGCTTGATGAAACAGAATCTCTTCTGGCATCGCGTAAAAAGGTGGTTTTAGGTAGTCTGCGCATCAGTCTTCCCGTCTCATATGGCCGGATTTGTGTCATGCCTGTTCTTACTTCGCTGTGTTCTGAATACCCGGAGCTTAAATTGGATATCACGTTCACCGATCGCCGGGTGGACCTCATCGAGGAAAATATTTATCTTGCTGTGCGACTGGGTGACACAGGAAACTCTTCCAGTGTTGCTGGGCGAAAAATCGCCACTCAGCATTCAGTCATTTGTGCTTATCCAGCATATATCAATCGTCACGGTCTGCCTGGCAGCACAGAAGAACTGCTTTCACATGACTGCCTTGGCTTCTCAAGGGACGGAAGAGTCTTGTCCTGGAAAGTGCTGGATGAACATGGAGGTATGCTCTAGCTTCAACCTGCTGTCCGTCACATTGTCAGCCACGGGGGAGCTTTGCGGGACGCGGCTGTTGGAGGGATGGGGATTGCCTTCATGTCAACATGGCTGGCCGGAGATGAAATCGCTAAAGGGCAACTGAGGATTTTACCTGTTAAGACTCCCGAGAATGATGCCCAGGTTACGGCGCTGTGGCTTGTTTCAAGAACCTTCATAAAGTTCCTGTCAGTGCCAGCCTCGGACCCAACTCCACCAATCTGTTTTCCACCACTGCTGAGCAAGGAGCGCTACGTCCGACTATGCAGGGTCAGTTTTTTCTCCCGCGTGGCTCCGCTCTCGTATCAGCTTCCGGTTAATCGTTTCCTAACACAACCCATCCCGCAAGGGTAAATGGCACGCATTCTACGCCCTTGCGTGCCGGAACGATGCTGGGAAAGCGAACCGTCAGGCGATACGAAGACGAAAATCACACCACTGGCGGAGAAAAAAATGATCATTTCCCTGCATACTACTACCCAGATTAGCTCCCCTAACACCGCAGCAGCAACCAGCATACCCCCGCTGGATCCGTCAGGCTCCTCAAAAAAAATTTTTCCAAAACCAGAACAGATATTTATCAGACAGTTACCGACAACATCATTGCAACGTTTGAAGCTGGTGTGAAACCGTGGTCTTGCCCGTGGCAAAGAGTACTGTCATGTCTGGGTTGCCATCTAATTACGCCACCGGAGCAGCCTGCAGTGTGATAAATATCATGTTGCTGTTGTTCAGTGCGTCGGAACCGGAATTGCTTAATTCATATTGGATGTTCTGCGAACAAGTACAGATTGAACAGGGCGGAGCTTTAAAGGCGGGTGAAATCCCACTACCAGTTTCCAGGTCTCTCTGGATGACCAAATATTAATAATGGAATTTACGGGGGTAAAATCTTATTGATAAACAGCAAAAAGCCCGCTCAGGTTTTCCTGAGCGGGCTTCTTTAAGATGGCTCCTCTGACTGGACTCGAACCAGTGACATACGGATTAACAGTCCGCCGTTCTACCGACTGAACTACAGAGGAATTGTCGTGAAGACGGGGCGAATATTAACGAGCTACAGGGGGCTTGTCAAAGCACTTTCGTTGCCTTTGTGTCTGTATGCCGAAGATTTCACCAGTAAGACCGTAAAACAGGCGATTGCTGTCATTTTGCTGAGCAGAGCGGCGGGGAGGTCGCCGATAATACCGTATTATCTGCCCCTTAAAACCGGCAGGCCGTGCCCTTAATACGGCGCGGACAGATGATAATATCGCCGGAGGTGTGACTTTACGTTATTACCGGCGAGGGCTGCTACAGACTGCGCATTCTCCACACGCAGTCTCTGCCGTACGAACCGGGGTTTCTTGCCGGCTCAGAGGACTTGCTGGGAATAGGCACAAAGCTTATTCCCGTAAGGATCCCGCAGATAAGCGATATACTTACCATCTTTACGCAGATGAGGGGCACTTTCGGCTGATTGTCCGCCGGATCCAACGCCAGCCTGGTGCCAGGCCTGCACATCCTCAGCACTGTTTAATACAAATCCGATAGTTCCCCCGTTGGCATGGGTTGCGGGTTGACCATTGATCGGCAGTGTAATGATAAACCGCTGGGATCCTTTGCGGTAAAAGGGACGATTAAGTGCATCGATACCGGAATCATCAATACCCGCATGGCGAAAAATAGCATCATAGAATTTCTTAGAGACCTGAAGGTCATCAGAGCCCACGACGACATGACTGAACATAAGATTTATCTCCTCAACATGTAAGAACCGTATTTCGACGTTATCTGCCGGGTAGCCAGAGTCCCCTATACTCCCGTTCAACACCCGGTGCCTTTGTGTTCGTGCTGTACGACAGATCCCATGGCACGATCTATCGCGGCAACCCTGCCGGATTACCACGGCTGAGTATACTTTCCGGCAGGCAGTGCACCTGTTACCCGGGTATCAATTCGTTGAATTCTGCCTGTTGTGCCATACGGATATATTGCAGCCCCTTTTTTTCAAACGGTGCAGAGCAGGGTAAAAATCCGCGCTTCCGATAGAAATCTGCAGCACTCAGCCGGGCATCCAGCTCAAAACGTTGTGCACCTTCCTGCGTGAGTAGTGCGATCACCGTACTGAGTAATGTGCTGCCGACACCCTGATGTTGCCATTCCGGGAGAGTGGCAAATTTACGTATCTGCCAGCAGTGCTCCTGTAGTTGAAAAACAGACAGGCAGCAGATAAGGATCCCTGAGCGTGTGATACCAAAATGCCTGGCCGAACCATCGCCTGGTACGCGGGAAAAGGACAAGGGTTTGTCCGGCCACAGGACTCGTTGCCGAAGCGCCAGGCAGTCCGTATAGCTGACCTCGCCCGGGGGGAGATTACACTCAGAGAATGAATACTCACCGGTCCTGCATTCTGCGGAGGTGTTCTTTAACATTTATCGTCTCCTGTTTGGCCCGGTCACACCCGCAATGCCCGGGATCAGCCGGATTTTTCGCTGATACCCGCCATAAACTGCGAACAATTCGAGCCTACCGCAGCGGCATTGATTTGCTGCTGATCCAGCCGGAAAGCGTTCATTACCAGTGAACCCTGCAGTTTTTGGGCGGTTAACTGACCCAGCGTACGTACCTGCTCAGGTGCCAGCATATGATTATCCACGGCAACATTCAGTACCGAGCATGTGGAGTTAATAATATTATATCGGGCAACCGTGGCATTATTCACAGAGAATCCGACCACGCCGCCAATCACAATCAGCCCGGTCCACAGTAATATTTTTTTTACTTTCATTGTTATTGCCTCTTCGTCGATAAGCTGACAATGTTACCTAAGATCTGTGCGGAGGTAATAAAAAATCTTATTTCTTTCCACTACCTCGCGGAATTTTCATTGTCTTCAGACAGCGATACCGGCGGCTATTGAGTATGACGGAGTACGGAGGAAAAATGCTGATTTATAGTGTCTTCGGACGATATATCGGTGTGCGCCGTGAACAGAATCGCTGGCAGGTGTTTCGTATCGATATGACAGAGCGTAAATATTCAAGGCTGCGGGAGTGTGTTATTCCGGACACCCTGACGGAAGATGAAATCCCCCGCTGGCTGGACGATATATTCCATGAGTCAGCCACGGAAAAGTATCCGGAGATTATTCGTATTGAATGAATCTGGTGTCAGCCATCCTGTCCGTGATGAAACGGGAGAGACAGGCCAGAGCCCTGGCCCGGCAGGCGGATCACCGGCCGGCGGGTGACGCCTCCTGTGGCGGCAGGGTGTGTGTTGTCTGACGTCGCCCCGAATATATCCGTTCAGCGAGGTACAGTAATGCACCCAGCGTACCGACAAAAAAACCGGGCGGCCAGTCAGTAAACCAGGAGAGAGCTATCGCACTCCATACGATGGTCAGAGCGACGGCTACCGACAGCAGTAATGCGGGGAACGGGCGGCGGCTCAGTGAGCGTGCAATTGCCGGGGGTGCAATCATCAGGCTGAACACCAGTAACGATCCGACAACCGGTACCGCGATGCTGGTGGTCAATGCCAGCAACGTGAGAAACCCCAATTCGGTACTGCGCAGCGGAATACCGCGAACCGCCGCCAGCTCTGCGGAAAATGAACTGAGCAGTAAACGACGGAATAACAGAGCGACCAGTAATACGGTAATGACGGCTGAAATGACCAGCGGGATCAGTTGCGAACGACTGATGCCCAGTAAATCGCCAAATAACAGTGAATAGACTGCCCGTGAATAACGCCCGCTCAGACTAAGCAGGAGAGTGCCTGCCCCCAGTAACGTCACCAGGCAAAGCGCGGTCGCGACTTCATGACGGTGCTGGCGGCTGAAGACATTGATCCCCAGAGCGCCGATCGAGGCAAAAAGCAGAACGCCATAAAAAGGATTAATACCCAGTAATACCGCAGCAGCGGCTCCGGGGAAGGCACCCATCGGCAGGGCATGGGCGGTAAAAGATGCACCGCGCAGGATGACAAAAAATCCGACCATGCCGCAGACAATGGCGACCAGCGTCGCCGCTGTCCAGCTGGTAAACATAAAACCGCTAAACATGTTTTCTCTTCCTGAATCGCTGCCGGTCCGAACCGGCTTGCGGCACAATGGCCCGGGCGAGAATGCCGCTGAACCCCCAGGCAATAAAAATGAGACTGACGATAAAGAAGCTGACCGGCCAGCCCTGACTGTGAGGCCAATAGAAGCTTTCATACGCCAGCCATACGCCCAGCCAGACGGCTGACAGCCCGGTAATAGCGGAAAGTACGACGGCCGACAGCGGTGAGCGGGCAAATTTAAGAGCGATCGCGGCCGGACCAATCAGTAAAGCCGTGGATAAAATGGCTCCGACGGTCATCGACGATAAGGCAACCGCCAGCGCCAGCGCTGACAATTGCAATACGCCGATCAGTCTGACATTGATGCCGCGGATCCTCGCCAGATCGGGGTCAATGGCACACAGTAATACCGGTCGCCAGATAAGCGACAGCAGCAGTAGCGCACATCCTGCAGTCAGCAGTATCCAGGGGATAACCGATGCCGGTAATGTCCAAATGGAGCCGAACATCACCGATAGCGTTGCGCCGGAAGCATTCTGTTTTTTGACGGCAAACCAGAGAAACAGCGCAGAACAGCCCAGCCCGGCACCGAGAACAATGCCGGTAGAAAGGCTTCGTTCCCGCTGGCGGCGTGTCGCACTGAGCTCGATACCTGCAGCCCCTGCCAGAGCCATCAGAATAAAACCGGTCAGCGCATTTATGCCGAGTAAGAAGGAGGCCGCGCCGCCGGCACTACTGATGTCAGATAAGGCATGCCCGGCAAAGGCATGGCCGCGCATTAACGCAAATACGCCGGTGACCCCGCAGACGATGGCGGCTCCCCCGCCAACGGTCAGTGCAGTCTGTACAGGAGCACTGCTGAAAAATCCGTGACTGATAAATAAGGAAAACATCTGCGTCGTCCTTCAGGGAACAGAAATAACATGTGGTGGCTGACATTCATCCGTTTCAGCCATGCCGGGATCGCCGGCCACCACCAGAATACGGCCGTGTACCCGGATAACATCGATATGATAGCCGTAGAGCTGACTCAGCACGCCGGTACGGATAACCTCGCCGGTCGGGCCACTGGCCGCCCGGCCGTTAGCCAGATACACCACCCGGTCCATGGCAGGCAATAGCGGGTTGATATCATGGGCAGAGAGCAGCACAGACACCTGTTGCTCACGGGCCAGTCGTCTGAGCAGACCGACGATCTCAGCCGCTGCGGCCATGTCCAGATTCGACAGAGGCTCATCCAGTAACAGCAGGTTCGGGCGACGGATCAGTGCATGCGCAATTAACACCCGCTGTTGCTGCCCGCCGGAGAGACGGCCGATACGCTGGCCTGCAAAAGGCAGCGCATCCACCGCATCCAGCATTTCATCGATACGCTGCCGGTAACGGCGGGGGCGTAAGCTAAAGCCCGGGCGGTGACCGTCCAGACCAAGCGCAACGACATCGCGGGCTGTCAGCGGAATATCCGGATCCAGGATATTCTTCTGTGGGACATAACCGACCGCAGCCAGCCCCTGCCGGACATTACCGCCGTTAAGTGTGATTTCCCCGGCTGAAAAATCCTGTAAACCCAGCAGGGCGCGAAACAGTGTGGTTTTTCCGCAGCCATTGGCCCCGATAAGGCCACAGAATTCTCCGTGGCCGATATCAAAACTGACATCCTGAAGTACCCGATGGCCGGGGTAGTTAACCCCCAACTGACGGACACGTAACACCGGTGATTCGGTCATCATTTCACCGTTTACCGGCAATCAGCGATTCAGTCGATACCTGATCACTCACTGCGTGACGTAATGCACTGATTTCAGCCAGCATCCATGACTGATAGTGATAGCCGGGTTCCGGCATGGTTTCATAAACCCCTGCCACCGGAATATGATTTTTCCGCGCCAGCGCCAGGAAATGACTGGTGACCGGGTCTGTCACCTGCTGGTTATAGACAAAGACCCGCACCTTACGTTGTGCCAGCAATTCATTCTGTTCACTGACTAGCTGTGGCGCGGGGTCGATATCATTCATAATGCCGTATTCCAGAGCTTCAGGGGTGAGAATTTTCGCGCCCATGGCTTTCAGCAGATAGTCCGCCACCGGCTCAGTCACTGCCACAGGCGTGTCAGGGAAATCGTTCTTAAAGGCCGTTATTGCTGCATTGACCGGTTCCATGGACTGACGGAATTTACCGGCATTTTCCCGGAATTCTGCCGCATGTTCCGGCATTTTACTCGCCAGCTGGTCGGCAATCGCATCGGCGACCGCAGGCATGGTCTGAGGATCGTACCATAAATGCGGGTTGGCGGTATTCTCAGGTAACTTCAGCAGGGAGTGAACATTGATCACGTTACGCTTTGCATTGGGTGATGCGGCAATCAGTTTGTCTGCCCAGTCATCATAACCGGCTCCGTTTTCGACAATCAGGGTGGCATGAGCTATCTGGCGGGCGATGCCCGGGCTGGCTTCAAAAGCGTGCGGGTCGGTATTCGGGTCTGAAATCAGCGACGTCACTTCCACATATTTCCCGCCGATCTGACTGATAATATCGGCATACTGATTTTCGATACCGATGGCATGGATATGGGAGGGCGAGTTTTCTGCTGCCAGGCTTAACGAGCTGACACTCAGCAGAGCCGTCATTGCGGCCAGGACTCCCGCGGCTTTGATTCGGGGAGAAAGGCCGCGCGGAGTTGCGTTCTGTACGGTCAGTGCGTGTGTTGCTGATTTTCTGTTGATATGCATCAGGATCCCCATCCTCAGAGTGTGGCTATAATGTAATGTTATAATATAACAACTTTAATTCGGGGTAATGCTATACCTTCTGAAAAGAGTGTCAAGCGTTTGACGCTGGCGTGATAATAAATTTGTACCGCCCGGTCACGGAAACGGGGAAAGTCTGCGGCTGTAGTCGTCCGGGGCAGGAATGTCAGTGGCCCTGAGAGGGGGACCATCAGCAAGGATATATCTGACAGGATCAACCTGTGATCGGCGTAAACAGCAGCAAGTGAGGAGCTGCTCTCTCAGGCGAGACCACCCGGGAGAGCAGGACCGCAGCCGGGGTCAGGCGCGGCGGGGTTTCATAAAAATAGCGACCAGCAGGGAAATCAGACATCCTGCTATCAGATACAGCGCCACGCTGTGCCAGGCTCCGTCTGACCAGGTCACCAGTGCCGCGGCGATAAATGGCGTGAAGCCTCCGCCGACCACGCTGGCAACCTGGTATCCGACACCGGCACCGCTGTAACGATAGCGGGCACCAAACATTTCGGTAAACATTGGCTGCTGAACACAAACCACCATATCGTGGGCAATATTTGCCAGCATCAGCGAAAAGAAGAGAATTCCTGCCATAGAACGGCTTTCTAACGCCATAAAAAACGGAATGGCACTGAAGGTACCGATCAGCGCACCGGCAATATAAATGCGTCTTCTGCCATAGGTATCGGCAAGCCAGGCAAAGCAGGGGATAGTGACGCAACTGACCGCCCCCACCAGCAGACCGATATTCAGGAACAATTCGCGCGATAATCCCAGATTCTGGGTGGAATAGCTCAGGGCAAAGGTGGTCACAATATACATGGTCAGTAATTCGCACAACCTGAGCGCGATGATCTGCAGGAAGGCTCCCGGGTGACGAAGCATCGCCTGGATCACCGGCAGACCGGCCGGGGATTCCGGTACCGTCGTCTGCTGTTGTGCCGCCTTTTCGAATTCTTCTGATTCATGCATCCCACAGCGTATCCAGAGCGCGATAGCCACCAGCAATACGCTGAAAATAAACGGCAGACGCCATCCCCAGCTCAGGAATTGCTGGTCAGTGGTGAAGTGGTTTATCAGCGACACCAGCCCGGTCGACAGTAGCAGTCCGACGCCGTAACCCACCTGGACTCCGCTGCTGTAAAAGGCTTTTTTCTTTTCCGGGGCACTTTCGACAGACAGCAGAGCCGCGCCGCCCCATTCACCGCCGACCGCAAAGCCCTGAACGGCCCGCAATACTACCAGCAGCACAGGAGCCAGCCAGCCTATCTGGTCAAATGTCGGGAGCAGGCCAATGGCTGCGGTTGCGCATCCCATGATCCACACGGTCAGCATCAGCATACGCTTACGGCCCAGGCGATCGCCGAAATGGCCGAAGATAATGCCTCCCAGCGGGCGGAACAAAAAGCCCACACCAAAGGTAGCAAACGCCGCCAGGGTTCCCATGGCGGGGCTTATCTGTGGAAAAAATTCATGATTAAACACCAGAGCTGCAGTGATGCCATATAACAGGAAGTCATACCAGTCGACGACGGCACCGGCAAAACTTCCCCAGGCTGCCCGCTTCGCCCGGGACAGGGCAGTGATATTAACCCCCGGGGTATCTGATGTAAGTGTTGAGTCCATAATTGTCCTGCCAGAAATTAGTTTTTATTATCACACAGGCATGTCATTGACCGTGACCTTCTGAGATCACAGGGGCCGGATGGCATGCAGGGGTAAGAGACTAGCGCGACAAGCGGCCGGTGAAAACAGTTTTACCTGTGATTCAGGCAGAAAATATAAAATAAAGTTATAACGGCCTGCAAAATGGCGTTATCCCGTAAGGGGAAGTGAGATCCGCTGGCCGGAAAACACGAAGGTGCCTGAAACACAGGACGGATAGCAGGCAGGAGGGTGATTGTTACATTAAAAGTGACAGAAGCGCAGGCTCAAACGGTAAAGTTGTCATATGCTTAACGCAGTACAGGAGTGTAATGGTCAGACAGAGGAGCAGCAGGATGAAAAAATTAAGTGACTGGCAATCAGCGTTTGACCAATGGTTTCGGCTTAACTGGGATCATGAAGACAAAGCCCATGATCTGGCTCATTTACAACGGGTGTGGGCCAGTGCCCGTAAAATTATGCAGGACACTGACGCTGACCCGCTGGTGGTACTGACGGCCTGCTATTTCCATGATGTGGTGAATTTACCGAAAAATCATCCTGAACGGCATCTGGCCTCCGGCTACGCGGCGCGTGAGACCCTGAGAGTACTGGCTGCTGATTTTCCGGATTTCCCGCAGTCCTTGTATGCTGCCGTCAGTCATGCGGTGGAAGCCCACAGTTTCAGTGCCGGCATTCCGGCCCGGTCCCTCGAAGCAAAAATTGTTCAGGACGCGGACAGACTGGAATCGCTGGGGGCCATCGGGCTGGCCCGGGTCTTTTATACCTCCGGTGCTCTGGGTCGCCCGTTGTTCGATAGTCAGGATCCGTTCGCCCGTGAGCGCCCGCTGGACGATACCCGCTGGGCACTGGATCACTTCCAGACTAAATTACTGGGGTTACCGGCGACCATGCATACGGAGGCCGGCAAAGCGCTGGCAGAATACCATGCCTCATTTCTGGTGGAGTATATGGCCCGTCTGAGCGATGAACTGTTTCCCGACCAACAGCCGGGCGGGGAAATCCGTCGGGAGTTTATGGACCGCTTAAAACCGTCCTGAAAAACACGTCAGCCCCGGGTAACGGCCCGGGGCATAAAGCCAGCCGCAGTTCACGTAGCACTACAAGGTACCTCCCGCTTCAGCCGCCGACAGCCGGTTATTACCGGACAATACGTTCAGACAGCGATGGCCCGCCGGATGTGTGTTGCCGGTCATCTTATAGTGAGCGGATTATCCTCGCAGGTTCCGGCCATCCGGCGAAATCACAAATGCGTACCCGGCGATAAAATCGCCGGCCGGAGTTTGCGTGACCCCTTAACAATTGAGTAAAGTGGCGAACGATAATCTACACTCACTCTCAGGACTTCAATGATGGCCAGTATTAAACTGACAGTCAGACGACTTTATGCATTACAGGATGAGCGAATGGTGAGCACCCGTGCCACAGCCAGCATCTATGTCGGTGAACAGTTAATTGCCACCGAGGAGATCAGTGGCCTGACGGAGAGCGCTGTCAGCAAATATATCCATCATAAGTTACCTGCCGGTCAGCCGGTCAGGGTTGAGTGGCAGACAACAGGCATTGCCGATATGACAGTCAGTGAAGTCGATTTGTGTCCCTGTTGCCGGCACGATCGCCCTGAGTTCTGAGTAACAACATAACCCTGACGGCCGGTACCGATACACTATTGATCCTCACCGATAGCAGATAATAAAGGAACATCCCTTGGCCGGAACCAGTTTACTTGCATTACTTGATGATATTTCTACCTTGCTGGACGATATTTCCGTGATGGGTAAAGTCGCGGCAAAAAAAACCGCCGGGGTACTGGGGGACGATCTGTCGCTCAATGCTCAGCAGGTGGCCGGTGTGAAAGCGAACCGCGAGCTCCCGGTCGTCTGGGGCGTTGCGAAAGGCTCCTTTCTTAATAAAGTGATCCTGGTTCCGCTGGCGCTGGTGATCTCCGCATTTGCCGCCTGGCTGATTACTCCCTTACTCATGCTGGGAGGTGCTTATCTGAGTTATGAAGGGGTAGAGAAAGTCCTGCACTGGCTCACCGCAGATAAGCAACGTAAAAGCCCTGAAGAACGCCAAAAACGTTTAGAAACGCTGAGCCAGCAGGATGCGGTCAGTTATGAGAAAGACAAAATCAAAGGAGCGATCCGGACGGATTTTATCCTGTCTGCTGAGATTGTAGCGCTGACTCTGGGGATTGTTGCTGAAGCCCCCCTGCTGAACCGGGTCCTGATACTGGCAGGGATTGCGATACTGGTGACGGTCGGGGTCTACGGTATTGTGGCGTTGATTGTCAAAATTGATGACCTGGGATACTGGCTGGAAAAGAAACACTCTGTGGTTGCCCGTAAAACGGGCGCGGGATTACTGTTCCTGGCCCCTCTGTTGATGAAGGTGCTGTCAGTCGTCGGGACGCTGGCAATGTTTCTGGTCGGCGGGGGGATTGTTATCCATGGTATCCCCCGGCTGCATCATGTGATCAGCGGAATAACCCGTCATACCGATGGCTTCCTGCAGACTTTCCTGAGCGATATTCTGGCCCCCCTGATTGTCGGTGCTATCATTGGGTCGATTGTGCTTTTACTGGTAAAACTGTTTGGAAAAATCACCGGTAAGCAGGTATAACTGCGCTCAGCAATCAGTACAGGAGAATAATGATGAGTGACGATATTTTTGAATTTGACATTGATGCACAACTGGCCGACGCTGAAGCCAAAGCTCAGGAAAAAGCCAGCGCGATCCCTGTCAGTTCTGAAGATGAAGGCGACTGTGAAAGCTGTAAAATCTGACGCCGGAAGGCGCTGAATAATTGTGCTATTCTCAAACAGGACACCCTTCCGGTTGTCCTGTTTTGTTTCCGATCACCGGAAAAGGCAGGGGTTATGCTGAGAGAGGAGAAAACAATGCAGGTTGATGAGTGGGTCAGTGTTAAAACGGCCGGCGGCTCACCGCGGACAGGGAAGATCCTGGCGGCAGAAACGTTCAATGAAGGGATAATGTATCTGGTGGCGCTGGAGGAATATCCGCGAGGTATCTGGTTTTTTAATGAAAACAATACAGAGGAAGGTATGTTTGTTCAGCCGATACAGGCTCCTGCAGGTTAATTACCGGTGCCTGCGGACGGGCACCGGCCTGCATTCAGTAGCTGGTGTTTAGCCCGTCTGTCAGGGTTTCGCTGATTTTTATCAACTGATGGATCACCAGCTTATTTCGTGTATTGATTTTCTTCTTAATATTCCCTTTGTGTGACGAGATAGTCTTCACTTTTATCTGCATCCGATCTGAAATCTGCAGCGTATCGCAGCCTGACATCCACATCCGTAACATCTCGGTTTCTGCCCGGCTCAGTGCAACGGGTTTAATTTCCTGCTTTCTCAGTCTGCGCTGGTTGTTTTTTACGCAATTCAGGTGGGGGAGAAGCAGACGATCAAGATTATCGCGCTCCAGCGATTTAGAGGTGATAATAATATTTTCCCGCAGGTACAGATAACCATTAAAGTGCCCGTTCGGTAGCGTCAGGAATATAAAGAACAGGGTATCCGGATGGCGGGCGATAACCTCTTCCACCTCCCGGTTCTCCGGACAAAAATTATCCACACACTGACCGGAAATAAAGACGAAGGAGGGTGCCTGTTGTTCAAAAAGAGCACTGAATTGTTGCGGCGTGTCTATTCCGCTATAGCACTGGCTATCGATACGATGCGAAACCAGATATTCCCTCAACCCCTGTCGGGTAAAGTAACAAGGGTCAATGATAACACTTGACATACTGATTCTTCCTGCCTGGATCAATTATCGTTTCATGACACGCTAAGAGATTACTGATATTTATCCTATCTGTCTTCTCCGCTGAAGGTCGTTACAGAATATCCGGTGTTAAAATGTAAAACGCAAAATTTATTGCCAGATTTGTCGCAAATTGATGGTCATAATAACGTCACCTGCAAGGCAGTTATCTGATTATAAGGGGGTAATCTGCGACATCACCGGCTTTTATATATTGATAACGCCTTATTTTTACAGAGGATATCAGTCCCTGAAGTCGATCACCAGTGATTATAGTGATAACCAGGTCAACTGACTGAATGGGAGGTTGTTCAACATTCTATTGGCGTGGGCTCTACGGGGCAATGACTCAGGAGTGCTCGCTCAGTAAGAGACCCGCGGATGCAGTCAGTCCGGAGAGGCTGGTCTTCCTGTCTGCCTGGCTGGTCAGTTTCAGCACGGGATGGATTTTATTTTTTAACTGCTGAGGAGCTTTTTATTTATTCAGGACGGATATCTGTATATTAATCACCTTGAGGGGTGTTCTCTATGGTGTGTACTTTAGTATGTCCGGGAAACGTCTTTTGAAAATATCAGCCTGCTGTTCCGGGAATATAATAATTGCCGTCTGTCGGGCCCCTTTCCCGGTTAAACGCTATGGTCGGGGATGGCTCTACAAGAGTGCAGGTGACTGACGCTGTGGGCGTTCCCGACAGTCTCTCCCGGACGCTGCTGATAAAAGACTTTTAATCGGTCACGGAACAATATTATATTTATCCACCTTGATGACTATTTCAATGTAACAATGATGCTCCCCCGGTACGGGTATGTTAAACAGGAGTTTATTTGAAAATTATTCTTATGGATCTTGATGGGGTCATCTGCGATAGCAGCCATCGGGCACACCTGGTGCCGCCGGCAGACAGACGGCAGTGTAACGAGGCATGGCACCCGTTTGTGGCAGAATGTGTGAACGATGCGCCCATTAATGCAGGTCTTGAAATGCTGAACGCATTACTCAGTAGCACTCCCGTTTTTATTATCACCAGCAGACAGCAAAACTTCAGTCAGCAGACCCATCAGTGGCTGAAGGGAAGGGTTTCCGGGGCATTGTATCCTGAAATCATTTATCGTGCGGATCATGACCACCGCCCCCCGGCAGAGTATAAGCGCCATGTTCTGCGCAAGTTGATTGCGCAGGGATACGAGATCCTTTTTGCGATTGATGATGATCCACAGATTGTTGAAATGTATCAACAGGAAAACATTGCTACTTTCCAGCCTGTTACCCGTTGTGTGTCCGTCATTCCGGCAACATAGCCGCAGCAGACTCGCGTCAGAGATCCGTGGCTGATGCCGGTGTAACTTCCCGTAAGTCATAACCCAGGTATCGTGCTAAGGCGTATTACAGGACAGCTCCGGACGCGGCAGCGGCTGGCAGAGAGCAGGGGATGATCCTGTCATCGCCTCAGTCATAGTAAGCAGGAATCGATACCTTTTGCTTTTTCTGTCGTGCATGACAGGTGACAACTGACTCTCCTGCTGATGCCGATGGTAGTGCACAGCGCTCATGACCAAAGACCCTGGCATACTCCAGCAGTTTCTGCCGGTATAGCTGTAATTCTGCAGAGCCGGCCGGTGTTATCGCACGCTCAGTTGGCGGGCGCGTCTGCCGGTTCATAGACAGGGAAGGGAGCGGACGATGCAAAAGCTCTGTACTTTTACTGGCATCGCTTTGCAGTGCCGCACGGCGTTGGCGTCGCCTGCCTGCGGCAGACCCGTTGAAGGGAGTTTTGCGTGTCACTGTGACCTCCTGAAGCTGATGACGCGTATTGCAGTTGAGCCCGCCAATCTTACAGATGTACTGCCTACAGTAAGCCCCGGCGGCGTAATGTTCCCGGTTTATTCAGTGGGTACGAAAGCCCGTAACAGGTAATAAGTTAAGTAATCTTAAATAATAAAGCAATGATTTATTTAAGTTAAGGAAGGTTTTTGTGTGCGGGATGTTCAGGGATCTTAAGATCAAGGAAAGAGCCCGTCAGGTGGCGGGCGTGTCAGTACTGCGGGATTTTTATCTCCGTCGCCGGTATTTCCGGTGTTCCATCATGGTACCGACAATCCGGATTTCCGAGGAATCAGAACGAAGTATCGGATAATCATCATTCAGCGGAACCAGTTCAAACACTTCATTGCCACCGATGATCCCGCGGGGGCGATACTTTTTAAATAAGGCTTCGTCTTCACCGTTTTTTGCGACAACAAAATCCCCCGGCAGCGGGAAAACATTGGGGTCAATAACCACCGCATCCCCTTCACTGAATTCAGGCTCCATAGAGCAGCCTTTGATGATCAGGGTGAATGCGGAAGACGATAAGTCCAGATTCGTCTGCAAGTACTCTATATTACCCTCCAGGTTCCTTATCGTCGACTCAGGCGTCCATTCTCCCGCCTGTACGTAGCTGATCACAGGAATATGTCTGATATCAGCATGCGCAGGCTCGACATTAGAGGCGGAATTTTCTCCATAAAGAAGAAATTCAGGCACACAGCCCAGTGCCTGGGATAGCGCAATCAGGTTCTCACCTTTGGGACTGGTTTTATCATCCTCCCATTGCGAGATAGCACCGCCTTTCACCCCGATTTTGCTACCGAGGGCGGCCTGAGTGAGTCGGAGCTCTTTTCTGCGCTTACGGATACGCATGCCGATGGTTTCATTTTTCATATTAAGTTATCTTAAATTATCTTGACTTAAGATTCCTTCATCCTTACATTTAAAGAAAACTTAAATAAAAGTTATCCGGGAGCCAGAGTGATGCAATGCGGACACATTGTAACCTGGCCGGCCGTCTCTGACATCACTGAACCCGATGATCCTGCGGACGGGAATGATTGGAAAGATCACATACCGGATGAATTTGCTCTTTAACAACGGCTTTTGCCTGCGTCGCTGAAAAGCGAATTTCTGAACGCCCTGAATCGGACTTTTGATCCTGCTTTACAAGTATCGTTGCAGAAGCTTATACCTGGTCTGCCGGTATTATTTGAAGGTGAGGACGCTTAGGCTGATAAAGGTAAGTCGCATAATACTTTTATAGCTCTTTGTTATCAGAGGAATTATTTATCCGGCGCGGATTGTCTTTAAATTCAACAAATCAATAAGTTGGAATTATTTAAGGTTGACCCGAACTTCATTTGACGGTAGATATAAGGGCCCGGCGATCACACCCAGAATATACTGAGCGGATCAGCGGGGGATGTCTCCCAAATTCAGCGAATTACCGGGTGCATCAGTTTGCTAATATTATCCACCCCGCGACAGCGGGGTTTTTTTATCTCTGCCATTTCCCTGTTCTGCAAATCTTCCCCCTTTAACCTCTGCCTGATGGAGGGGTCCTCTTGACGAAATAACGGGGGATGAAACTGATTGTGCCCTTACAAACCCCTGATGTGATCCGTCAGAGCGGATCTGACTTCCTGGCAGCGACGAAATTACCTTTGCGATGGGGCTGACTGACTGCCGGCAATAATCCGTGGGTGCGGTGAGGCATATGACAGAAGATGGCAGGGATGAATTCCGGACAGTCAACAGAGGCCATAAAAGCCGGTAACACGATAATCAGGCGATCACTTAAAGCCCGCAGCATTCACCCATCTTCGTAAGACGAAACCCGACCCCCGAAACCACCGCTATGCCGGTGGTTTTTTACTTTATAAATAAGGAGATAATGATGATGCGTTGTCCCGTTTGCCAGCATAATTCGCATACGCGAACCAGCCGTTATCTGACAGAAACGGCAAAAGAAATCTACTACCAGTGCCGGAATATAGAATGTTCATGCACATTTAAAACCATTGAAAGTCTGGATAAATTGATCACTGCGCCGGATATTTCGACTTCAGCATCGGGTTCACGGCCACCGGGCTATGAATGAGGCGACAGAAAGGAGAAATATCAGCGGTCTTAAATGATACGGTATGGGTGAGATGCGGGAAGAAGAGCGGTTGAGAAAGAGGGAGATTTCGTGGATTCTGATGATACTTTCCCGGCCGGGCGGGAGATTATTCCGTCGAACTTTATTTCGATTCTTCTCTGCCCGCAGATGAAAATACAGGAAATGAGAGAAATCATCACACGATGGAATGATATTTTCCGTAATGAGATAATAATTGACCTGTTTTTGAAGGATTTTTAGCTTACTTTCCTGTCTAATGTGTTTATTAGTGGTTTTTGCATAAACTGTCTTTATTAAAAGCAAGTTTTTAATTATTATCCATGTCGAAATTAGAAGAATCTTAAATTTGTTATTTTTTTTGGGGAAGATATGTTACAGCTTAAAGATGTTCATGGTAAGCCATTTATAATCAACAAGTTAAAAGTGATTAAGATTGAAGGTTTCGGTAATAAAACCAGAATTTTCATCGAAGGGCAGCCTTTGCCAGTGATAACCAATTATAATTTTACTGAACTTTCAGAAATGATGTTAAGCAGTGGCGGAGTTAATTAAATTTTTTCTGGTGGAAAAGACACCACCTGAGAGAGTTAACACAATCCTGTTGTTGTTTACGGGGTGAAAAATCTTTGACCGGTTAACACCGGTGTACGGCTTATATTTCTTTTTTCTGAAGCAGGAATACTGTCTGCAATTGTTCAGGTATTAACGGATGACTGCCTGAACATTCACTATCAAATTCTTCCGGTAGTTATTCTACGGATTAAGTATAAAGCCCCTTCCGGTGGTCGAAATGCGATCATCCGGCATTATCTTTCTGCAACCCATGAGTTCCTCCTGAAGACAAATCCATGGAGTATCAGTACATAGAGTGTGTTCATTTAGCAGCTCAACCATTCAGGCGGATCTTAATATTTACGATAAAGACAGGGGGTAATTCAGGAAACTCCTGCCGTGAATATACACGACAGGAGGTGGCAGTATTACATCATTAAGCTGTGCCGATTAATGATCAGCCGCTTTTTCTGCTGCAGCAATCCAGGAGTTAAACTCTGTCTGGTGTGCTTTAATCCATCCATCAACCTGCGCGGACACATCCGCACTGGAACTTTCACCATTATGCATGCTCATATTCTGCTGACTGATATCCTGTAAGGGGATTTTCATCAGGCTGAAGAGTTTCTTCGCAGCCGGATTTTTATCTGCCCAGGCTTTATTGACCAGAATATTTTCAACGTTTACATTGAATCCGTAGTTTTTGCCATTCGGCAGACGGGTATCTGTATTTGGCTGGCCGGCAGGGGCGGCAGAGAAGGGTACTGTCAGCCAGACGACATCTTTACCAGGTTTCAGAATATAACTCACCCAGTATGGCGTCCAGGTATAATACAGGATAGGTTTCCCGGCTTTATAGCGTGAAATAACGTTAGCAATCATCGCCGAATAGCTGCCCTGATCCTGTTCTACCGTATTGCTCAGGCCATAGGCTTTGATCTGGGCATCAATCACTTTGCCGCAAGACCATCCTGCCTCACAACCGGTCAGCGAGGCTTTACCGTCACCGGTATCATCAAACAAGCGGGCAATTTTAGGATCTTTTAATTGCGAGATATCGGTGATGTGATATTTTTCTGCCGTTTTCTTATCAATCAGATATCCCTGGGCTGCGCCGGTAATATAAGGACCTGCACGGAAAAAGCTTTTGTCTCCTCCGGCGGAGTTATACATATCAGACTGCAACGGCTCCCAGTCGACGGTCAGGAAAGTCGCATCACCTCTGGCCACAGAGGCATAAGCAACACTATAGTCCACTTCCTGAGTGGGCTTAACATCATAGCCTAGTTTAGCTAGCGCGCGATTAGCTAACTCAGTCTGGAATGACTCTTCTGCCAGCGGACTTTTTACCGCCTGAACGGAAATGCCTTTACCCGGAAGATCCTGTGCAGTTGCGGTTCCGCATAGAGAGAAAATTAATGCAGGGAGAATTATTTTTTTATTCACATGTGGCTCCTGTTGTTCTGATCTTTTTTACGCTAACAATCCCTGGCGCGGAAATCAAATTTAATTACCGATGGACTATAATGCCGATAAATATTCTATTTTCTGTGGGAAATACATGATATCCGCCAGCGTGACGGAATATATAAATCCTCTGCGGCACGATGAATAATTTCGTGTAAAATTCCTCTGCTTATTGTCACCTGCTAAAGTATTGCAGCCAGGAATATCGTTTGAATATCATACGGGCTATATCCTGTTATTTTTACATCAAACAGGGCGCAATTTTCTCCGGAAAACGCGTAGCGGCGGGGGATGTAGTGGAATAGGTGTCATTACAGTCCGGGGGATATTTCTGGCATATTTTCCGGAATTGAAGTTTATCCATTGCGTGGGAAATATCACCGGCATGTCAGGAGCGAATAACCTATATGGGGAAAGGCTTACGCCTTGAAATGTGCTGAATTATGCCAGGTGACTAATATCTGGCAGAATAATTTTGCAAAGAGATGGCAAGCAACGGGTGTATTATTCTGCGGATCAATAAATACAGCAGAGCATGCGGCCTGTATCTGTAAATTCGCAGGCGATTTATGTTGCTATAAGGGGAGCAGACAGAGGGTTGGTGGCAGGATGGCACGACACAGGGTTATCCCCAAATCATGGCAGCCCAGCGCAACATCAGCAGACCCAGGCAGATGAAGACCAAAACCAGTACCATTTTTCCGTATTTTTTACTTCGGTTATTTGCCATGCAGCTCAATCCCCGGCGGTCAGTTTTATACTGATATTTACAGTAGCAGAAGCGCCTTTAACAGACAATCAACAGAGTACAGGGGGAATGCATTCCCCCCGTGTTTTAATACTGCTGATCACTCAGAGTTCATTTTTGATCAGGAACTCTTCCCAGCTCATTCCCAGAGCCTCAGCATGACTTTTCAGATAATTCTCAATCGCCGTTGCAGCCACTTCTTTATCCGGCTCGGCAAGCTGGATCGAAAAAATCATCCCATCCAGTTTTTTCTGACGCAGAAATGCGGCGTATATACGTTCGGCCTGTAGTGCACGATAAGCTTCAGGCTCCATACCCGCTTGTTTTGCTTCTTCTTCTGTTATTTCGTTCAGGGCCTGATTAAAATCAGGATGCGCCGAGAAAAACATATCTCGGGCAATCACATAATACTGTTCGGGCGTTTTCATAGCATTCTTCTTATCAACCAACATAGCGTAATTGTATCTGCTCCGCAGACTAATGTCAGGGCAAACTGTGGTAACCTGGCGGGATTTACTGCGGGATATTTGCTCCTCAGGGGCTGCAATAGCATGAGGACTCTATATAATGTCCGGGGAACAGGTTCCGGTGACGGGTTAACAGAGAAAGTATATGAAAAGATGGATGTTATTACCTTTGCTGGCATTAGCTGGCTGTGCGCAGATTGATAATTACCCGCAGGCCGCTAAAGTTCCGGCTCCGGCCGGGATGGCTGGAGTCTGGCAGAGTGACGGACCACAATCAGCGCTGGTCAGCCCTCAGGCGATGGCTTCTTTACTCATCAGTCCGCAAGGGGATACCCTGGATTGCCGCCAGTGGCAGCGGGTCATTGCCAAGCCAGGAAAGTTGTCTCAGATTGATGATGAACTGGTGAATATTAATCGCCAGTTACGGGTCATGTCAGTCACGGTGGAAAACGGGGTAATGCACTACGATGGCCTGACGCTGAAAAAAGTCAGTCAGCCGACCGAAGAGTGCCGCAAAGCCTTGTCCGAGTCCAGGGATCACCCGCAGCAACAGGTTATTCAGGATATTCAGCCAGCCCTCATGCAAAATCACTTTGCGGATGGCAGTACGGCGGGTTGAATGATGTGACCTGCCTGATCCCAATGGCAGGTCAGTTAAACCAATACGTTCACCCGGACACCCCTCTCACGCTTCGCGGTGACACCCCCGCGCAGATCCCGGGTTCCCATGCTATGTCCGGATATCTCTCTGCAGGCATCACCACGGCAAGATGAACACTGCGGGCCGAATAGACATAAGCCTTGCAGGGATGACCGTGTGACGCCGCCTGAAACGATTGGCCGGGAGAACCACTACCGTTCTGCGGCCCGATCTGCCGGGCCACAGACAGGCATCAGCCGATGGTCATCAGGCTGGCGTTACCTCCGGCCGCCGCCGTATTAACGCTCACCGAACGTTCAATCAGCAACCGTTCGCTTAACAGAGAAGTCTCTCCGCGTGCAAACCCCTGCACTGATACGATAGGGCCGTTACGTAACGCGACCTGACGACATAGCAGACTCAACTGGTCAGCATCTCCATGGAAAATGACCGCGTCATAATTATCATCGATTGCTGATGAACTGAGGTCCACCTGTCGCTGTACCTCTGCCGGTAAAGAACCAAGCCACTGACGGTGATTTTCATCGTCAGGCCAAAGAACCCGGCAGCCGGTACAGAGGGCCAGAGCCAGCTGACACAGTGCATCTTCAGAGGTATCCGCCAGACACAAGACCCGCTCCCGGGGGAGCAGGGTATAGCTGTTACGTTCTCCGGTCGGACCGGTTAATATTTTGACGCGCTGGCTCTGATTCTCTTCCGCAAAACGGCGACACTGTTCCGTCAGACGTGTGTTTTCCAGGGTCTGAGCGTATGAGCTCAGTGCGACAAACGGTTCCGGCAGAGTCATATCCGAATCAGGCAGCAGCGAGGGTATCTGTGACAGCGTCACTTTTATGGCGTCATTCGGTCGTGAGGATAGTAACCGGTACAGGTACAGAGGGCCGCCGGCTTTCGGACCGGTACCGGAGAGGCCTTCACCGCCGAACGGTTGCACACCAACGACGGCACCCACCATATTACGGTTAACATAGAGGTTACCGGCATGGATCCCGCCAGTGACCTGGTGGATAGTCTCGTCAATACGGGTGTGAACCCCAAAGGTCAGTCCGTAGCCGGAACTGTTAATGCTTTCCAGCACTTTCGCCAGGCCGTTACGGGGATAGCGCACCACATGTAATACCGGGCCGAAAATCTCCTGCTTCAGGTCAGCAGGCGAATCGATTTCTATTAAGGCCGGGATAACGAAATGTCCCTGGCTCAGGCGGGCCGCTTTCCCGCCCTCCGGGTGGGTAATACGCGAAACGCTAAAGCCTTTCTCCGCCATCGCGGAGATGTGCTCCTCAATCATCCTGCGGGCATCATCGTCGATCACCGGGCCGATATCCGTGGACAGATATTCCGGATTCCCGATCCGGTACTCTGCCATCGCGCCACGCAGCATCGTCAGGGTATGGTCAGCCACATCCTCCTGAAGACACAGCAGTCGCAGTGCGGAGCAACGCTGGCCGGCACTGTCGAAGGCGGAAGCTACCACATCAAGCACCACCTGTTCTGTCAGTGCCGAAGAGTCGACTACCATAGCATTCATTCCGCCGGTTTCAGCAATCAGTGGCACCGGCTGACCTGACGGGTCAAGACGCCCGGCAAGATTACGTTGCAACAATGCTGCCACAGCAGTAGAGCCGGTGAAGATCACCCCTCGGATCGCTTGATCTGCAACCAGTTGTGCGCCGACACTCTCTCCGGCCCCCGGTAATAACTGCAGTACACCGCGCGGAACCCCGGCCTCGTGCAGGATCCGCACAGCCTCCATGGCAATCAATGGCGTCTGTTCGGCAGGTTTTGCCAGTACAGCATTACCGGCGGCGAGCGCGGCGGCGATCTGCCCGGTAAAAATGGCCAGCGGGAAGTTCCACGGACTGATACAGACCACCGTACCCAGCGGGCGGTGCGTTTCATTATCAAAATTCTCGCGTACAGCAGCAGCGTAATAGCGCAGGAAGTCCACCGCTTCGCGAATTTCGGCAATCGCGTTCGGGTAAGACTTTCCGGCTTCACGGATCAGCAGTCCCATCAGGATTTGCATCTGTCCTTCCATACGGACGGCAGCATCCTCCAGGATCGCCGCTCTTTCCTGCGGCGGAGTGGCAAACCAGATAGAGGAGGCCCGGGTACTGGCCGCAATCGCTGCAGTGACTTCCTGTGAGGTTGCCTCACGTACGCTACCTACGACATCCCGGGGGGCAGCCGGGTTGACGACCGGCAGCACAGGGTGTTCTCCGGAGCCCGGCGGTGCATCGATCAGTGGCTCAGCCAGCCAGTGGCGGGAGGCGCTGTTGAGTAAGGCACTGGATAACGAGGCCAGCCGGTGTTCGTTCGCCAGATCCAGACCTTCTGAGTTCTTACGTGTGTCACCGTATAAATCCCGGGGTAACGGGATTTTCGGATGAGGCAGACCTGCGACACCTTCTTCTGCGGCCAGCGTATCGGTAGCAAGTACCGGGTCAATAATCAAATCCTCCAGCGACAGGCTCTTATCGGCAATACGGTTAACAAACGAAGTGTTTGCCCCGTTTTCCAGTAACCGGCGTACCAGATAGGCCAGCAGTGTTTCATGTGTTCCGACCGGGGCATAAATACGGCAGGGGCGATTCAGTTTGCCTTCTGACAACGGACCGACGACCTGTTCGTATAACGGCTCGCCCATCCCATGCAAACACTGGAATTCATACTGACCGGGATAATAGTTATTCCCGGCTAACTGATAGATAGCCGCCAGACTCTGGGCATTATGGGTCGCGAATTGCGGGTAAATCAGATTCGGGACAGACAGCAATTTGCGGGCACAGGCCAGGTAGGAGACATCGGTATAGACTTTACGGGTATAGACCGGATAACCTTCCAGCCCCTCAGTCTGAGCACGTTTAATTTCGCTATCCCAATATGCCCCTTTGACCAGACGGATCATCAGTCGGCGGTGGCTGCGACGGGCAAGATCAATCAGTGAATCCACCACAAACGGGCAACGTTTCTGATAGGCCTGGATAACGAAACCAATGCCATTCCATCCTTCCAGTGCGGGCTCGAAACAGAGTTTTTCCAGCAAATCGAGTGACAGTTCCAGCCGGTCAGCTTCTTCTGCATCAATATTAATACCGATATCGTATTCACGGGCCAGCAACGTCAGTGATTTCAGCACCGGATACAGTTCATCCATGACACGGTCATACTGTGCGCGCTGGTAACGCGGGTGCAGGGCTGAAAGCTTGATAGAAATTCCCGGACCTTCATAAATCCCGCGGCCATTTGAGGCTTTACCGATGGCATGGATCGCCTGCTGATAAGAAAGCAGATAAGCCTCGGCGTCTTTACGGGTCAGAGCCGCTTCACCCAGCATGTCATAAGAGTAACGGAAGCCTTTATCTTCAAGACGCCGTGCATTAGCCAGAGCTTCAGAGATAGTCTCACCGGTGACGAACTGTTCACCCATCAGACGCATTGCCATATCCACCCCTTTGCGGATCACCGGTTCACCGCTTTTACTGATAATACGGTTTAGTGATCGTGACAGGCTGGCTTCGTTATGGGTAGCGACCAGTTTTCCGGTGACCAGTAGCCCCCAGGTAGCGGCATTGACAAATAACGAGGCGCTGCGCCCGAGATGTGATTGCCAGTTACCGTGGCTGATTTTGTCGCGGATCAGTGCATCCCGGGTGGGTTTATCGGGGATCCTTAATAGCGCCTCAGCGAGACACATCAGTGCGACACCCTCCTGAGAAGACAAAGAGAACTCCTGCAACAGCCCCTGAACCATCCCGGCACGGCCGCCGCTGGATTTTTGCTGGCGAAGGTTTTCGGCGAGCTTATGTGCCAGCTGATGGGTTTTTTCTGACAGCGCTGGTGTCAGGCGTGCCTGTTCCAGGATCATCGGGACTGCATCGGTTTCCGGCCTGCGCCATGCAGCAGTGATCGCTGCACGGATCACTGACTGAGGGAGTACCTGTTCGGCAAAATCCAGGAAAGGTTGCACCGGTTCGTTTTTCTCCGTGGTTTTATCCGGTTCATTACCGGTGCCGGAGAGTTCAGAAAAGAACGGGGTCTGGCCGGATTCTATCGCTTCCAGCAGGTTGAATATGGCCTGACGGATCAGCCAGTGTGGCGTCCGGTCTATTTTACTCGCGGCTTTTTTCAGACGTTCCCGTGTTTCTTCATCCAGTTTAACACCCATCGTGGTGGTCGTTGCCATACAGTTCTCCGTCAGTGATTAACAGGCAAGGTTGCACCTCAATATCACCCATGTTGCAACCTGTTGCAACTATGAAAAACTTATGAAACGAAAAAGTGTTACCCGGCGCAACTCTGGCATAGCTCCGGAAAGAGATTTTGAATTATTTGCGACATATTTCCCCATAATTATTCACCCTGTGGCATGCCGGATGCATAAAATACGGGTGAAAAACATGATCCGTCGCAGGTTGTTGAAAAAAAGAGGATGCATCAAGGGATTTTAAATGTTACTTCACTGTTAAAATCAGGGCGAAGAAAAAACAGGCGTAATGAACGGTTTCTGTGCGTGTAATGGACCTGCATATGACTTTTACGTGCTATTCAGCAGGAATTAGCCTGATAATAATAGAAAATGGAGATAAACATGACAGTCAGTACCCCTTTGTTAGTAACATTTATTATTTATATCTTTGGTATGCTTTTGATCGGCTTTTTTGCCTGGCGTTCAACGAAAAACTTTGATGACTATATCCTTGGTGGTCGTAGTTTAGGGAGCCTCGTCACGGCACTTTCTGCAGGTGCTTCGGATATGAGCGGCTGGTTGCTGATGGGGCTACCGGGTGCGATTTTTCTTTCCGGTATTTCGGAAAGCTGGATTGCCATCGGGCTTATCATCGGTGCCTGGCTGAACTGGAAAATTATTGCCGGCAGACTTCGGGTACATACTGAGCATCATAATAATGCGCTGACTCTGCCCGACTATTTCACCAGTCGCTTTGAAGACCGCAGTAAACTCTTACGGGTTATCTCTGCGGTGATCATTCTGGTCTTTTTCACTATCTATTGTGCTTCCGGAATTGTGGCGGGTGCGCGGCTTTTTGAAAGTACCTTTGGTATGAGCTATGAAACCGCGCTCTGGGCCGGAGCTGCTGCGACCATTATTTATACCTTCCTGGGTGGGTTTCTGGCGGTCAGCTGGACCGATACGGTTCAGGCCAGCCTGATGATCTTCGCGCTTCTTCTGACCCCGCTGATCGTTATTTTTGCCGTTGGCGGTATTCCGCAAGCGATGACGGTAATTGAGCATCATGGCCCTGGTTTTACCGATATTGTTAACCGGATGGATGTGATTGCCATTGTATCTATGCTGGGCTGGGGACTGGGTTATTTCGGGCAGCCACATATTCTGGCACGGTTTATGGCCGCAGATTCACATCGCTCTATGGTGGCCGCCCGTCGTATCGGCATGACGTGGATGATACTGTGTCTGGCGGGCGCCGTATCCGTAGGTTTCTTCGGCATTGCTTATTTTGATAATCATCCTGAACTCGCGGGCGAGGTGAATAAAAACGGAGAAAGGATCTTTATTGAACTGACCAAAATTCTGTTCAATCCCTGGATTGCCGGGGTTTTGCTGTCAGCTATTCTTGCGGCAGTGATGTCGACACTAAGTTGTCAGTTACTGGTTTGCTCAAGTGCTCTGACCGAAGATTTCTATCGCGCATTCTTTCGCAAAAATGCCGGACAACAGGAACGCGTCTGGATTGGCCGACTGATGGTATTACTGGTGGCTGTCATTGCGATCCTGCTGGCCCGTGATCCTGATAATAAAGTTCTGGGCCTGGTGAGTTATGCCTGGGCCGGATTTGGTGCAGCCTTTGGCCCGGTGATCCTGATGAGCCTTTGCTGGAAGCGAATGAGCCGGAACGGTGCTCTGGCGGGGATGATCGTCGGGGCCTCAACGGTCATTTTCTGGAAACAGTATAACTTCTTTGGTCTGTACGAAATTATTCCGGGCTTTATCGCCGGCTTATTGGCTATCGTCGTATTCAGCTTTATCGGCAAAAAACCTTCCGAAGCTGCGTTACAGCGTTTTGAGAATGCACGCCAGGAATTCCTTAGCGACTGAGGCGCGATTAGCCGTCCGGGGGCTGTATCCGGAGGACGATGACAGAGGACGTTCCCGATACCCTGTGAGAAAAACTCGCAGGCTTTGCTTTGCAAGCGGCCCCCTGTAAATCCTTATGTGGTTACTCTCGTGTCTGAGTGATGAAAGGGGGTGGGGCAGCTCCTGGTGTCATCCTCTCATTGTCATCTGTTTATCACTCTGCGGGAGGCTCGCAGAATATTCTTATCAGCGGTGGCACGTTGAGCAGGGAATATGATTGAGTGATTATCTGCGGTGATATCAACGTCAGCCGGGGGATAAAGCCCATGAAGTACCACTCCGGCATGCAGATATAGTGTGCTTTCTGGCAGCCTATATTTTTTCTTGTTATCGGCATGTTGATTTAAAATTTTCTGTTCTGCCGGTCCAGTCACTCTTTGTATACCGGTTAGACAGAA
>ERZ794936.207-NODE-207-length-35007-cov-33.454280_pt1 | contig 35007 bp, 18 predicted proteins | sample MGYA00511083_ERZ794936 | MGnify/ENA primary metagenome ERZ794936 (study PRJEB30137, sample SAMN04331409) | food metagenome | isolation source: Y2 must sample point D1 replicate A | place: Australia: South Australia | collected 2014 ... | reverse complement strand
AGTATTTATATGTGTAGCGCTATTTCAGACACAGAAAAAAATGCCTTCCTTACTTTTTTGGTACACCATGCTCAAAGCTCGTAATCAATTCAGATGTGATTTACAGTACAGCTTAATTGTTCAACTGTTTTGTGATTTAATAATTTTGAAACAAAACACTAATCCACCTTCTGGCTAACAAAAAAACTCTGCTATTGTCGGAAATGGCACCACCATAGAATCGATTGACGTTATTCGATGAGATAAAATCAACCACGACTTGCAGAAAGAGCCGAAAGTGGGAAGCACATTTTTCCAAAGTGATTTATTACAATTCGAAAAGTATTAAGATATAATTGTTTACTACCAAACAAAAAAGCTGGAGGTTCATAGCTTGTCCATTTTTCTTTTACTGGGAGCATTTGTTTTTACGCAGCTGACTTAAAAAAAAAAAAAAAACCATTTGCGCTCATATGTGTATCATTCCATTAACAGTAACCTCCAAAGACTTGTGGCTTTATGATTAAAGCTCCCCCGATAAGCAAGTTCAGCAAGTAAAGTTGTTCCCTGATAACCTATTGGAAAAGCGATATAAACCTAAATAATTACTTTCTACATTTATTCAATTTGGTGGACAATTGGTTTTTTGATTAACATTTTAGAAAGTGTTACACTAGTATTAACGGTATGTAGAATTTTTTGGTCCGCCTCACAGTAGTGTTCGGTTATTGTCAGCATACAGACAAGGAAAGTGAACAGGAGTTAAGGTTCTGCCATGATACGCATAACGTTTTACTCATAGTTATATTGCACGGCTGAAAGCAACGCGGTGTTGTAATTATAGAAAAAAACGCCCTTACAAGGGAGAGCTTTTCAAGATGTTTTGACTGTTCCATACCATTGAACCCCAATACTCGTAAATAAACACAAACTCTGAACAGAACGAGACCCTGGAGAAAAAAGTTCTGCCAGGCTTTACTTTCTTACCGGTAAAGCGCTTCCCCGCTTCAGTGATCTAGCCCTATTGCTAAGGGAAAAACAAGCTTAGTAACCTACAATACACATTTTACATACCTCTAAAGACATTTTTACTGGCTCTTCTTCTACCATCGTATCTTTGCTTAATTCTCCCATTGTCTTTGTGAGCTGTTTCTTCGTCTCCTTCTTCGTGTTCGTCGTCGCTTGCAAAAGAAACTTGCTTCTTCTTCTGCTTCTGCTGAGGCTTCTTTGGAACAAAGGTTAACTCTGCTTCTCCAAATTGGTTTCTTCTCAAAATTGAATTCTTTGCGTCAAACTGTTTTTCGTTATAGTCTCTCTGCAGTTTTGCAACCTGATGACCAAAGGTGTTTTCTTGTTTGTTTTTGCTGCTTGAAGAGCTGCCATCGATATTGGTGGAAGCTCTCATTTCCATTTTGTATTTTTCATCTTCCGCTTTCTTACGTTGAATAGCTGCCATTTGTTTGTGAATTCTCTTTTTCTGTTCTGCGCTTATCTCCGCCTCCTCATCAGAAGGTACGTCCTCTGAGTCTTCTTCAGACTCCTCTTCAGACTCCTCATCGTAATGACTGTTACCTCTACTTTTACTTTGGATTCTTTCTTCATCCGACTCTTCAGCTGCAGTCAATGCTCTGATTCTCTTAGCAGCACCTTCGTCGGTTTCTTTGGCAGATTTCACAGGGTTCAATTGTTTGTAGTCATAGTCTTCTTCATTGACTTGGAAATCGTCGTCTTCAAACATCTCCTTGAAACGGTCATCCTCCAACACGCCTTCCATGGTTTTCTCCCCTTTCTTAATGGCCAATCTTTCCACCAAATTTTTGTTGACTTTAACTTTTCCTGAAGGTTTGCTGACAGCAGATGATCTGATTCTCGATTCTCTTTCTTTGTCAATTCTTTTACGGATTTCTCTTTCTCTAGCGTCTCTGTAGGATTCCGGATTAGAGATTAATGCCAACTTATCGTATAACTCGTTGTTAATGAAGAAACCATGCATATAAGGTCTTAAGACCTTTGACCCAATTAGGTGAACAATGTTCAACTTTTTCACATCATCTTTACTGATAAATCTGTAGTTGCTGTAAATGGATTCGTTTGGTTTTTCTTCCAACTCTTCTGTAATCGAGTCCAAAAATGAACACCATTTTGGAGCAGGACCTAAGTTAGGAATATAGTACGTATGCAAAGGAATACCTTCATTGGCAGTGAAAAACATCCCCGAGCCGGGAACATGCTCAATGTCATTAATGTCAACGTTAGGTTCCATACTAGCGTACTGCTTACCGGTGTTATGGTCCCACACTTTTGCAATCCTTTTATCACACGTTAAAATCTTGTTGTTATTGTTGTCGTCCAGAGTATCTAACCATATTATCTTCTTGATTTCAAAACCGTAACCTTGGTCTTTAACTTGGTATGGTTGGGATTGTCTCAAATCATACAAAAAGGAGTATCCGTTTGAGCTACCGCATGCAAAGTTTAGGCCGTCATTTTTAAAAGCTGTTGCAGAAATATCGGCTTTACTGTTTTCCGTGCTGCTGACCAAATCATTATACACTTGCAGCTTCGCCACCCTGGATCTTGCTCTTGGATCCCAAAACTCCACAATCGGTTCCTTCTCTAACCCAACGGCAATTAGGTTGTGCACAGAATTGACCGTGACACTGTTGACTCCAACCGCTTCGGGGTCTAGCTTGAACGGGTTCAAAAATCTTCCCTGGTCCAAGTTCAATCTGTATAGCTCATTGGATGCTGCACCAACGTACAAATCACAGTTTGATTTGTTGTAAGCAAGAGATCTTCCAAACTTTGGAATTCTTGTTGTGTAGTGGATTCCACCTTTGTTCTGGAACTGAATGGATCTATCGTTTTGTAAATGCACGGATTTGGTCCAGTCATCACTCAAAATCAGGAAATCAACGTTCTCAGCGTCTGTGTGTCTCTCAAATTTCATGGATAAATTGGAGAAATCGTAAACATGGATTTGAGGTTTGTAGGTCCCTGTCGCCATTGCAAATTCACCATTAGGTGAAACTCTAATCTTGTTCGAGGCTTCACGAAACTCAAAATCTTGAATTAGTTCAACTCTGTTTTGATAATCCACATCATTTTTCAATGACTGTTTTCTTTTCTTTGCTATCCAGTCGGGAAGCGATCTGGAAACGTTGGATCCAGACACCTGGTACACCGACACGTCACTAGCTGAGGTAGACTTTAAAACCATAGGAACAGAGGTATGAGTAGTGGCACCTTAAGTATGTCGGTTTTTGGCTGTTCTTTTCAGTGAGGTATCAAGAAAGATTCGAAATTGAAGAAAACCTGCTGCACTCTAACTATTTAAACCACAACAATTTTTGTAGGACCAGTACTTGATGATGCGATGGCTAGTGAATGACCTTTACTAGTTTAGAAAAAAGAAAAGAAAAAGAAATGTTGTGCAAATATATTATTTGTTCACTGATAGCGTTACCCAGCTAAAAAAAATACAGCGGGTTCTCATGTTGTGGTCACGTGTTTTTGCGTATTTCAAGCTTGTTGTTTCGTATATGTGGTTTAGTTGAAAACTTCTTGGTGTCACAACTTATGGCAGTTGTTGCGGCCAGCAAATACCAAAAGCTCAAGCTTAGCAATAAAAGAAAGAAAGAAAGAAAAAAAAAAACATCAAACCAGATTTTCCCATAACCATTATAATCAGAACTAGTATAAATTTATAACCATGCACAGTATATGCTGTCTTCAAGACTAATCGAATATTTTTTATTTAGTATCATTATGTATAACTGCGTACGAGAAAACTTTAAAGAAAACTGCTTTTTAAAGGCAAAAATAAAATGTTACTCCGATACGGGGAGTCGAACCCCGATTTCCACGGTGAAAGCGTGATGTGATAGCCGCTACACTATATCGGATAATCAGATAAAAGTGATAATATTTGTAACAATACACAAAACACAACTCGTATGTCTAAATTTTCACATGTAATCCATGTGTCTGATTATTTTTTTTTGCCCAGTTTTGACCAATTTTGTGTCGCATGTATTACTCGCATGTATTACTCGCATATTACAGCTCAGAAAACCTTATTCTTGTAAAGATCCAGAACGCCTTTAGTCTAAAACACGCAGCTAATTTCTTGATCACCAATTACTTAATTGTGATTAAAAGTATCTGACTATTTCCTAAAACATTATCAAACTTGAACCAAACCAAAAACACAACTCCATTAAACATGACTAAAAAAAGGGACACCAAACAAGAGCAAAATGTAGCCGCAGATTTGAACTCCAATGAGATGTTTTCGTCAGGAGCAGAAAGCTCCAGGAAAAGTTTGAATGCAAACATTTCTGACAATAGCAAATCCAGAAGGTCGTCGAATTCTTCCTCATCGTCTTCTGCTTCCGAACTGTTTTCCGAAACTTCTGAGTTCTCACAGCTCACCCCGTCACCCAGCACCACAAACATCTTCCACAAATTTTTTGAGTATTTGGATCCTCAGGCCATAGATAATTTTACTTTTCACTCTTCACCCAGAGAGCTCATACGAAACAAAACTGGAAAACTACACGCGAAAACAAAAAAATTTCTCAGCAACAAAACCGCTGCTCAACAGCAATTGGTCAAGTTGGACTCTAAGTTACAAAACGTGTTTTTCAATGAGCCCACGGCTTTGGAAAAGCTTTTCTACTCATTTACCTTGATCAATTTATTTGCCATTGGATTCATTATGGGACATTTTCCCGAGTATTTCCACGTCTACTACACATTTGTGTTTTTCGTTTTGATGCCAATAAGATTTTACACCTATTACAAAACAAAAAATCATTATTTCATGGCAGACCTATGCTACTATGTCAACTTTATGGTTCTGGCCTTTATTTGGGCTTTTCCAAACTCTAAAGAGTTGTATATTTCATGTTTCGCATTGAGTTTTGGAACTTTGTGCTGGGCGGTCATCACTTGGAGAAACTCCTTGGTTGTTCACTCCATGGATAAAGTGACATCATGCTTTATTCACATTATGCCTCCGCTGACGCTTTACGTTATCCATTACAGTTTGAATGGAACACGATTTCAAGAAGAACGCTTTCCAGTAGTAGCCTTTTTAAGAAACAACTACAACTCTGGGAAAAAAAACCAATGGTCTATGAAATCGAGCGTTTTTTGGACATCCCTTTACTATTTGGTGTGGCAAGTGCTTTACCACTATTTCATAACATTTAAAAAATCTGAAAAAGTTAAAAACAAGGAAAGAATGACAAGCTTTAGATATTTGACGGAACATACCTTCAAAAACTCTCCATTGTTTGGTAAAATCATCAGACTGCCTGAGCCTTTGCCAATGGTTGCTTACACACTTTTCCAGTATCTCTATCAGCTGTTGACCATGTCCCTTTGTTCCATATGGTTTTCAAGTAGAACTGCGGCAACGCTGTTTTTAACCGGTATTTTCTTTTCAGCAGCATACAGGGGGGCTACCTACTATATTGACAGATACATGGATCAAAGTTTGAGAAAAGAGATCAAGAGATTGCAATTTGAAATAAGGAGTTTGCAAGGTGAAGTGAAACCGGAGGATTTACTGTTGCCTTAATACTAATCGTTTTCATTTAGTTATGCTCATAATCTTATTTACATGAAGCGGCGTATATAGTTGTTACCTAAATTTTCAATTCTTCTAGATTCTCTTCTAATTTTTTCAAGTTGGAATCATATTTTTTACTACTTTTTTTCAAGCACTCTTTCAATAGTTTTAAGGAGTTTATATCCTCTAGTGCGGTAAGCTGCTCGTGAAGCGACTTTACATCCGAGAATTTCCAATTTATGAATCTTCTTGAGCTCAATACAACACTTAGTGCGTCTTTCAAATGGCCTAACTGTGTGAACAAGGAACAAACTTCTTTCGCAAACAACTCGTCATGCTGACCACCTTTGTTTTTGACGTCAGATATGCTCTTTTTAAAATCCTCGGTTTCCCTGTATTCTCCTCTTTCCTTCCAGATCTCTTGTCCAAACTCTAAATTTTTGAAATGACAAGCTGCCTTGATGCAAGTCAGGTATAGTTCATTGCCCCGCAAGATCCTGTGTCTTAGGGAGTAAAGTTGATATCTATTTTTTTTGGCAGAAATGTCATCGGACCCTGACAAATATTCAAACTCGGTTTTGATATAACGTTTTACATCAGCTTCTGTTGTAGAAAACTTTGCCAATCTCAATTTAAACTCTTGCAAATCATTCATCTTTAGCGCAATATGCAGAAAAGAAGTCAAGTTGCTTGAATTGAACGTGTGAAAATCAATGTTCGTTTCTTTTCTCCACTTGTCAATCATGATCATGATGTTTTTCTCAAAAGTTTCATAGCTGTTGCCACTTATCTTTTTACAGCATGCGATATCGGCTTCATATTTTTCAATACGATCTTTGGCATGACCTGGACTAGTACCCTTTCTGTAAACCTGTTCTATGTGCCAATGCCACAAAGCTCTACTTTCTAACAAAACTTCGTGCTCATTGCTCAATTCTATTTTTGGTAAGTAAGGCAAAACCATTTCCCTGGTTCCATATGTTTCTTCGACCCCACTGAAACTGCTATAATCACAACTGTTGATAATTTGCGCTCTCAACTTGATGCCCTCGCTGTATGTCTCTAATGTGTTGACTTTTTGAGTATCATAATTGCTGTATGCACACAACAGATAGTTGAAAAAGGAAGGATCCAAACTCTTGGTGTCTTCAAGGATATCTCCGGATTTGTTCAAAGATGTGATAAATTTGAAATACAAAGCCCTTGCTAAGGTTAAATCTCCATCGTGTGCAGCTAAACTCATCATAGATTTCAATGCTTGGTAAGGAGACAAATCTAGTTTTGAGCGCGCATTGCCGGGCTTCTGAATGGAACGCTCGGTAAAAGAATTGCCGTCATGAAGCAAGCCATTAGTTCTATCGTATATCTCGTGAATGAACTGCCAACCTTTCAAAAGCAAAGCGTTTTTTTTGCCATCTGCCGTATATTGGTCCTTGCTACATCTAGCCATGATCATTGCTAGCATAGACAAAATAGCAACTGAAGGTTGCACTTGCTCTTGGTCTTGTACATGGATTGGAAGTTTCGAGCTGTGCTTTCTTCTGCTCTGAGCTTGCTCCAAAAGATCTTTGAGCTCTTGGTATAAGTCAAGTGCTCTGGCATAATTTAGTTCCTGATTGCACAACTGCAACATAACCATGTAAACATTCTCATCTGGCGCATGGTCCTTCACACTCAAAAACTTCATGGTGTCAAATAGATCCCAAGCTTGCTTTATGTTTTTGTTTGCGACCGAGAAAGCGATCATTGTTGTATAATTTTGTCTATTCGGCTGAATTCCAAAGTCTGACTGAAACTTTTGTATGTACTTATTCATCAAGCGATAGTCTGTGTATCCTTGCATCTTGTGCAGGTAGGAAAGGATGTGGTTGAGAATAAGCGGAGTAAACTTGAACCTTTTTTTCATATCTTTTGCGGGTGTGTCTTGAAGCCCTTTTTCGTACCTTGAAATCAAGTTGTCAAAGTAAGAAATGACATATTTGAAGCTGTTTTCGTCCGGCATTGAAGAGTGGCTATCGTACAAATTTTTGAAAACGGACTCGTAAAAACACATGGGAAGTGCAGCATTGGTTGTTTTCGTGTTTGAGGAAATGGCATTTTGCAACATGCCGTCTAGTTTCTCAATGTTGCTAAAGCTCAAATTTCTGATGAAAGGAATGAACTTATATCGTAGGTCATAAGAATCAACGTTTCTCAGCTGGTGTTTATTTTCATATAGCCTTTCGACCAATGGATTGAAGTTCCGGTTTTTGGGGTTAATCAAGCACTTATAAATCAATGCATCATCTTCAATTCTATCCAACAAAAAAGACGGAACTAATGCATCGTCGTTCAAAACATTTAACTTTGAGTTTGGGGACAATAGCATGCTCACCGCGGAAGGGTTTGCTTTTGACTCTGGCGGCTGACGCGTTGGTAATTCAGTTGCTGAAACACTTGAGAAGTAAGGCAGCGCATCAGTGGTCCCTGAAGGACTAGCATGGGATACCTTGTCTTCTGGCGCCATCTCCTGCATGTTCCCGATAGCATCCTGTCTTTTGACCATCTTTTTAATTCTTTCTGTGAAATTCTTCAGTTCATTGATTTTGGCATCTATTGCTTTTTCGCTATTCAAATGAGGAAGATCTTGCAGCGCTTTGTGAAACGGAGTACCTTGTATGTCGTTTGGCAACTTGGAGAGATGCTGAGTCTTTCGAGCACCTTGGGTTTTGCGACCTCCGCGGAAGCTGTCGCTGGAAGGGATATTTGTTTTCCGCGTTTTGTAGATGGTAATTGTCCGTTTACTGCATGAAAAGCATGTATGCGATATGTTGCGGTGTAGCATTCGATGTTAATTATACACGTATAGTTTACGTTCTTTGAACAAAACAGGCTATTTGATAAAATATGCCAAGCGCGGATTGGAGCAGCTGGAAACTATTATCGTTTTTTGCTAATATCTGTGCTAACAGTAGGGCTTCGGGCTTTTGCCTTTGTTGTATCGGATGAACTGTAATGCTGTGCTAAAAAGTTGTGGTCTTATTTGATGGCGAATTGTTCAATCCAACAGTCGCAAGCTTCAATAGGAAAAATTTCTTTTTTTATTTTTATTTTTCATTTCCATTTTTATGTTAATTTTTTTCGCGCGAAAAGGCTTGCTCAAAGAGACCCGAAGACTATTTTGATATGAAGTGATGCGTGTGCAGATGATGATGTGGAAGACTGAAGCTTGAGTTGAATTTTCCTTATATGTCAAGTCAAGACTTATAAACAAAGTTGAACAATGCATTAATGGAAAGGAGATTAAACCCTAAAAAACCAAACACATAATGAGTGCCAAAGAACAAATAGAGGGTGCAGCGGACAACGATCAAGCTGCCCTTGCTCAAGGAAATAACAAAAGTGGGAGAACATGGAAAAACACCAGCAAACCGTTGAAGCCTCACTCCCAGGTTATCAAAAACAAAAAGCTGAGTTCATGGGAGCTAAAGAAGCAGCAAAGACTGGAAGACCAACAGTTTAAACAAAAATTGAAAGAATTGAAACAGGAAAAAGAAGACGAAAAGCAAGCGCATGTCCAAAGAATTAAGGAAAGAAGAGAGATGAGGGAAGAAAAGGAAAGATATGAAAGATTGGCACTGAAGATGCATGCTAAAAAAGTTGAACGTTTGAAGAGAAGGGAAAAGAGAAACAAAGCTCTAAAAGAACGTTAGGTGAGTATTCGTATGTATCGTTGCGTACAGTGCTTAGCACGATGTTTGCAATTGTAGAATAACATTTGATAAGGTTCGGGCTTCGACACGTAAGCCGGTGTAATGCATTTTCATTGACTGATTTGCACAGCCGGCACCCTTGCTTGCTAATCTGTTCCATGCTTGACAAAATCATATAGTCACGTGGTAGCCAAAAAAAACATAAAGAAAGTAAAAAAGAACTAATATGCGAATTTTGTGGATCGAACACAAGACCTTCAGATCTTCAGTCTGACGCTCTCCCAACTGAGCTAAATCCGCAGAAAGAATACGTTTGTTAATGTGAGGCGTCGTATCATCCTTGCTACCCGTATTTATTAGATATGAGCGGTTAAGTATTTTCTGTAGGTGTGTGCCCTTTTTATTCACCAGGTTCAGAATAGGCCTTAGTTTACGCATCTCTATATATGTATGTATATATGGGTCTATTTATTTTCTTATTCTAATCACCTGAGTCATTAAACGTTGGTCTATACACGTTTCGTGTCGCTCCACTATCAAAAGTTCATGACGCTCTTGATTCTTGTTAATTGTCATTTGGTACGACCACGCCACTCAACTAATAAACTCCAATCATACAACAATGGCCAGGCGCTGAAGGAGTATGCAATATAATCTTAGCAACCTTCTATACGACTTCTCCCTCTTATCTTATTTCAAGGTAACGGTTTTGCGCTATCATTTTAATAGTGTTCCTATCTTTCGTACTTTTCAGAGTAACCCAAAATGCTTTCCTTTAAAAGCCCCTCTGCGCCTGTTGTACCAGTTTCACTCTTACAATTAAAAGGTAATCCGAAGCTCTGTCTCTGCACAGCACCTTACTCAACCAAAAGATTACCTGAGATGCGTATGCAGCTGAATACATCAGTACACATAAAATCAACTCTTTGAGATCTACACCTGTCAGTCTCTATTACCCGTGAGAAAATAGCTTGTCACATCACTTCGTTAATATGTCACTTTCAAAGTCCCTTTGGATTTTTGAGTTTTGATCGAAAGTAAACGGATAAAGACTCTATACGACCTCAGTTTTCCAACAACGTCACAACAATGTGTCTTGTATTAAAGGTGTGTAATCACGTGACTAGTAATATGCTTTTGGTTGAGTTGCTTTTTTTTGAAGTTTTTCCAAACTAAAGGAGCCTTCAAGCTGATGTCAAGCTGCTTCAACCAGGGGTCTGCTTTATTTTCAAAAGCAAAGCAAAGGGGACCAACACACTTGCCATTCTATCTTCAACATCATCAAGCGGAGGGCGTGCTATGACCTCTCAAAGCTCTCAAAGGCATTTGCGTATGGAAGGTAGCCTACCGCCCAACTATACTACCAAATATCCATATTTTTTTTCAAAAGGTGTGCAGCTGGATGTTGGAAGCAACACCACTAACGCCTACTCTGTTGACAATAAATGGGAGTCTGTGAAAATAGGGGACAGATGCTTCGAACCAAGAGTAAAATTCGGCCAAGAAAAACGTGTCATTTTGAATTTAGCGGGGCCTTCGGACAATGTATCAGAAGACTCTTCCATATCTTTACCAACACATCTTGTGTCTGAGCATGAATTAGAGACCTTTAGCTCTTTCACTCCCTGGGAATCAACCTTACCGCAAGCACAATCAACTCAAGCATTGATAGACCAGCGAAAAACGGGACTCGTGCATACATCATTCTACTCTTCCTTTCCCCGCAGCCGGTCCGTGACACCTTCCGAGTTTATACCCAACCTGAAAGCGCCGACTTTGAAGTTTAACCAGCAAGATAAGGGTGGTGTCCCACACATTAAAGCACAGATTCAAACAGTCTTTGCCTTGGGCCATATGCAAACTGCAACAGACTTGCGTGCAAACAAAGATTCCAAGCCGGTGCTATGTTTTAGCAGCGGTCCGGACAATTCCGTATTTGAAATCTATTACCAAAGTAGAACTCTTTTGAAAGTCGAGTGCGAGTCTAAAATTTTGAAAATAGTACCTCCTGTTTTTTCCGAAGTCGCATTGGTGTATTCGGACCACTTTGGATTGGTATTAGAAAACGGAAATGTAATGGTTTTGAAAATTCTGGAAGTATACGAGGAAAAAGCCTTATTTGTGCGAAAAGTTTTCCAAAAATCACAGTTCCAGTCGAACAATTTAGTAGATGTGGTTTTTTCTCCCTTTGACAAAAACCAAGCTGCATTTATGGACTGTGTGGGAAATTGGTGTTTGATGCACTTGAAGCAAACCGGTAGCACTCTAAAGCTAGTTTTGCTTCGAAACGTTTGTGGAAGTATGTTTGATCCGGAAGAGTTGGACAGTATTTGGAGAAGAGTCATTTGGAGCAAAGAACACGACAAGCTGCTTTTGTTTGATGAAACCAAGATCGTATCTGCAAGCCTAAATGGTAATACCGATTTGCTTCAACTGTCGGAAAACAAAACTTGGTCTCGAATTCATGACGTTGCAAAGGTTGGAAATTATCTTGTGTGTTTAACGACAATGGAAATACAAATCTTACATATGAACGGATCAGGGTTGTTATCGAAAGCATTTTCTTGGAAGCATTACTTTCACCACGAGCAGTCTTTGGAATTGTCGGCAGTGAGCTCTGGAAATGAATACATGTATGTGGGGATTCATTTGAGAAACACATCTGTGCTGTTTTTTTACCAGTTTCTAGTATCGCGGAACGAACCAATAAGAGTGACTCAGTCCCCCGTTTATGTAGACTTTGGAAATCCGCTTGAATGCTTTGAAGTGGTTTGTGGTGATTTGGGTACGTATTTCGCTGATGAAAGAGCAGGTACGTCATTACCCAATGTTGACTTTGGGGTTTTGTATAAGCTTCAAGGTGAAAATGAGATATGTTACATGGACGTTGCTTTTGACAAAGGTCACAACTATTTTTTACCAATCAATCATGAAAGAACGCACTTCAACTTATGTATTCCAAGGGCGAGTTTCAATTTTTTGAGAGTTTTGGATAGCAAGATCAAGGGTGATGGTTCAACTTCGGCTCCGCACAACACCATTGATGAGGTTGAAAAATATGAAAACTACGGACTTGTTTTAGAGAGTCATGTAAGTGAAGCCAGTATGCTGCCCTTTGTCAAGTCTTTAAGCAGGTTTGAAATACCTCATTTTGATGTCAATGATAGTGAAGAATTTCTCTCCTTTATCGAGCAAATAGGGAAGCATTTTAACTGCAAATATCCAATCACCGAAATAAAAAGTTTATTATCAGCCCAATTGTTCACATCCAAAGCGAGTGAATTTGAGGAAGTTTTCAATTCTATAAGTTCCGCTATGTCTTTGAGACAACGCTCTGATTTAAGCGTTTTTTTGAAGACAATTGTGCTGGATTCGCTTTGCATTTTCAACCTCACTTCTCTCAAAGCAAAAAATAAAGACGACACAAAAAATTTGAACTTTGAGTACCAAAGCCTGCTAGCAGAATGGTCTTTAAACGAAGCTGTTGATCCAATTCATAAAGCGCACTTGGAGCTAAATTCATTGAATCACACTAATACAACATTGCGACTGCAAACTGAGGAGCAGCTTCCAGAAATTAGGTTATCCCAGTCTAGTCAATCATCAAACCAAAAAAGGAAACAGGAACGAGTTCAGGAATCTCAAGTTTCGGGGTTTGGCTCTCAAAATTTCAATCAAGCTAGTTTACCCAGTTCAATGCCACCGGGTTTTTCTTTGGTTGGATCACAACAGGCCCTAGCATCACAGCAGTCTTCTAGATCCCAGCCAACGAAGAAAAGGAAAAAAAGAGCCAAAGGGTTCTTTTAAGCATTACGATATATTTTCAAAAAAAAATGTAATTTTATAGATTTCAAAACTTTTTTGTTTATTTTTGGCACGCAGGTTTTTTTTACAACAAACTTTGGAAACGTTGGTAAAAATATAAACAAACAAACACATAGATTTATTTCATTAATTTGAATTATTCCAAAAAAAGAAGCGCAAAGGCTAAAAACATGAGAAACATGATTGTTCATGGTTTTTGTGTGTGTTTGATATAGCATTTGGTGTAAAGGCCCAAATGTTACCATTGGAAGCAGTTCTAGAAGGCCTTCCAGACGACATTCAGGTCCCTTATTTTTTTTTTTATTTTTTTTTGTTTTGTTTTTTTTTTTGTTTTTAAAGAGGGCGTGAAAAAAAACTTACATATCTTCGTTTTACAAATTATATATTGCAATTCAATGTTTAGCTGAATCAAGCAGGCAAAAAAAAAAACACAACTAAGCAAAAGAATGAATCTTATTCACTGTTTGGTTGCGGTTGCATTTTTATGCCCCTTTTTGGAAGCATACAGTGCTGCCTCAGACTCTAAAAAGCTTGATGTGGCAAATGTTGAAAGCAAACAATTTCACCAAAGACTCAATCAGTCGCTCCTATGGGCTCCCTACAGATCCAACTGCTATTTTGGTATAAGACCAAGGTACATTGATGCAACTCCATGGAGCTCAGGGCTGTTTTGGTTTCAAAGTGCTAGCTCTGCTCCAGTTAGAAATGCTGCCCAGTTTCAAAAACATTTTTTGAAAAACATCAGACACTTTGTAGAACAAGGAGATAACTTAGACCGCTATAATTGGGAATTGTACGATCCAAGATTAGGAGGAAAACAGGTTTTGATAGACTCTAAGAACAACATCAATCTAACAATTCTATGGTCCAAGTCTTCCGATGGCAACAACTGGGGGTACAAAGTTATTGGCCAGCCCATAGCTGAACCGCATAAAAACCCAACATCTTTGTCCATGATTATGTACATGAGCCAAGCCTCCAAAGAGCCAACAGATTACCTTATGATGGCACCTAGTAAGTTTGCCGACACACAGGACAGAGCAAACAAAATGAGTTTTGTAGGAAGCTCCTCAGAGTTGAAAGACTATGAGATTGAGATTTACGATGTGCGGGGCAAGTACCACGAGTCCTTGAGTGATGCCGATGCTTTTCCACAGATTGACACTTCCAAGCCTGTGCATTTTTCCATGACTGTTCCTGAAGAGGACACTTGGAAAGCAAAAGATATTTTTCAACTGTTGGTAAGTGATTCAGTTTCAAACATAATGCAAAACTTGCAAAAAACACCTAAAAACATTGATATGGCAGCTATGCAAACAATCAGAAATGTCCACGATTTTGAGAAAGGGAACTTTCATTTTGTCCAAAAGACCTTTGATTTATCAGAGCCTTTTGAGTTTGACGTGATTTACAATTCTGAACATTCCTCCGAAAAAATAAGCGGGTCTGAAGAGTTGACTGAATTGATTGCAAGTAATTTGGCACTGATCAAGAGTAAATATGAACGCAAAATTGTTGCAGCAGGCAACGGTGAACTTGGTTTCAGCCAAGAAGAAAAAGACTTTGCGCAACATACGTTTTTCAATCTTGTTGGTGGCTTAGGATATTTTCATGGGTCACAACGTGTTGATAGAGACACAGAGCTACTGGACCATTCATTTCAAGACATAAAATGGGAAAACGTACAAATGGAAGGCCCTTACTCGTTATTCTCGTTGGTTCCCAGCAGGGCATTTTTCCCTCGGGGGTTTTACTGGGACGAGGGGTTTCACTTGTTGCAGCTACTAGAATATGACTTTGATTTGTGCTTTGAGATCTTGCAAAGTTGGTTCAATCAAATCGATGAAAAGACAGGCTGGATTCCAAGGGAACTGATATTGGGGGACGAAGCCAGGAGTAAAGTTCCGGAAGAGTTTCAAGTCCAAAGCCCCCAAGTTGCTAATCCTCCTACTTTGTTACTTGTTTTCAGTAAAATACTGAAACAGGCCGTTGACGCAGCATCCAAAAGGGGAAACTCTACCAGTGCCGAGACAAACTTCGATACAGAACATTTGAAGAAAGACGCCAGTTTGTTATTGGAGTATTCCAAAAACATATACCCTAAGCTGCTAAAACATTATCAATGGTTCAAAGAAACTCAAAAGGGCTGTGCTGATGAATATTTTGCTTTTTTCGAAGAGGAAGGATATGATATGAACGCTGTCAATCTTCACGAGCTTTATAGGTGGGCAGGCAGAAGTCTTGATCATTGTTTGCCAAGTGGGTTGGATGATTACCCTAGAGCGGACTACGTAGATATATCAGAAATGAATGTCGATGCCTTGGCATGGGTAGGGGTTCTTTCAAGATCTTTGAAACAACTCGCCGAGATTTTGGGTTACCAAGATGACGTTGCCGAGTTTTCTAAACACGAACAAGAAGTTATCAATAACTTACACAATTTCCATTGGAGTTCAACTCATAAAGCTTTTTGTGATGTTGCAATTAACCCCTACACGGATGAAATGGAGCATATTTGCCATGAAGGTTATATTTCTTTGCTACCGTTTGCTTTGAAGTTGCTACCAAAAAATTCTTCTACTTTGCCTTATCTAGTAGAACTTATGTCAGACAAAAGTAAAATTTTCAGTCCTTACGGATTATTGTCTTTATCGAAAAAAGACAAGTACTACGGAACAAATGAAAATTACTGGAGAAGTCCTGTATGGTTAAACATCAACTACTTGTGTTTAGATGCCCTAAACTACTATTTTGGCAGCGGTGCTGAAAGCTTGAGTGCCCAGGAGGGAGAAACCAAATATGACGGCGAAATGTTGGGAGAAATCAAAAAGAAGATGATGGACAACGTTGTCCCAAACGGACCCCTTGGTTTTGCAAAATCGCTTGGGAACCAAATAGCCGGGAAGCGCGAAGATTTCTTCGAATCAGAAGAGGCGTCAGCCAGGTGTCATTTGGAAAAGGCCAGAGTTTTGTACAAGGATTTGAGAAAAAACTTAGTTAAAAATGTCTTTAAAGTTTGGAAGAAAAGCGGCTATGTTTACGAAAATTACAAAGCAGAAGACGGTGCAGGGGGAGGAGTCGAGCATTTCACAGGTTGGACCTCTTTGATAGTCAACATTATGTATAGACTGCCAGCAGAGTTGTAAGGATATATAGAAAATCACCAGCTAAGGATTATTCACATGAAAAAAACTCATCTTGATGCAAGACTTTTCATTTCTGAAGTGACAGAATAAAATGTTTGTGATTCAGCAAGTGAAGTAAATACCAGCATTTTCAATTATAAAACAATTGCGGATTTAGCTCAGTTGGGAGAGCGTCAGACTGAAGATCTGAAGGTCTTGTGTTCGATCCACAAAATTCGCATATTAGTCCTTTATTTTTTTTTTTTTTTGCACTGCAAGAACTTGCCACAACGGGAACGAGGCTTTACAAAACACTCAGCTCTTAAAAGTACAGGATTCAAGCTTTAAACTGGTACACGTATATGCATATATATATATAAAAAAAAAAACATTCATGCGCTTGGATCCTCTTCAAATCTCAAGTCCCAGTTAATCTTTGGCCCTAGTTTTGGCAACACTTCAGCAACGGTTTGTACGTCTTTATCCCCTCTACCAGAAACATTGATAACAATGTTTTGATTTTTGTTCATTTTTTTAGCCAATTGCATACCACCAAAAATGGCATGAGAAGATTCCAATGCAGGAATGATACCTTCCAATTGAGAAAGATACTTAAAACCTTCCAAGGCTTCGGCATCGGTGGCGGCAATAAACTCAGCACGACCAGTAGCTTTCCACATAGCTAGTTCAGGCCCAACACCGGGGTAGTCCAAACCCGCAGACACTGAATGTGTGTCGTGAATTTGCCCATCAGTGTCCTGCAAAACAAATGTTCTCACACCATGGAAAACACCTGGTCTTCCCGCAGTCAAAGTAGCAGAATGGATACCAGTTTCCAAACCATCACCTCCGGCTTCCACCCCCAACATCTTGACGCTCAAATCTTTTTCAAATGGAGAGAACATACCAGTACTGTTGGAACCCCCACCAACACAAGCAACAACGGCGTCTGGCAACTTTCCGTCATTCAACTTCTTGAACTGCTCCTTGGTTTCTTGACCGATAACACTTTGGAAGGTTCTGACCAAGGTTGGGTACGGATGTGGGCCAATAGCAGACCCGACAACGTAGTGAGTGCTTTCTAGGTTGGAAACCCAGAATCTAAAGGCTTCAGAAGTGGCGTCTCTTAAAGTTCTGGTACCATTTTGAACAGGAACGACGTTGGCACCTAAGATTTTCATTCTGAAAACATTCAAAGCTTGTCTTCTGCAATCTTCAGCACCCATGAAAACAGTACATTCCATACCAAATTTGGCACAAGCAGTAGCAGTAGCAACACCGTGTTGGCCAGCCCCAGTTTCCGCAATAATTTTCTTTTTGCCCAGTCTTTTGGCAATCAAAACTTGAGCCAACGCGTTATTGATTTTATGAGACCCAGTGTGGTTCAAGTCCTCTCTTTTCAACCAGATGGTGGCCCCACCACAATGCTCCGAAAGTCTTTCTGCTTTGTGCAATGACGAGGGTCTACCTATGTAATCATACAACCCTCTAAACTCTTTCCAAAACTCTGGGTCAGCATTGGCAGCGTCAAAGGCGTCTTCCAACTCTCTCAAACATGCGTGCAAGGCCTCAGGAACATACTGGCCACCAAAGTCTCCAAAGTTTTGTGGAGTAACGTGTTTTTCGTTAAATTCAATGTCTTTTTTGCTTTCAGAACTGCCAGCAGCTGGTGCTACCCCTTTTAAACTTTGCTCTTTTGCAGCATTGAATTCTTCAATGGTCAACACTTTGTGTTTGTAGCCTGCTAGAATCTCTTCACAATACTGTTTGACAGCCGTGTATGCTTCTTCTTTAGTTTTGCAGTCAGCCACTAAGTTAATGATCTTGGACCCAATAACAACACCGTCCGCACTTTTACCAACGGCAGTGAAGTGGTCTCTGGTAGAAACCCCAAACCCGACTGCAATCGGAATGTCTTTGGAATATTTTCTGACTCTGGCACAAAGTTCGTCCAAGGAGCTGGTGGCGACACTTTGAGATTGGACACCCGTGGTACCCATTCTAGAAACAACGTAAATAAAGGAGTCAGCCAATTGTCCGGCCAAAACTTCTAATCTCTTGTCGGTGGTGCTAGGAGCAACTAGCGGAACCAAGCTTAGTCCGTATTTGTTGCAAAAGTTTCTGTACTTAATAGCTTCTTCAGGAGGCAAATCAACAATTAAAAACCCGTTGACACCTGCTTCAGCAGCTTCCTTGATAAATTTTTCTTCACCATAGCTCAAAATTGGGTTGTAGTATCCCATCAAAAGCACCGGAATAGTAACACCTTGGGCTCTGGCTTCTTTGACATAATCGATGACGTCGCCTGTCAAAACACCGTTGTCCAAGGCTTTGGTGTTTGCCGTTTGAATTGTTGGCCCGTCGGCAATTGGGTCACTGAATGGCATACCTAGTTCGATAACGTCAACACCAGAATCTTGGAAAGCTCTCATGATTGGAACTGTGGAGTCGCTGGTTGGGAAACCTGCGGTCATGAAGGTGACTAATGCATTTCTGTTTTCTGCTCTGGCTTGAGTAAATGCCTTTTTCAATAAAGCTGACATTGTGTTTTTTTCTTTTTGCTGAATCAATGTTTGGTTTCTTCTTGTTGATGTTTTTTGAAACGTTATTGATCATTACCGTCAATAAACAGCTCCGTAACTGTTCATGACTTATCAAGAATAATAATATGCTCTAAAGCAGTTCTGCATACTCCTCCCATGATTCATCAAATATTTTTTTTTTTTTTTTTTTTTCACCACTAAACTCGACAGAGAAAAGAATAATTCCATAGTAAATCTCGCCAGTGATTTGTGTGAGTCATACAATATCTTTCGATCGCATATGATTATTTTTTTTTCTCTCTTTCGGATGTTTCTCGGGAAACGTTTTGCCTCCCCGAAAAGCACTCCATTATCGCGTTGGCAAGACCGAGGTTTGGCTCTCCAAACGATGAGCCCCTGCTTTGGAAGAGTTCATAAACGCAATATAATAGAGCAAATTACAAAGTTCAAATGTTTGAAAAAAAAAAAATCCTACAAAGTTGTTTACGTACCTATTACCATTGGTTTTGAAGCCCACTACCTTATTGACTTGAATGTGTCAAGTAACGCTGAATTCAGATTGGTACCATCATCACCATCATCATCATCCAAACCTCTTTGATTTGATGAAGTAGAACCAGAAGGTTTGAAGCCTTGTTCTTGCCGGGCCAGCCCTCTTTCAAGCTGCTGCAAGTGGGTTGCTTGTTGGCCGTGTCTCTTGGCTTTCATGTTTTGAAACAACTTCCAGTAGCGCAAAGTCTCATCTCCAGCACCAGAAACAACAGTCGTGCCGTCATTGGACAAAGTCAAGTGCAAAACTCTAAAACTGTGTGCTTTTAATGTGGCAACTGGGTCCATTGTTGGATAATCCCATAGCGTCAACTGGAATTTGGAAAACCCATGAGAAGTCAAAATTTCATTGGTGTTTTTTGACCAAATCAAATTACAAATTTGAGAGCCCGAGTCCACATCTTTTAGTTTCATTGATGTGTTCACATTCCAAACTTTCAAATGTCTGTCCGCAGTCCCACCACCCGTTGCTAGTAAACCTCTTTTGTGCGGCGACCATGCAATAGCCTTCACAGCAGCACGGTGTTCCTCCATTTTCATGACTGGATTTTTGTTCACTCCATCATAAACACAAACAATATTGTCATTTCCCCCTGAGGCTAACTTGTTTTCCGGGACGTTCCACTTTAAACCACACACTTCTTGCTGGTGAGTGACTAAGGTTTCAAAAAAGTGGTCAGGAGAGCGCACGTCCCTGTGCAAAATGTTTGAGTCTCTCGATCCTGTACTCAAAACATGGTTGTTCCAAGACAAACAAGAAACTCTGTCAGTATGCCCTGACAAAGTTCTTATGCATTTGTTTTTCACGACATCATATATTTGAGTCAATCCATTCGAAAACCCAAGTGCCAAATGCGAACCAGAGTTCGCCCATTGCAAGCCCGTGTAGCTGAGTTGGGACTCATTTTTCAAAGAGCACAACTCACTAACATCATTGGTGACGTCATCTGTCAAAAAGCAAGATTTCCCAAGCACAACAGCTAGTTTGTCTTGACTGGACCAATCAATCAAGTCGCAGTAAAAATCGTCAGCCAAGCCTGGTGCGTCCAACACCCTATACGGAGTCTTTGGAATATCTCTGAGCCTTTTTGAAGGGGTCAACAACAGCTTTTTCGATTCTGGCCTAACGGGCATTGCTCTGGAGCTCAAAATCTCCCTGTTTTGCTCCATAAGCTTTTTCATGTTCGCTAAACTGTCAGAAGGGCATTTTACTGGTATGTTGGAACTATCGGGAGAGTATTGCAAAAGAGAAGCACCCTTCATCAAACATGCCTTTGGCTGCTCAGCAGTCTTTAAGAAATTCAAGTCCCCAAAAGGTCCTTGATGCAAACGAGAAGCTTCTCTTTCTGGTTGTTGATGGTGCTGACCAGCCAAGTGCGCGTTATTTCCAAAGCTATTTTCGTCAGAGCTTACGCTTATTTCGTCGTCACTGCTAAAATCCTCAAATTGTGCAAAATTCAGTTGCCTTCTGACACGTACAGTGTCATTCGCAAGCTCTTCTGAAGAGCCTGCCAGGTCCAAATTGTGTCTGCGCAATTGCAGACTTGGCATCGACACAGAACTGGTCATGTGTGCACGAGACTGCGTGGTTCTTGCACCCCCGTTTCTTCTCTGGCTTCCAACAGTTCTGGTTGGCGAGAGCTCCAAGCTCATATTATCTTGATGGTGGTCTTCAAAAACTGCGGAAAAGTCTGTTCTGGACCCACTCTTACTAGTACTAGAAGCACTGCTTGCCTTAATAATGTCCAAAGTACCCTGCGTCTTTTTTGTGTTTTCGTATTTTGAGTTGCTGCCGCCCGTTAGACCTTCCAATTTGTCTCCAAACAACTCGTTTTTCAAAATGATGTCGTACAATTGGTCTGCCTGTTTAAGTTTTTGTAGTTCTAGTTGATTTTCCGAATCAACGGTAATTTCAGTGTCTTGTTCTGCTAATCCGGTACGATTAGCGTTTGAAGGTCTACCTACTGGAGAACCTGAGTTTTCAAATCTCAGTTGATTCGACTTTCTTTGTCCATCAAGATATTTGAGCGATTGCAAATCCACATCGGTCCTTCTGGGCAGAAGCCTATCGGTAAAGGGAGAGTTCGAGGCAGATCCTGATTTTGATTTTTTCAGAGGAGAGCCAAGTAACGGCGAGTTCGTGTACTGGTGGTGTACTGTAGTTTCTTTTTGCTGAAAAGATTTCAAAGGACTCCCATAGCAGCTGTCGGTATTGGTGCGCTTTATACCGCTTGCAGCATTTGAATTTGTAGGTGTTAATCCAGGTTTTTGTGGCGACGGGTCCGGTGTGTTGACCAAAAAGGGATTCACTTGCCTTCTTTTATAGTTGTTTTTTTGCTCGCTCATCCTTCCCTAGTAGATGTGTTACGCAAAAACTAATCCCTGGATCGATGTTTCTTGTGTGTGTGTGTGTGTGTGTGTATATGTGAGACTTTAATATCTTTGAACGAAAAAGAGTGAATTTAGCTCAATGTTAAGTCAGTCGTATGCGCTTTGCTTATTTTATAGTTGTTTTGTCACCGTGAAAACACAGAATACCCAAACGTTTGTCAAGATTTGAAAATATATCATAATCAGAATAACATATTTCAAGATAAAAAGATCTTGTTACTCCTACGGAATTCCAGCATACATTGCACATTGCCTTGAAAGCAATGGCATCGTGAGGAAACTAGCGAGAGGAAAATAATCAAAATAATATTAAACAAAACAAATGGGACCAAACGAAATTTTTACACAGCGAAAAAAAAATAATAATAATAATCCACCGCACGTGACATGAACACTGCACATTGGCATGTTTCAAAGATTCAATCAACTAAGCTTAGTCCTTGGTGTGTCATGCTGGATCAGAACACTGCCACATATTAAAATCTAGTAATACATACTAATCTATAATGTTGTTGTTTTTTTTTGTTTTTTTTTTTTTTTATAAATTCAAGAGCTAATTCCTGCTCAATTGGAAAATATATAAGATACACACCTTTTTCCAATTCTCATAGAATTTTTTGTTTGACAAAGAAACCCTTCAAATGTTTTAACTGCCAGAAGCAAGTCAGCCCCAAGACAATGATTTGGATGACAAACCAAAACATAACGTTGCTATTCACTGACTCAGAAATATCTCTGAAGGTAGCTTCTCTTTCTCTGACCAATGCTTGCTCCCTCTTGATTTCACTGACTTTGGCATGCAAAATGTTCACTTTGTTTTGCAAAGTTTTTTGTGTCCCTTTAAGTTTCGAATCCAACTGCTTGATATCAGATCCAACTTCAAAGCTCACATCAAGTTTGGTTTTGACTTTTGCAATCCACCCAGAGGATTGGGCTTGAAAGCAGATTTTATGTTCACCGGATTCCAAAGCAACAAAAGTGAACTCCCCGCTTGCCGCACCTTTTTGGTGCACGACCCTGTGGTTGTCGTCAAAAACTTCTTCAACGTCTAGCATGATCCCCAGTTCATTGGCCGAGGCGTCTCTGTAGCCGTCAATTGCAGCATCGTATGCTTGTAATATGTATTTACCGTTCAACAAAGTGTCTTTGCTCAATTCTTTGCTGAAACATTTTCTTTCCCCACCGGTCATGAACACATAAAAGGCATTGGTGTTTTGGAAAAAACACATGAAGATCAAAAGAAAAGCTGCTGATGCCAAATTAGATGCTAGTTTCATTTTGTGTTTTGATTTGTTTTGATTGATCTCACTAGGAAAAAGGTTAAAAAAATAAAAATGAATGAATGAAAGAGCGATAGAGCGATAGAGAGAGAGAGAGAGGGGTAGAAAACAGGAAGGATGATCTGACCTGTAGTTGGAACTCTGTTCGTTTGGATCTGTGGGTTTCTTTGGTCTTTTGAAAGTTTCTTTCCACTCTTCAATTGACAATCTTTTATGCATTGTATTTGATCAATTGAAAAATCTTTGTGGAGAGAGGAAAAAAAAAAAAAAAACATGATCTTGCTGTTATTTTTCCAATGTGTTGTTTCAGAATATTTTTTTTGGTTTTTTCTGTTCTCTTTCTTGCTAAAAAAAATTCTACAACTATAAACAAAAGACATTATCCCGTAAAAGTCCAGAGACCTAACTTTTTTTTTCCCACTATTTTGACCCGGTCAAAGTAAAGTAAATGAACCTTGTCTGTTTTACAAAATTAGAAGCGCTGATGAGACTCAAATTACCATTAACAGCTTTATGGAAAAGAACATTTGCAATTATGGAGAAATAAGAAAAGATCAACCGCAGTTCACCAGTGCAAAAAAAAAAAAAAATAGCGGTAGAGACGGGAATCAAATTGCTTTTTTTTTTTTTGGCACCATCGACCAATATATTATAGAAAGAACTGATAGCCAACTCAGCTGCTGAAAAAAATAATGAACCTTTTGTTACAGGACCCATTTTCTGTGTTGAAAGAGTACCCAGAAAACTTGGCAAACATTTTGGAAACACCATTGTACACGGTCATCCAGAAATTCAGTCCCAATGGAGACTATTTGGCCGTTGGATGTGTTGATGGGACGCTAATCATATACGACATGGATACTTTGAAACCAATCAGGATTCTAGGCTCTCAACGTCAAAAAAGCAATGGTCATCACGAACCACAGCTGGAAATGTTCAACGGGACACACGCTTCAGTTGGACACACCCAGGCCATTCAATCAATCCAATGGTCTTCAAATGGACGGTTTTTGCTCACATCGTCTAGAGATTGCACGGTGAAGTTGTGGGATCTACTTCATACTAATGACGCGTCAGTGACACACACGGGCAATTTTCACCAATGCAAAAGCTTCACGTTTGATACTTTTGTGTGGAGTGCAAGTTTTTTACCAGGAGATACACAGTGTGTTGTTTGTGTATCTACCAACGCTTTGCCTTTTATCATAGATTTTAGCACTGAAGTCGTTTGCCCAATTGTTGATCGTGAACGAAATGCCACTTTGGTGTATGACGACTGCAAGAAATACGGGAACTCCATCAGCAATTTTGTGTTTGAAGGAAACACACAGTATGCTTCTTCCTTGGAGGAGAAACCTCACAGCAATGATGAATTACTAGCTTCAACCGCGAGTGGTGCTGTGCCGAATAACGTGGAAAAACGCAATGAAGAAGTGAACGCAGAAAGAGGGTTTGAAAAAGTTTTGCAAAAAAACATTATTCTAGTTGGAACAACAAAGGGATGGTTGACCATTTACGAAATGGTTGGAATGAACAGAATTGTTTTTCTAGAAAGCATCAAGATCACGTCATCATCCATCAAAAACATCATATTGTCGGAAGCCGGAAATTTGCTATGTTTGAATGGAGCAGATAGAACGATTAGACAATATGCTTTATCATTTGAAAATCAAAACGATTACAATACTGAAAAGGAAACTGGAAACACACAAAGCCTGTCGAATGCTAAAATTGCGCTACACTTTCAGCACAAATACCAAGACGTAATCAACAAGTTGCAGTGGAACAGCATCAGCTTGAGTCCCAAATATGGAGAATATTTGGTGGCATCTACACATGGGTCATCGGCACATGATATTTACCTTTGGGAAACCAGTAGTGGGTTTCTAGTGCGCGTACTTGAAGATGCCGGAGAAGAATTATTGAACATTGATTGGAACTATCACACCATGGATATTGTTAGTAATGGGTTGGAAACTGGGAACGTATACAATTGGAGCATTGTTGTTCCTCCAAAATGGAGTGCGTTGGCTCCTGATTTTGAAGAGGTTGATGAAAATGTCAAATACATGGAGAAAGAAGACGAGTTTGACGAGTATGATGAGGAGCTCGAAAGAAACGACAGAAATAAGCTAGAAGAAAAAGACTTGGATTTGGTTACATGCGAATCATTTGATGTGAGAGGGAATGCCATAAACACCAAAATCATCAGTATACCCTTGGAGTACGACAAAATTGTTCAGCTGCGAAACGCACAATAAAATGTATGTCCATACGTGTTGGGCAGAAAGTTCATGGATTTGTCATGAAATTACTTTTGTGTTTTTTTTTTTTTTTTTGTTTTTTTTTTCCAGTTCATACCATGTCGAGTGACCGTGATGTTTCTCTAAAACTTTTGTTTGTAGTCTTAGTCTGTACATAAGTAACTGTAACAAATGTAGGACCAATCTCCTAACCTTTTACCATTCTGTGAAAAACCTTGTTGTTCATTGTGAACTTTCACCACGTCCCTCACCTCTGCTTTTACAAGCAAATTGCAATAGATATGGGTCATGTGACACGTGGCCTATGCTGTTTGTCTATCGCCAACCCTGCCCTTTTCCAGGAAGCAAATGTTTGTCCTTAGATCTTGCAACTCTGCCACCCTAAAAAAAAACTGTGTTCATTCTAAAACGCAAGCAACGGTTCAAATGCCCCGCTTAGTAGATAATAACAGCATCGAATAGAACAAGATTAAGAAATAAACATATCCATGAAATGACAGAGTATCCGACAAAAGAAGACCAAGCATGCTCAGATGCTGAACCACTGTTGTTCAACGCTTCACTCGATTCATCTTGGTCAAAGAACAACAAACCAAACAGGTCTTTACTACAACCAACATCTCCGACTTTGGCGCAGAGCAACTTGGGTGCTTCAACCAGTGTTGGACTATCTGAAACGGCTGTCGACGTTGTCGACCAGTCTGCCATAATCCCAAATCAGGCTTCCTTTATCAAATGGACCGAGTACAATAGAATATACGAGAATATGTACAAGATGCTAGATTTTCCACCACCTTCTGTTTTGCACTTGTCAGAAAACTATATTGCCATTGGCACATCGAAAGCTCACGTATTAATTTACAACTATAATCAGTTTGTAATGCATGTTTTGGCCCCAGAAGACCCCGATTTTCGAAGCTCGTTGACCAAAATTGTGGTTTCATACGACGGCACACACCTTGCTGCCTCTTGTATGTCGGGGGATATACTACTTTGGGATTTGAACAAGCCAAAAGTTTCCGACGAAAATGGTAATGAATGCATACCTACATTGTTTCATATTGATTATCACTCTGGGTGCGAAGTAGAGAATCTTGGATTCATAGCGGAGAAAAACAATGCTCTTGCAGTGTGTGCAGTAGACAAACTTGGTGATAGCAAGGTAACTTACCATCGTCTTGGGAAGTCAAAAATTTGGGCAAACGAAAACTTGTCGCTCGAAAGCATAGACATGCCGATGCTACTTCTTCCAATTCAACAGAATGGAGGCAATAGAGTGATGATGGAGCCCTTGGCCGCTCCCACCTCTGCAAATCATCACATACTTGGTGTTTTGAAGTCCAAGTCTGTTCAAATATTCTCGATCAACTCACAGACAGGTGTGCTCTTTGTCAAAACATTTAAAAGCCCCTCTTCTTTTGTGGGCAGTTTGGCTTGGAATCTGTTTGATGGCGGCAGTTCCTTGTACTTTAGTCGGGACAACGTGCTCTACTATTACAGCTTTGACCAAACAAAACCAGAAAAGTACGAGCTGATAATTGAAAGATCGCTCAGCTGTGGTGAACCTATCATCAAAATTACCCCAATAAACAAATTTTTGGTGACAGTTCTAACAGCTTCCGGAAGGGTGCTAATAATTGATATATTTGTGAACGAGCACACAACATCTGTGGTGACCAAACTCGACATCTCAACAACGACTGCAATTAGCCCTGTGAGACGATCTATGGCTTGCACCTGTTCACAGCTAGCAATACTGACCAGGTCAGGGTTGAAAATGGGCAAATTTTCTTCGTGGACTACTATAATCATGCAGTACTTGCAGTCTTCGGACCCAGTTGCAGCCATGGATTTTCTATTCAAGCTTTCACAAAGGGAAAACGATTCGGTTTGTGTTTTGTTGAACCTACGCGAAGACCTTGTCAAACGTAACACTGAATTGGCAGAAACATTTGATTCATTACTTTTAGCAAGCATCAAGTATTTCAACAAGGCCTCAGGGGTGGAACCAGATTGGTCTAAACTAGCAGTTTTTTTTAAACAGGCTGTGTCCCTCGATCGCAGGTTTTATGGTTCCGCCATGAAAATGTCTCGGATTGTAAACGAATCCAAAATGAGCACCGATTTCAAAAACCTGTTTTACCGTGCATGCTTGGAGCTGATATCTGGAAACAGTGTGTCCAGTTTTCTGTTTTTTCCGCCGGAACTTGTTCAAGGCTTAACAGAGTATTGTACGAAAAACGCCGAAAAGGATGCACTAACTCATATCGCATTCAACTTGAGTCCTGCCTGCTATGACGTTGACAAGCTTATTCGCTCACTAAGTGCGCTTGGTTTATACGAAGTACTTGTTTTCATGTGGAACTCCGTTTTCAAAGACTACATCACACCCCTTGTTGACATGGTTCACGCCATCTCGGGTGATCCCGAAGGTTCCGTGCTGTTTGCCAGTGCACCACAAGAGGATATAAAGGCAATGGTCTTTCCGTACCTCGCTTCTCTGATGAAGGGGAAAGTGTATCCTACGGAAAAACACATGGCGCACGAAACACAATCTGCTCGAATCAAAATGGCGATGTTGGAATTTGTGTTCAGTGCTTCTGTATTCACTTGGCCTGAAAACAGCGGCATCAAAATACGGACAGTCAAAGTGGCAGAGCAGGAACCTGCATTTCCATATTTCAGGTTGCTGTTGGCCCACGACTGCAAACAGTGCTTATCGTGGCTCGACCAATGTTTCCAAGACTCTTTTTTCAATAGCACGCGTTCTGATCTGGTTTTAGATAAAGTTTTTGCGGTGAACCGGCAGTATATAATTGATCTGCTGCTGGATATCATCAAAGGAGACGCAGACTGCTCCTTGAGCCAGAAAGACACGAAGCTTATGGTGATCTTTATCGTTCGGTCTTATTCTACATACGAGCAATTTGTGTTTCTATCAACAAAAGCGATGAACACTATATTCAAACTTTTATGCCAGGACAGCTTGTGGAAAAACTATTCGGAAATATCGATGAAGCAATTGGTCAAGGATAAGAGAAGAAGGTTTCCTTTCGCAAAGTATCGGGACCTTCTGTTGCAAAATGGGTTTTACGACACGTTGGTTGAAATTTATTTTGAGGAAAACGATTTTATAGAGGGGCTGGCCATACTTTTCAAATTTCATGTTCAGCAGAAAAACGTCAGCGCAATTCTCGCCCGAGCTTTAGAGTACTACAAAAACGATGTGATTGCCCTAACCGACTTGGAAACACTTTTGAAAGATAACTTTGAAGCCACAATTAAAACGGGCCCCAAACAAGCAGCCCAGATAGTCAACAAAGCCTTCCCGGACTTGCATTCGTGCGTTCTATGCTTGAGTCAAGACTCAAACAACCTAAAAAGTGCATACTTACAGGAGGTATTCCGACTTTCAATTGGCCAGGAAAAAGGGCTGCCCAATGATATATTGTTTGCATATTTTGAGCTCTTGGCCAGCAAGAAAAACGGAGATAGCGAACTGGAAGATGTGCTGAACGCTATAGAGCCTACTCCGTCAAATGTTGCCAACACAATAAAGGTGCTGACTTCGGCTGGCCACTCGCTTATCTTGCTGAAATTTCTCTTCAAGAACAGTTTCTTCTCCGAGGGAATGAAACAACTGCTTGAGGCTCTCCAAGCTTCTGTGTCCGAGAGACCTCCGCATGTTGCTACGCTGGCTGAACTAACAGACATTGGGTTGGACATTTGCAGAAAGGCCGAGTCTTTAGATTTGTGGTGCCAGCTTTTCCGCGAACTTTTCCTTATTTTCCAAAGCAGCCCCGATAGCGGTGCAAGGCAAATTTGCTCTGTGATGGTGGAGAAATGCATTGTTACATTAACTTTGGAGCATGGTTCTAGTGAAGGCATTTCTGTGCTGACAGTTTTAACGCGTGTCTTCGAGGACGGTGCATTGATTCTCTCCAGGGTCAACGCATCAGAAGAGCTTTTGGGGCGGCTTTTCCAAACATATGAAATAGAAAAAGCTACCGCCGAGCTGATTTTGAAAATTTTCAACAGAGAATCGTCCGGCTTGATCACAACGTACCTATCCAGCCGTTCCAAAGGCTGGCTCGTTTTGAACCAGGAATGCAAACTTTGTGGAGCAAAAATATACGGCTCGTTTGCCTCAACCAGTGAGGAAAAAAACACGGCAACTACTGTGTTTAGCTGCGGTCACAGCTATTGCTCAAAATGCCTGTCATCTGCCTCGAGGGACCCAGAATATTCACAAGAAGTAATCACAGCAAAATGCTGCCTACAGTGCACGCTCAATAAGTGAGTTTAACACGATTAAGAAGATCTACATAGCACGCTTACACTTGAAAGAAAAAAAAGTCTTGATTGAGTTTCATGCCAAAATTCTGCAAAAGCTAAAACCAGAGTATCCATGACACTCTTTTTTTTTTTTTTTGCTCCTGATATATAATTTCAGTACCAAAATAACAAAGTTTATAAAGATCATGTTGTGAGAAATCCCATTATCATAACCCTTCATCCATCCAAAGCAGGGTTCTGCGAATCCCTTCTTCAATATCAACTTTAGGACTATACCCTAATAGTTTTTTCGCTTTGTCAATGTTATGGTAACGGTAGGCGCACACAATCTTGACCCTGAATGGGGTCAATCCCGGTTCTTTTTTCAAAATTTTGGAAAAAAACTCTGACAAATACCCTGCAAAAATTGCTACAGGTTTTGAAAGAACAATATTTTTCTTATCAACGTGGCCATCTGCTTTCCAAACAGTACGAGCCAATGCCCAAAAGTAGGTCGGGGTGTCGTTAGTAATAAAAAATGTTTCTCCTGCAACCGACGCAGAGTCACCCGCTTCCATCAACTTCTTCGCAGCCAAAACATGCGCATCTGCAACATTCCCAGCATACGTCCAGTCAAACAGATTGTTGTTGTCACCTAACTGAAATTTGGACTGGCCCAACTTAGCCACAGATCTCAAACCCGGGACCAATTGACGGTCACCAGGGCCAAAGATTCCTGCTGGACGTAAAGCAATGGTCAAAAATTCGTTTGCAGAATCGTTAGCCTTCAAAACCATCTCTTCTGCAATTGCCTTGGTCTCGTTGTAACCATCCATAGGAATCTCGGGTATTGGCCAGGTCTCATCGGCATTGTGGATATCCTGCCCATTGAAAATAACACCTGCGGACGAAGTGTAGACAAATGCTTTTACACCGCAACTTTTGGCTACGTCAAGCACGTTGCGTGTGCCCTCCACATTCACCTTTTCATAGACTTCTTGGGCATTACCATGCATCGGGGACGCTGAATGAACAACGACATTTGCACCGCTCTCTTTGATGGCTTGTGAAACGTCTGCTGAAGAAGTCAAGTCACCTTTAAAAAACCCAATTTCTTTTGGATCAAACGAAAACTGTTTACTTAGCTTTTCTGGCAAAGGACGCACGTCAAAAACGCTGATTTTTGGTCTTGGTGACACCTCGTAGAATTGCTGGATCAAATGAAGCCCTAGGAAGCCTGACCCACCAATTAATAGCACGCTTTCCATTATGTTTCTTTGTTCTTTAACACCTTTTATTGTTGAGGATTTGGAGTAGCTCTGATAGTGTGGTTATTCTCTAGTCTCCAAAAAGCATCCTTTAAATGTACCATGGCCTGATATCCAAATTTTTGAATAAACGAGGGCGGGAAGGAAAAAAAAAAGATCTCACGCTACACTATTACTGCTTGCAACAACGGCGCAAAAAAATAAACGAACCAAAAACAAAAAAAAGAAGAGAACCAAACAACGGCCGGGTTGTGTAAATAAAAACGTTCCTGTCTTTTAATGGCTCATCCAAAATACACTCTTCTTCATCCAGATTGCTGGCAGTAAGGGTTGCCATGAAGGTAAAACAAAAATCTTTGCTACTTAAGCGCTATGTTTTTTCCCACAAGGTAACTCTGTACCTTAGATATGCTATTCAAAAATATAAGATGAACCGCTGTTCCCAAGCTAAAGCATTTTCGCTCTCTTTACTCTTCTTTTCAGTTTCTGTATTATTTTCTGTTCAATGCTAATCTAATAACCCGTTTTTTCCGGCTCATGTTTGAAGTCTTTCAGCAGTAAATTGTGTATTATTGACTGGCAGGTACCGGTTTTATTGTGGGATGCAAAAATGGCAGATCCGTTCGAAGGATGGTAAGCGCTAAAGAATACGTCATGCTGCCGCTTCTCAAAAGTTTTCTTATTAATTCATTAGCGATAAAGGTCTGAGTATATAGATTTCAAACAAAAAAAAATATTGCCCAGGATGATAATTTTACCGCCAACCTAAATTAGGACGTTCCTAGTATGAAATCAACAGCTATTCGAAACTCAACTCCAACTTGATCATCTAGGAAGTATATTCATGTCACACATACATAATCTAGTGTTTAAGAGCTTTCGTCTATAACCAAACCACAGATCTTTTCAAAACTTTAAGAAAACTTTAAGAAAACTCTGCAAAACATCTATCACATGGGGGCTTACATAACCCATATCATTTCAACACATCATGGACAACACTACGCTCATTGGCTGTAACATTTGCTTTAGTCCTTAGATTAAACTATGTTTCCTTGATCTTAATACGCACTACTTTGATATATAAGACTTATTTGAGAGATGCCTCAATTTCTTTCATGCTAATGAACTTGAAAAATGAAAGCTGGAATTAAAAAATTGATAAAAAAAAATAAAAAAAATGTTGAATAATCCACATGACTTACACCCATACATTGACAATTTAGGCTGCTTGAAAATATTTGTTTATGGAACATCCACACACCTTAAGGCTGATCTGGTTAAACTGTTTTTTTAAACATCCACACCTCCCCACTATCTTTTTGCTTGAGATAAACCTCCGCTTTTCCAACATAAAAAATATTTTCGGACTTTTAAAACATAACAAATAAATTTAAACAAGTAAATGTTTTATATGTTATAAACATAATATTTATAATATTAAACAAGCAGCTTTATAAAAATATTTAAAAAACAAATGGAAATGTTTTAATTTTATAAGAGGCATGTGACTTAAAATGATGTTAGGTACGGTTTTCGGACTAATAAAATGTTAGACCGAATCTATAGGTTTAATTTTTCTCGGTAAAAATTAGTTCGGTTTGGGTGTTTTTTTTTGTTTTCCACAAGAATCGTTTTACTTTAAAAGCTCAGCGCCTAATTTTTTCACAGCCATTGGTATATAAAGCTGCTCCAGAAATGCATGCTTTTTGGAGTAAATGCATAATATTAGACTATTATAGTTACCTAAATTCTCAGTGTATTGGTTATATGTGTTAACAAAAAAAGACACATATAAACCCAGAACTTGTTGAGCTTTCACCAGCAACAGACAAAAGTGCTAAAAAATTTCCTCCGCCCTGCGTGAAGAAATAATTTAAAAGTTTTTCCATAGTTCACCAAAAGCAAAGTGTTACCAAGCGCAAACATGCACAGCCTTCTGTTGACATTTTTCTACATCTTGCTTTGAAAGAAGGACATTTGACGAAATGCTAAGATCTTTTTGTCTATGCGAAAAGTGGTAAAAACATAAAAAAAATGAGACTTTCTTTTTTTTGAAAGTGCTGAGATATCCAACTTTGCTATATGTTCTTCTCGTTTATTCTACTTTCACAGCCTTCACTCTGCTTGTGGTTTGAGTTGCACGTTGGTTTTTTTTCACAAAAATCCCATTTTTTTTGTACCATCTTACCGCTTTTAGAAACGTGGTTGTTTTCATGTTAGTTCTTTGATAAAGCTTAACCGCATCGCTTTGGTTACTAATGCAAAAAAAAAAAATTGGCACGGTTAATAAAATTTCTCCAGGGTGTTTGTATACTGCTTGAAGGAAAACATGTGTGCCAGCACTCGGGTAGATACAGTCTGCACATCTGCCAAGCAACGCTTACATAGGACTTGGTCTAACCAGACATGGAAAAGACACAGGAGTCGAGCTTTACGTCAGTCTGTCGGCAACAAATAAAAACAAGGGATCTGAAAAAATAATGAAATACGGTGCTCTTTAAAATGTTATATGCAGCTACATATCAGGCGACCTAGTTCGCAAATTTCCACTTGCTCCACTCGAAGGACGCATAGCATCTGAACTCATTACTCAACCCATTTGCGTGTTCAGGGAAAAAAGACGTTATGTGAGTGTCAGGATATACTTTTTTGATCACATCTTTCATTCTCTCACCAGTGCAAGAAATAAGTCTGTACTGAAGAATGTTGTCTTTGGTTTTGGCACTTTTATCAGAAACCAATAGACTTTTTGCCGTGATGGACGACTTAGTTTGACAGTTTTCGTTCAAAAAGGGCGGATCGATCAAAAGCCTGTGAACCTTTCCCTTCAATTTGTCGCTGAGGTTTGTAGGATCAGCAAAATCGTAGAAAAAAAAATGGTCAGACCCTGCCAAAACTTCAAATCTTTTGTCGAACTCAAGCAAGTAGATGTGTTCAGTTGGCAACGTTTTTTCATCTCTCTTTTTAATGGCTGCATAAACGGAAGGAGCACTGACAATAGCAATAACGGTGTTTTCGTCGGCTCCCTCCAACAAGGCATCTGCAAGAGTATCCGCAGTCTCATCGCTGTACCAAAACTGTGAAAGCTGCCAGTCTTCTTTGAAAAGATGGATCCCTTTGTGCTTGGTGCTTTCAAAGTCTTCTTCTGCGGCATTGGCCAATTTTGCAAATTCCTCCTGACGTTGCGTTTCCTCGTTTCTAAACTCCTGTAATGCTGCCAAAGTAGCTGCTGAAAGCGTTAGTTCGTCATCAGAGTCGCTGTGTGACATTCTTGGAATAATCTCCTCTGCTTAGTGGAAAGCCAGTGACTGTAGTCGTGTTTTGCTTTTTTCCTGGGACATGTGCATTGAACTCATCGCCGTTATTGAACTGGACAACAAAACTTAGTCTAAAATCTGACAAATTTTTTTTTTTTTTTTTTTTTTTCCGTCTTCGTGGGAGTGTAGTATTTACCAAATTATTTGTTGTGTCGTGGCTTACCCGCGGAAGGTTTGAATTGCTGATCAACGTGACCCGTTTGGCTCACGTCACGAGCATGCATGTTGGTGTATGGGTGCCAGAATGCTGACACAAAGCGTTGGCATATGGTACGGAAAAAGCATGCCAAAGTGTACCTTCGAGCTGCATACACAAGACCATGATAATGAAATACTGTCCTGGTCTTACAACCCCCTTCCATCCCCCCCACGAAATAACAACTCACAGTTGGCTCCATAAAAAACACATCTGAGAAGTGCAAGCCGGAGGTGAGCTGAAGAATAAATGCGTCTTTTTCACACCAATGGATTCAGTTGCCTTTTGCTAAGATTGATTGCAGAATCTTTCACAATACATAAGCGCATATCCCAAATTGTTTATGGAAAGTTTTTTTAGTAAACCTTGTTTATTTTTTCTTAGGTTAAACGATTAGCCAGTAATGCTGAACTATTTTTAGAATTGTTAAATTCAACAAGTAAACATTTGCTTTTCAAAAAACACTTAGTCAAAAAAATTGCAGCACTGCTTTTTCGAGAACCCATATTCTCTTGTCATCAAAAGGTTTTTTTTGCAAATCTTTTGTTGATAAGAAAGCAGGCTTTGAAAAACAACTACTTTAACGAAAAATAACGCCGGGATCAAGCAAGGAGTTGGTGGTTGTTCATAAATGAGGCATCATTGCTAGAGCTGGACAAAAGTTTTTAATAATAAACAACCATTTCAAACAACAGCTCTTTCAAAAGGGGGGAAAGAGGGGG
>ERZ794936.206-NODE-206-length-35089-cov-6.209596_pt1 | contig 35089 bp, 24 predicted proteins | sample MGYA00511083_ERZ794936 | MGnify/ENA primary metagenome ERZ794936 (study PRJEB30137, sample SAMN04331409) | food metagenome | isolation source: Y2 must sample point D1 replicate A | place: Australia: South Australia | collected 2014 ... | reverse complement strand
GCAAACGATGAAGGGATTATTTGTGTGAAATTTCGATTCACACTATTATATTTTGCGGGAAAAATTTTTGTTTTTAACGAGTGGATCGGTTGGCTCGGGTATGGCGGAGAAAAATCTGTTGTTGGGTGGTGGAAAGATGGGTTTGGTATGACCGGCCGGCTGGCTGCAACCGATGGCGCACGCACGCACGCTCGACGCCGCGGACGCAGCCGGTTTTTTTCGCGGGGAAGCACCGGCGCGGCCGCTAAACGAGATCGGCTTTACCGAGAAAACCGTCTCTCGCCGTTGACGTAGCTTGAGACGGGAGACGGGAGACGAGAGCAGGGCATGAGTCATGACTAGAGCCCATAAGCTTATCGTTTTGATCCCAAGTTTTGGGTTTTTTTTGTCCTCACTGGTCAAAGTGTACTGGGAATGGCATTTGAATGGAACATTGTGAGATCTCCTTGTACCGTTGATGTGTTAGTGATGCGCACCTCTCAGAACTTAATGTCGATGTAATGAAACAAGCATTAGGGAAGTGGATAACATGGATCGATTCCATTAGAGGCGGAATTTGGCCAAAATCAAAAATATCTTTTGGAATCCACGAAAATCACGCTAATGAAAAAGAAGACGCGGTTGTGTTTGGGTATTATCGTCATGCCTAAGCTCAGACCAGATCTGGCTTGGAGTTGTCTGATTCTTCCAACCATGACAATAATGATAAGTCGCTTTTGATGAGCATTGTGTGATACCGTACAACAATGTTGGCCACCCGCTATGTGTCTCTATAACTCGCCAGCTCTATTCGTATCCGAATCTATTGACTATCCCTAAATTCTATAAAAAAGCCAAAATATGCACAAAAGCTACTGTTCCTCGCCCTCTTCCTCCACAGGCACGGTGAATGCACCAGACAAGTAGAACGCAGGCTCTTTGATGTTGCAGTGCTGGTAACTCAAGACACCTACTCCACCGGCATCCAAAACCATGTCTGGGTTGACATTCAAAGGTCTTCCAACCCACCTAGCGGCAAAACAACGCAAGATATGGCCATGCGCCACAATCAAAATATCACACGCAGCGTTTTCCTCGATTGCTTTGGCATGCACATCTCTGATTCTCGCGATCAAACGGTCAATACGCTCTGTCACCTGCAAATGGTCCTCGCCATTCTCACAACCCTTCTGGAAAATCGTCCAGCGGATACCATCTTGATCAAGGCCCCTTTCTTTACGTAAATCGAGAATTTGTGGCGTCGTAAGACCCTCGTAGTCGCCATATTCCCACTCTCTCAAGTCGTTATCTTCAGTGACAGTGATACTATCCTTTTCGTCACTCAGCAAGCTCTCGAGCAACAAATCGGCCGTCTGTTTTGCACGCGTACGCGGAGAGGTGATTATCAACTTGAGGTTTTTCGGCTTGATCATCTGGAACGGCGTGTTGCCGATCAAATGCTTGCCCGTATTTCTCATTTGCTTGACTCCAAATGGGGTGAGCTCTAGGTCCGTCACAGAAGTGTACTGGCCGGACTTGGACCATTCGGTCTGCCCGTGGCGGACGAAGATAAGTCTAGGGGTGGGCTTAGGCATGTTTTCTATATGTGTCTATATCGATTGTGGTGAAATTTGCGGTAAAATGAGTTTTGGGTAGATCGGGAAGAAGTGGTACGAGTAAAGCGCGTCACGTGACATGGAACGTGGGTCTTGGGAACTTTCACTATCTTGCAGATACTGAGTCTGACTTACCTATAATCTTATCATTTGAGAGTGATTGAGACATTGGTTCATCACAATGCTTTTCATACTTTAAAATCACATTATTTAGGTATTGGCATCAATAGAGTCTAGCCACATCGTACAGAATGGGTTATGGATCACAATGATTCCCAGAAAAGCCGCATGCATCGAAAAAAGAAGAAAAAGAAAGAAACCATACTGTGGAGTATTTTTATCGCTGAATAAGAGTGCTATTGAACCTTCATGCCTGGCTTAATCTCTCTTTCTACGTGCTTCCTTATTCAAAGAAGCAACTGTATGGTAGTGCATACAGAAAATCCCACTATTCTCATGCACCAAAAAAACTCTAATCATATCTCGATAAACCTGTCCGTCCAATAAAATGTCCACCAAAGCACAGCTAGCCGAGAAAATCGTCTTGCTTTTGAAAACTCTCCCGAAAGATAGGATTAAACATTACTCGTCTTTCAAAGACCTGCAGCTCGAGAGGTTTCAGAAACCTGATGTTGTCGAGCTGATCTCTGAGCAAGATTTGAAGCTCCAGTATATTTCATTACGAGACTTGGTCAACGATAAATATAGAAACTACTATAAACTTGACGATAAGTTGTTGAAGCCCAAGGGTAATCCTCAGTACTATGACCGGATTTTGTCGGAAATCAAGGGCGAGGGCAAAGAGACGTGGATGAGTGCGATGAGAACGGTGATGTTCGGCAGGTAACTTGTATATATGGGTAAACTAAGAAAGAAATAAATTGGAAATTTGGAAAGAAAATTGGAAAAGCGTTCGGAGCGCATGAACGTGTATTTTTATTCACTTTTTTTGGTACTGTAGTTGTGAATCCGAAATGTCTTCTGATCCGCCCATCTTCATATTTTCCAATCAGCTGGAACAGCTCGAAGGCACACTTCCTGCAAAAACTTGAAGTTGCAAATAGAGGGTTGGATAAAAGGTGATCATGAAGACTCCTTCATTAATGGCCGCTGAAGAAATTTCGAATAAAACGTCCGTTTGATAAGACTTCCAGCGACAGGGGTATACCCCCATGTTCGGTTAAAAGCAATGGTACTTATCGGCAATGAGGCGATGCTTGTCAATCAAATTCGTTTCCTGCAAACCAAACTTTTTGTGTGAAGTAGAAAAACGAGACCGTATGCAATAGTACAGCCAAGTAAAGCTTATCAGTCCAAATCTTTATGAACAGGTCTTATCGGAGTCTCATTCTTTCAACCAATATATGAAGAGCATGCTATGGCCGATCCTGCACTTGAGATGTATTCTATTCATTTTCAAAATCTTACGAGATTGTGAATTTCCTTTTTCAAGCAAGCGTTTCACGGTAACTGATTTCCTGCGGACGAAATGACTTTTATGAAATTCGGACAGCCAGGCAGACCTGTGAGCCTCCATGATACGATCAATCAGGGCAGACATAAATGCATAAATTACTGAACCTCGCATTTACGCCAATATTCTTTTTGCATTTCTTCTTTCTGGCCTTGACCGTACAATTGCGAAAGTGCCCTGAAATATTCTTTTGAGTGTATTGATACTGATATTCTCAGGTGCAAGCCATGAAGCTATTTCTCGAAAAGATGGTGTTTGTGATGTTCAATCAAACTGATAGATTTTCCGTAATACGAGTCCAAAAGTATATTTTCTGTAGCCCGAAACCCGCTGAGAAACAACAGAAAGATATATGTGTTTTCGGAAAGCGTACCGAAGGGCAGAAAGGGCGGATATAAAAATTACTTAGCACTTTCCTCATGGGTAATCATGTCTCAGTACTCTGTCAGGAGATGTACTATTGATAATACAAACGATTGCTACAATCAATCATGCTTATATTTTTCTTCTTTTCATTGGATATTAATCGATTTGGACCTCTGTGATTACAGGCTTTTTTGCCCTTTTAGTGTTATCCCAAGCTTTCTACGCCATTGGTCTCATTTTCCCTAAAATCGCACAGGACGTTCATCCATGAGTCTCCACAAAAAAAAAGCACAGCCAGACAGTTGAGCAAAAATTGATCCTGTACCACTCTCACTCCTCTCATAGAACAGAACTGGAAGGTTCGCATATATGCCTTCATTAATTCTTGACCATACAATAAAATCATGGAAAAAATACGAGTACTCGGATCTGACAAAATTACCCAAAATCCTGCACACACCCAATGCAACCCTGCATATACATACTTTTCTGCCGCCCGCGCATATACCGCACCGAAAGCGGCGACGTGGCCCCACGGCCAAAGTCTTCGGGCTAGCTCGATTGCAAAAGCTTACTGGAGCGTACACCAACGGAACGAGGCAACGAAACGCTGGCCGATTTGGCAGACCCGAACCATAAATAGCCCGTTTTTTATCTTTTCATGGCCCTGCAGACGCTAAAAACCCGTGCCGTCGTGGCTCTTTTCACGCTAGCATCGCTAGTAGCGTTTTGGTGGTTTGTTTTCGCCAGAAAAGCGTCTGATGAATTCACGCCCGAGGAAGTCAACGATTTGTTTCAGAACAAAAATAGCGAGGTACATGTGAAACGTGTTGAGTTGCCACTGCATGCAATCACATCTCCGTTTCTCGATAAACACCTGTTGCAACTGCCTAATTGGGATCTTTCTGGCGATATAGTCGTTCAAAATGGACAGCATATCAGTCTCACGCTGGACGGCAAACACCAGGCGGGCAACATGTTTTCGAAACAGCCTCTTCTGGCGGAATCTTTTGAGATGGAACTCACGTTTCATATCCATGGGCAGGCCACGCTCAAAGCGGACGGCATGGCCGTGTGGTTTGTTGACAAACAGCTTCCTTTGGGCGATGTTTTTGGCGCACAGAACAATTTCAGGGGGCTAGGCATCTTTATTGATACGTTCAGAAACGGGAGACAAGGCGATTTCCCACTTGTGACCGCGCAGTATTCGCAAAACTACCTATACTACGATAAACACCTTGATGGATTAGATACGAAGATGGCGCTGTGTACAGCCAAACAGCTTTTGAACCCAGCCCTGGGCAAGACAAGGATGCGGGTGGTGCATACAAAAAACGGATACTTATCTGTGGACTTCAATTATGACCCTGATAATTCTGCCGACTGGCATAACTGTTTTTCGGTCATGAACGTGAAACTCCCGCTGCAGCCGTACCTCGGCATATCCGCGGAGACCGGCGAGTTGTATGAAAACGTCGATATAATAGAAAACAGGATTTTTGCGTTATATCTGCCTGATGGGGACCATTTCATCGAGTCTGTTGATGAATTAGAGACGATAATGGAGCAGCAGCAGCAGCAGCAGCAGGTCCCCACCATGGGAAAGGTGCCTGAAAAGCAGCGTACGCGCAAATCGGTTTTGCGCTTGCGCAATGCGGAAAAGCGCATCAAGGAAAGAGAAAAACAGGAGCGCTTGCAGAAATACGGCGACGCAGATGCGACATTTGTGCGCCGTTGGCTGAGACGCGTGTTGAAAGCAGGAAAATACGGACTTTACGCGACTGTGGTGCTTTTTGCAGCCTGGATTGTGAGGATCGCGCTCAAGAGCAGGAAAAGTAAACGTGGATATCGCTCATCGGGTCTTTTGGACTAAGGCAGTGTTTCCATGAACAAACTTTGAAAAAAAAAATTCTACCCAGACATTCATACAACCCAAGTCTAGCGCAAGAGTCGACTTACATATATAGAAGCTGTGTCTGAACTTTATCTAGACTACAGAGGCAGCTTAAAACTTAGAACACTAATAAATTTCATCATAGATTATAGATTTGTATGATACACATCCCTGTGCATAACTTTGCGATAAAGGCGAGGCTTATCTCATCTAATAAGTGTCTATTTTTGATAGGCTGCTCATGACTTAGGTTAAAAGAGATCCTAGGATGACCCATCGCAGGTCATGAACGATAGGCTTGATGAGCCTGCAACAACCATTCCAGTAGCATAATTTGGCCTTGCATGAGTTTTTCGACACGAAAAGTCAACAGAGATCATTCCACGATGAAACATCTTGCCCGTATCTCTCTACCTGGCAGTCACCGTTGTAATATCTTAATCTTCATTTTTCCCACCCTCTCTTCATGCTCTCCTCTTCGCGCTTGTTTCATTTTTCTTCACAGCGGTAGACCCCGTGACCAAATCCACAGTGTTGTCCAATTGAAGTTCATAGGATATTCTTGTTATGCCAAATAAGCTCAAAAGCGCGCCTGCTGGGATCACGAAAAAGAACGTTTTGGTGGCTTCAAGCGCGAAGGGGTCCAATTTTGTCGATTTTTCCTTTACGGAAAAGCCTTCTTCCGCATAGAGAGACGTGAGGCTCTTGTCAACAGAATACGCCTCTGCCGCCAAGACGATTCGTATGTTATTCGTGTGGATGTTATTATCCAGAACATACCGATTACAAAGCACGCGGGCCTTTTCCTTTGCAAACTCCAATAAGTCCTTTTCCACGCCTGCTGTGCGGTATGCTTTTCTCACGTGTAAGCCGGTGATTTTGGCATGGAACGTGTCAGTTGTAGACTTATCCGGTAACGGCACGACCGTCACAATGGCGATCGGCGAGTTTCGGTACTCAACAAGATCCGTGCTTTGCGATGCAGCCTCAACAAACCTGGTATTTGCATCTGTGGGCTGTGCGTTTGCATATACTCTCAACGGGAATCTAAAAATCTGCGCCATGTAGGCATCGGAGGCCAATTTATCACTAATCACGCGGAATTCGTCGGTGATTGTGAAACTCACCAACCCAACTGTGCCGGCGGCAAAGATCATTGCGGGGAAGTATTTTGTCAAAACATACTTGTGATATTTGAGCAAACTGAAAAACTCAGAGATCGAGTCGGAAACATCCACCAAATCACGGAAAACATAAACTGTTGCCACAACAAATACCACAAGAAGATACACCTGTGTTATAGGGTGCCACACAATTGCGTGGTTCGTCTTACTCTGCACTTGTCTATAGTAATCTCCATGCAAGGTCAAGGCGGCCGTGGCCAGCGCCGGTTCTAGCGGAGTGCGCCGGATTTTCGCCTCCTCAGTGGCATCCAATGGTTTATTAAGATCCACTTTTTTCTGCTGTGCCATTCTTGTGGGATAAATTTGCGATTTTGTGTAGAAAAATTCGAAAGGTATCGACCAAATATAGTGATCTTTTCATGCTAATATATGTGGAGACGCGCGATCGAGATGCGCCCACATAAGTCTGCACGTGGGCAATAACTCGATTAGTATGTACTGTGCGGCGCAGGCGTGGGGTCGTAGATCATGAGGTTAACAAAAAATTCTGGTAAATTTCGTCAAAGTAGTTGTTTTTTCGACTAAACTTAGTTTCTTTGCATAAAAAGTCAAATTTTTCTGTGCTCAGTGGGTTCCACCGAGATTCACTTTTCTGTTTAGCTGACTCATTATTGAAGACGTCCACGGCTGAATTGCTACGACAATCGAGCTTTCCATGTGGCTCCTCATAGTCTATGATTCGATGAAATTGTCTCGAGCAGAATGAAAGAAAAAGATCTGGTAATAACCAATCTGCGAGAAACGACTATTTTGTCTCATTACGGTTTGGAGCTGCTCCATTTTTGTAGAGAGCTAGTTTAGCAACTTCGGCTACCTTTTTCTTTAAATCGGTGTATCGGCATCAAAACGGAAACGAGAGAAAAAAAGCATGTCGGTTCTATTCGGGGGATAAGCTCATAGGCTATCGGGCCAGCGATGTCTGGTGAGCTCCAGAATTCTTCAATATTTTCCTTTCTCTTTCTTCTTGGATTCATCACAAATCTGGCTGATTTTCAATTCGTCATATAATATTTTTCTATCGTAGCCTTCTTCAGGACTTTGCTTTGGAATCACTGGCTTTCTTTTTCCTTACCTAATGAGATCAAAGACATATAGTGAAAACGCTGTCACATTCATAATTCTCTCACTGTTCCTGAAGGTAACTCATTGGTGAATCTTTCGTTTGTCTCTTTTTCTGCAATAAAGACTATGAATCCTGATTCAATCACGAAAAATCGCCGATTGATGGGCATTCATGGACTGTCTGTGCTGCTCGTGAATTCTTCAAAAGACAAACCTCACACAGATTCAGGCATTAACGTCGAACTATTTAGCTAGTGCACGATAATAATTGTCAAAAGTTGACCTGGCTATATGAGCAGATTGTGCCCCAGAAACCCGCTGCATTATTAGTGGACCGCTCTAAAGTTTTGCATAGTCATAAGAAAAAGAGATTTAGTCAATTTCCCATGGCACTCTTTTTTTCATCTTTGTGGGTCTCCAAGAATTCGAGAATAATCCCGACGAGGAACATGAGAACACTTGTGTGCTAAGCCTGTACACATTTTGCGTGGTTATGTATATGAGACAAAATTGTGAATAATTTGAAATTTGAGATCTTTAGGATTTCAGAGCAGCTGGAATTTTCAATCACATTTTCAAGGAAAATTCACAGTGCATGAAAGTGGGACAGGTTGGCTCACCAAAAACTGTGGCGCCATATTGGAAATCTAGTCCGAACTAATACTAACGCACGGGCAAGTGAAAAAAAACGCCATTTTTTTGGCAGCACGCCAAATCACCAATACCATTCGATCAAAGTGGCCCGATTATTCATGTTTCTCTTTTGATGGCCAAATTCGGAAATGTACCCTGACATTAATGGTGAGATCGCACAATCAAGCAGGTGTGGCTGCGAACCACACTAATATACTTTGCGTGATTTATAAGCCAGGGACAGCCCCGGAAATTGGGAAATATCTTTCAGCTAGCTTCCACAAATCACATTCTTTAGTGATTCGCCACAACCCACCTCTCAAGCGGTACCTTCGATCCATCTTAATTACGGCCAAGTCTTTTGCCCAGCACTCATAAATATGCCCACTCGCACAGGCTACTCCGGCTATACTGGGTCACGTGACTCGCCGATCAAACTATCAAAACTGCAGGTTAAAAAAGTCGGTATTATCGGTGGCGGAGCTTCCGGTGCCATTGTACTAGACAGTCTCATCCAGGAAGGCCATGTATCAGAAATTGTTCTCTTCGAACGTCGTTCCGCCTTGGGCGGAATCTGGCTTTTCGACGATAAGTCAAAACTCGATCCTGTCCCTATAATAGAGGCTGGTGCAACGCGCGCGCAACTCGATCCGCCTTTAACAAACCCTTTTTACAGCCAAAACGAAGGTCATGGTTTGGGGACAGGGGGAAATGAACGAATTTCCCAAAAATTGAAACTTCCGCCTTTTGCGCAGGAACGGTTTGAGCCAACGCCGGCGTATCAGCAAATGAAAACAAATATAATCGAGAAAATGATGACATACAGCGATGAGAAACACTGGGGGCCGGCGCCAGGCGAGAATTACGCTGAGCGGGAGGTGGTCCAGCAGTATATCACGAGGTATATCAATCGGCACAAAGACAACGAAAAAGTGCGTCTTGAATTGGGTACCACGGTAGAAGACGTGGCGCGCGTGGTGAGAGTAAGGTCTAATGAAAACAGTAGAAACGAGGCTGACAGCGGCGCTGAGGGCGCTAACGCTTCAGATTTGCCGTATGGATTTAGGGTCACGCTTCGTCAGCGGCTAGCGGATGGCACGGATCTTTGGTATCAGGAGGAATTCGATAGCTTGGTGGTGGCCACAGGACATTACCATATTCCCTATATCCCCAAAGTCCTGGGCAGTGAGATAGTGCAGAAAAGGCATCCAAAAGTTTTTGAGCACGCGAAATTTTTTGTTAATGGCGAGAAGTATAAAAATCAGACCGTGATTGTTGTTGGATCTCGTGCGCTGGGTACAGACTTGACCAGATTTACCGCCGACCATGCCGCCCAAGTGTATCAGCTGATTCGCAGTGTGGCCAACACCAAAAAAGTGTTGCTGCGTGAAAACGTGCACACAAAGCCGGTGATCGACCATTTCAGGGAGACAAATTCAGGCTTCGAGGTGGTTTTCGCCGACGGCTCTGTAGTATCCAACCCGGACCACGTCCTTTATGCTACAGGATACCAATTTCTGTACCCTTTTTTAGAGCGTGAGTTTGGCGATATTACGGCTCAGGGCCACATCGTACCTAAATTATACCAGCACACATTTCTTGTCGGCGAGCCGCTTCTTAGTGTGGTGGGCGTGCCAACAGACGCAATTTCTTTTCGTGCCTTCGAATTTCAGGCGATTTTGCTCGTGCGTTATTTGGCGGGGAAGGTGGCACTTCCGCTGATCCTGGCGCAAGAACAGTGGCTCCAAACCAGGTACAAAAAACACGGCGCAAAACGGTCTTACCACACCATTGGCGCAGACGACGCTCGGCCATACATGCTCGAGCTCACCGAATTGGGAAAGCTAGAAGATCCGGCTGATTTTCTGGGCCGAGAGTTCCCAGTCACGACAGAGGAAGAGGTCCAGGAGTACGTGCAGGCGGCACTAGCCCGCAGAGACTTGTGGAATTAAAAAGCTCATGATATGATATTTCATTGAAAGATGATAGATTTTTGTATACGCACGCAAGATAAATAATATGGCAATACGACTAGTAAGTGAGCTGTCTCTGGTTCAATGCCGTTTGTGTCAATATAGATCATGTTTTCTTGCTTCTCCAATCGTTTAAATAAATTCTGTCGCCAGTGAAAACTCTAATCCTTTCCGCCTTTTCGTTGATTAGTAAGCACCATTTACCCCTCGTTCACTCCGCTGAAACTCCCCGACGTCCTGGTAAACCACATGAACGTTCAGATTCTCTGACCTTTATTGATGACTCTTCAAAGGCTCTACAACAAGTTTTTCAACCGTGAACATCTGCGAGATTGTCGTTTGTCTCGTCAACAAGGCCAAATTATTCACACCTTCGTTGTAAAATGCCGTGATCAACTTCTCATCTTTGAGGTCTTTATGCTCCTTGAAGGAGTCATGGACTTTCCTCTTCGAGTATTCGCGAAAGTTGTAGTTGTCAAATTTGGCAGCTTTCGACAAAAGCTGTCTGTATAGACTAAGGATCTGCTTCGTGGATGGGGCCATTTTGTGCTGAAGAACGAGATGACGCCTTGGGAGGAGGTGAAGAGCGGAGACGGAAACGGATAGGCAGAAATCTGTGTTATATGCCGGACAATGGCGATTTTCGCGCTGACTCGAAAGCTAGGCCTCGCATGAGTAATGAAGGATCCCCCATAGCGACGTTCGGCGAAATGCTTGCTGCACTCAAGCCACCAACCACTTTTTCAAAAACCTTAAAAGATGCTGAAAGCACACTCATTCAACTGTGATTTTCATCATTCTCTAGATGACTCCGGATCAACGTGGGAGAAGTACTGCTCAAAGTCCAGTTGATCCATCTTCTTTTTCTTGCCGCGAGATTTCTTTGCGCTGGCCTCGGCCATCATTTCTTCAAAGATACGCGCCTCTTCCTCCTCTTCTGGCGTGCGGCGCGTGGCAAGCATTTCTTTCCCGAGAAAAAGAAGTGCTTCGGCACGCGCAACACGCTGCTTCTTACTCAATGCCTTATCGTTTAATACTTTCGAGGTGACTTTCTTCAAGATGCCCTGCACCTCAAACTGCGTGGATGCCCAAGCCGTGGCCAAGAGCTTGCCCGTAATCAAACGTTCGGCCTCCATGAGCTGGTGTTTTTCCTCCTCGGTCAACTCAACGCCACTCTGCTCGATCGCGGCTTGCCTTTTGACCACTTCCTCTGCATGCGCTTGCGCGTCTAAAGCGCTTTTCAATATCAGGAACCCGGACTTCACGCGCTCGCTCTTGGACTTGACGCTGGTGAAGATTTTCGACACGCCAAATGTCTTGCTTGACTGGATCGTTGCGTTTGCCTGCGTCACGTAGATTTTACCGATTAAATGTAAAAGTTGGATGCCAAATGATTCGATCTTCAAGTCCTCAAACTCGTGCTGTAGCTTGACTCTGTATGCATCTTTGCTCTCGGTGGTTTTACAGCTCTGCAATGCGTCGATCCTTGAAAGAAGTGTAGCAGTCAATTCATTAATTCGCTGTTCTTTTGCTTTTCTTGACGCTTCGTGTTGCGCCATAAGCTTATCTCTCTGCTCGCGTGAGAGCTTCTTTTTATTCTTTTTGCGGCTTACCTCGTTGTTCATATCGGTGTACGGTGTCGACAGCTCCTTCTTGACGGTGGTATTATCCTGTTGGGACGCTAACGTCGTTGAAAGCGATGTTTCCGCCGCGTCCGGAGCATTATCGGAGTTTTCGGCTGCAAATCCACCACTTCCGGCGCTAGAAACCCCCTGTTTCGTTGGCACGGCGCCACTTTCATCGTCGCTCTCGCCCAAGATTTCTGCGGCGCCGCTCATATCGTCGAACATCGACAATTTGCCGATCCAGCCCTCGAAACTATCGCCGCCGAAAATCATCTTAAAGAACTCACTAGGATCGATATCCGCCGCTGCGTCAGCGGCACGATTTTCCTTGAGTCCTTCTTTGCCGACCTCGTCGTATAATGCACGTGCCTCTTTATCTGAAAGCACCGCATAAGCTTCTCCCAACTCCTGGAATTTAGCCGCCGCCCCCGGGTCGTTGCCATTCTTATCCGGGTGGAGTTGAATCGCGCGTTTTCTATACGCTTTTTTCAATTCAACATCAGTCGCTGTTGGCGGAGCACCCAAAATATCGTAATATGTTGTGTCTTTGACCATTTTGAATTGGCTTTCGGGTTGAGAATGTACCATAGTGTGTGCTGCGCTGATCTGGGGTCATGTTAGTCGTGCGCGGACCAACGTTTGAAGCAGTGGTTATCACGCCAGAATGTTCTGTTGACCATCAGTTTCCACGTGAATTTTTTTTTTTTTCATTTAAGAAGTCAATTGCGGAAATCTGTGGGTATAACGAGGTTTGAAATCGACCAATGGCGATTTGCCAAAAAATTACAAGGCCCCACCATGGCAGTTACGGTACTATTATATGCAGGACAAATGGTGTATAATTTTCTGCTTATCAGCCTCAATAAAAAAACACAAGACGCTTTTTCCTGTGCGCCGCTTAAAGTAGCCTGACATGAGGAGATGTTACTTGGAATCAATGGACAAAACAGCCTCCAACATGCATGTATCGTGCATCTAAGCAGTTGGCCCCCTCCCCTCTTTCCTTGGCCGATCAAATGCCCAAGTTTAATTAGCATGTCCTTGGGTGGAAAAGAACCTGCGCCGAAAATTGTCGTAGATACCCAGCCTAGAATGTTCGACACAGCCCCTGAAACATGGGGAATGTTATTTGAGCAGTGGCCATTGTTCTTGAACGGCCCATTGCCGCATCTGGGTTAAAGTGTCCCAGAACAATTGTTTTTGACACGATCCACTGATTGAAAAAATTGAAACCTCTGACCCTTTTCCAAAGGGCAATCAATTTCCGAAATTCGGAGATAAGGTTAAATTACTCAGGCACAAACTTTATTTTGAGTGCGGTGCCTTGTGCACTGCCGCACTGATAAGCGTGCAGCGTGCGGCGACTCAAATCATATGCAATTGTGAGATCTCGCAAAGGCCGTTTGTCGGCCCCGTGACTGCCCCGAATTGCCCCAAGGGGCGCCAACGGTATGAATTCCCGCAATGTGTGAGCCCCGTCCCGCTTGCAATTTCACAATGTGGGCTTTTATGCAGTCCCGCCGCTTTCGCTGTGGAACCTTACTAAGGCTCTCCCGAGGCTACCCGCAGTTTTGCGCCGTGTGATAGGCGGCTACTGCGCACACGCCGAATTTTTGCGCTGCAGCTTGCACATAAAACACCAAGGGCCATGTTGTCCTAGGTTTTTGTTCGGAAAAACTTGCGCTGGCACATTCTGGGTGGCATGAGGCGTAATGTGACCATCTGCAAAGCAACCATGACCATCCGTCGTGAATGATATGGCCCGTTTTCAATTCCTTCCTCCCGTTCCTAGCATATGCCAGATTTCTATTTCATTGTCTTTTTGTCTTGTGTAGACTAATTGCGATTTCATTGTTTCATGCGGTGCTGTGCAACGTCAAGCCGCAGGCCCGAGGCTCTGGGGAGAGAAGGCCATTTTGGTGGCATTTCAAATCAGTTGTGCATTTTGCCACGTGGAATGCTGCCTTATCGCTTAAATCAGTAGCATCGCCGTGGCATTTTTTCACACCCCATGCCCCTGCCACACTTCCACTTCCACGTGCATTTGATACCAAACTATACGTTTTTTCGAGATTAATGAAAAGTAACAATTTAACTCTTTATGAAATCCGTTTCAGGAATGCGGGGGGATCTTTGTGCTCTTTTTCTCTCACAACGTTCGATCTGTATATACCCCGTGAAATAGCCCCTAGTTCCACCGGTTGAAAAACGCCCTATTATTTTTATCCCATTCTTACCCTACATTGCTGCCAATTTGACGTAGGCCCAGAAAAAAAAACTCAGCAGACTGGCAACTATTTGCGATAACCCTTTACTCATGTGCGGCGCGCACGCTTTTGTGTGCAGGTTGGAGGTGTGCATGTAGGAAAGCTATCACGCCAGGGCTGCAAACACTGACAATTGGCTGCGACGGGCTCCTATTAATTTTCCCTGAATCTAGACTCAACAATAGGGCGAAGCCACGTATAAGTAGTTCATGGTTTCCTGTTGAAATTAATAACGTTTTTTTTGTTTTTCATTCTTTGCAGCTCTCGATCACTACCTTCAAGGCTGGTTCATCAACTTTATTCACCTTTCGACCATCAATACATAGTCAATTAGACCTCAATAACATATTTTTGTCCCTTCACAGCATGTCTTTTCCAGAAAAGTCTGTCAATATCGCCAAGATGGAACCTGCGCAGAAACCTTCCGGAAAACGTGACCAGATATACCAGGAAACTAGTCTCTACGATCTATCCGATGCAAACTCTCTGGCGGGCCAGAGCGAGCCCCCAAAGCATTTGGAGGACAAGTTAGGGAATGCGCATGTGAACCTTTTGCCCACGAAGAAACTCATTGTATGTCTTTTGGGAACCTCTCTCAGTTTATTTGCAGCCTTTTGTGACCAAACCAGTGTCACGGTCGCGCTCACGTATATTGCGAAAGATTTGAATGCACAAAACACCATCAATTGGGCCGGCACTGCGTCTTTATTGGCTAACACTGTGTGTCAGGTACTTTTCGGGAGATTTGCAGACATTTTCGGAAGAAAGGAGGTGTTGCTCTCGTGTTTGGTACTCCTTCTTTTCTCAAGCTTGCTATGCGGATTTGCAGCCACGGGGCCGCAATTCTACGCTCTCAGGGCCCTTGCTGGAATCGGATCCGGCGGAGTATCCTCGCTATCCATGGTGATCATGAGCGATGTTGTAACTCTCAAACAAAGGGGTAAGTTTCAGGGGATTTTGGGGCTGAGTGTGGGCATAGGTAACGCTGTCGGGCCGATCATCATGGCCTCTTTTGCAACACATAAGACGTGGCGTGACTTCTACCGCATGATGCCGCCCATCATTGCAGTGGTGATTGTGTTGGTGCATTTCTCCGTTTCCAGTAAGAAGAAAAGTTTGGACAACGTACTTTCGACACGGGCAAAGTTAATGAAGATCGACTACATTGGTATCTTTTTTGCCGCCGCAGCACTCATACTCCTCCTTATTCCAATCAGTGGCGGCGGCTCCACTTATGCCTGGAACAGCCCTTTGGTAATAGCCATGTTCATCGCTGGCGGGGTCTGTTTCGGGATTTTTTTGCTTGTGGAGTGGAAGATTCCTGAGTTGCCCATGATCCCCCTCAGCATCTTTAAGAACTTCACGCTCAGCACGATTTTACTTCTGACATTCTTCTTTGGCATGGCCTACTTCTCCTTTTTGTTTGCCGTGCCATACTACTTTCAACTAGTGAGGGGACATCTGATCATGCGACTGGCTATTTTCACATTACCACTTGTGCTCATGCAAGCGTCCATGTCCGCGTTGGCTGGGTCCATCATAACGTTCACCGGCCGATATCTCCCCGTAACAATTGTGGGATACTCTTTTTGGCTCACGGGCCATGGAATGACTTTAGCATGGGGCGTGAATACTTCAGACGGCTTTATCATTGGCACAATGCTTGTGTTGGGCACTGGGGTCGGTTTTATTTTCCAACCAACCATGGTTGCGGCTCAAGCCAACTCAAGAAAAGCTCAGAGAGCGGTGGTGATAAGCGCACGTAATGTCATCCGTTCATTTGGAGGCGCTTTAGGCACGGCGATTGCTTCTTTGATTGTGACAAACTCGTTGTTGAAAGATATAAACAAACAAGCCAAGTTGACAAACTTGCCGGCGCTGTACTTGGAGTACATGAAGGCCAACATTTACTCGCACCCAGACGTATCTGTATTGACTCCGGAGCAGTTGGCAGTGGTGAGACACATGTATAGTGGGGCACTCAGAAACTACTTCTACCTCACGGTGCCGCTCCTTGGCATGTGCTTGATTTTTGCATTTTTCACTAAGGACAATGGGTTGCAATGTTTGGATGAGCCCAGAGCAGAGAAACGCAACGACATTGAATTCGGGCGGTTTTTCAAGCGTTCGAATAATTAGCTGATTGGCCTACATAGTCTAACCAGGACACTTTTGAGAAATTGTAGTTGGGCGATATACATCACGTAATGACCTAAAACATCCTAGCGCCCCCCATTATTTGCAAACCCTAAATTCCAGAAGTTTTGCAAGTTGTTGCTCCTGACAAACTTCTGAATATGATCGATGTTCTCAGAGGCAAAATCCCTAGCCCCTGTTTTCAACGTATCGATTTGCTCTGCGTTCTCTGCAATCCACCCAGAAGCAGATTTCTTCACGGCCGCTGGATCTAGTCCTGTTTTGCCCAAAATATCGGCGTATCTTATATTCTGGATGTTTTCCTGGTGTTTTTGGCTGACCAGCTGCCAGAAATTGTACACGAACGGAAGATCTCTTGTGAAGAACCTGTGAGGGCCCCTATAATATGCACATGACGCAATTATCACCACACTGAAAAGCAACACTGCTTTGATCACGAACTTGAGCATTCCCCACCAAAACCTTACGATCCTCATGAAGCTTTTGAACAATATATACGCTGCCACCGCCATCGAGGCGATCCGCGCCGTTTCCGGATAGTTAGTATAGAAGTATCGCACGGCAATGAGCAAGTTGGACATCGCAATGACTATGTACGACACGGCGGTGCCTAGCACGGCCTCTAGCGTGCTGTTGGGAGAATCCATGACGGTTTTGTATGGTTATAGACACCTGTCAGGATGAGCTGGTTTGAAGTTGTGGGGCGTGTGTGCAGGACAGATCGATGGAAACAATGGGGTGCATGTTTTTGTTTGTGCAGGATCATAAGATTGAGAAGGAAGTTCTGAGTATACATGAATGGCATTGGGTATGAATATTCTTTATGTTTTATTTTTTTGAATCACGACTAATAGGGTGGCTTTAGTAATCTGGAGGTCGAAAGGGTCATGAATGACGGGGATCCTCGGTATATAAGGCTGCATATAGTATAAGTTGATGTTTGGCTGTTTCATGAAACTTGTATACGGTCAGTCTCTGAATGTTTGGGCAAACTTCAGACGGTATTCACAGATTCGGTTGTTTAGTCAGGTTGATTTTGGTTAATTCGGCACAAACTTTAGGCATTATCAAATATGTGGGAGTTTGGCTTTGTTCTCCTCCAGAAATATAGAGGAAACAGCACCCAAATTTGAAAACAGGTTTGGCGGCGTAAAGAGCAAGCACAAGTTTTGGAATTTTTCTTGAAATTGTAATCATCAAAGAATCACCTTTTGTTTGTCAAACATGAGAAAAGTTTTGTCACACATCATATTAAAGCATTTGAGAAACTGGTGGTAACTGGGATTGGTAGGAACAAGAACCTACCGGGTCGCCATTTTCCGGTGAATCTCATCCAAAAAACAAAAAAAAAGGCGATTCGGGACTACTTATCCAATCACATGTATGATGCGTGCCTCATGAGGGTACTTTTCAATTACATAGTAAAAGCATCTTTCTTTCCGCATCGTATCTTTTCGTTTTTTGTTTTTTTTTTTTTTCTTTTTTTCTCTTTTTTTGATTAATCCGCCATATTAATTACTAGGAACCCGGAATATTCACCTAGCTCTCTATAATACTATGAATATATAACCCTAGCCAGCTTCGCTCCCGTGCACTTGCCCTAATGCCTTGGCCCGGCAACGTGCGAGATTTATGTAGGTTGTCATCGCCCCAATGGCAATACTTCCACCGAAAAGAGCATCTTTTTGTACCCGAGATTTCCCCAGAAAAAGTCTCTTGGTCCTTGCCTAGTCACATGATCTCAAAAAGAAACAAAAAAACAAGCGGAGATCTTAGTCGTTAAAATCCGAACAATGCGTGGCTTGATCTGATACCATCCGCGATTTGAGGAAACAGACAAAAATACCACAATAAATTGTCTCTGCAAAAATCCAGTTTGAAACAAAATGCCAATGTATCGCATCGTACCTTACAAAAAAAGCACTGAGAGCATCCTAGAAAAAATGCAAATCATTCTTTACCTTGGTATTAGGTGAACTTTACGTTTTGGACCCTTGGCAAATTTTGACGCTATGAGCAGGGTTACCCGGCACAACGCGCGATATATAAATGAAGAGACATCGCGCGCATTTTACAGTTTCCTTTTTTTTCTTCAGAAAGTTGCCGCCGGGCGTCTTCACATATACTTTTGGCTGCAGTTACGCCTGGTCTGTGTTTCTTGACCGTCTCGCTCAGCTTCGTGCTGAAAGCTCGCATCCTCGTGTCTCGCCTATTAACTTAGGGAGACACACTATGGGGAAGCTTGTTAGAGACGTGTTGAGGAGTGCAGATCGGGCAATGTGCCTGCTGTCGGAGAAGTTCGGTCAGATCAATGTGGCTATACAGAATATGCTGGGGGTCAGAAACCCCAGTGTATCCCGTTATGTCACGACATTCCCTTTGTAGCGAGCCTTGGTTGGTCTCATGTAATTAGTGCGATTGCTGTTGATTGGCACCGTTGATTTGCACTATCTCAAGAAGTGTATCGAATGGCTCTACCATGGCACAGAGATGAAACAACCCATATGCGCTCTTTAAAAAAGTTAAACACTCTAATTTCGTGGATAGTGGAAAGAAGCAAGGTGCAATGCAATTGCTAAATGCTGTGTCGAAACTGTCCTGATACGCACAACTCTATTGAACAGCACTTAAACCCTTCCTTCCTTGAAAACTCTTCGTGGTCTCAAGTAAAACATTTGTCAAGTTTACCAAATTGTTTTCCAGGCTCTTAGATTCATTTTGAGGCGTAGCAAGTCGACTTCTCAAGTGTGCCCTAGTCTATCTTGACCAGTGCACGTCTTTCTCGCAAGACGAAACAAAGACCACACCAAAAGTCTAAACAATGCCCTCGAATATTTTATCGTCTTCAAAAATTTGCTCCTATCAACCGAATTGAACAAATACCATTGTTTTTCTGCAAAAATTAAATGTATATGTATTGACCGACCTTTTCACACATTGGTCTTTGCTGGCCCCTGTAATAATGACGTAACGTGCAGGCGAGGCGTGGTGCACACAGCACGGCGGCCAGGATTGTCTGCCAAACAGCCGCATGCACTGGTCTCCTGGCTTTTTATATCCTAGGACCAACCAAGTCACGCCAAAACGCATAAATTTTGGGACAATTCTTCAAATTTCTCATTTCTATCATATTGAGAATACACCCAAACCCGAATTATCATGTTTCTGAGGAGAAAACCGCCGCTGGGATACGTGTTGGAAGAGCTTCAACAGACGTATAACGACGTGAGCGACAATTCCGTGCGGAACTTGACGCTAGAAGACCAGGGCCAGTTCGGCGAGGCGCTTCGTGGGTGGAAGCTGTTGCATACGCTGTTGCTTTACAAGATCGATGCCTTTGAGCGCAAACAGGGCAAGTTTCTGCCCGAAGAAAGCGCGGTTCTTGCGGATTTGAAGGCCATAAGGGACGAGAATGTGAAGCATTTGGTGCGTATTCAACTACGGCTCGATGAGCAAGTACGCAAAAGCAAACGCGTAGGCGAATCAGCGCCGGCGGCTAATCAGGGGGCGAACGCTCACAAAATGAGTATTCCTTCGTTGCGCTCCAGTAATCCGCAGAGCCGCTCTTTTAACAGTTCCCAGCAGCGCCATATGGTCAAATCGCTTCGCAGTTCGCAAAACTACCAGATGTCGCTGCAGAATCGAGACACGGTGAAAGCCGCTGCTAATATCTCATGGGCCAAGCCAAAACCGGCGGGTAACGGTCTGCTGGCGCAGAAGAAATACGATACAGACATTTTCGAGGATTTCGACCAAACAGAACTTCCTGCGCGAGAGTACGCGCGACTCAACTCGATTGAATCTACCGCACAGCCGCTGTCGCGCCTGGAACTGCCCGTATCGGTGAATTTGATCGATATGGATGATCGTATAACACACAGCTTGCCCAAATCGTTTGAGGACTTGAATTTAACGGAAAAGAAGGCGCCGCCGCCAATCCCGCCCAAACGGAGCGGGTTGCGTGTTGCCACGAAAAAACCAGAGGAAAGCCCGGTCGGATCGCCGTCCTTCCCACAGGAATCTTTGGGTAATCTTGCGAGGCCTGCTATCAAAGCAGCATCCAAACTGACATCCGATATCCCAGAGCCGCCAGGGCCCGAAGCTAAGAAGTATGTCTATAAAAAGCCTCAGCCGCTTAACGTGCTGAAAATGATGCAACAGGGCGCACGGAAGGCAGTGAGCAATGGCAAAACCAAGCGGCCTTCAGCAACGCCTACACAAGGCACGGCAAAGGCACACACAACCGCAAGCGAGGCTCCACGCGCGGCGAAGGCAGTCAAGAAGTCAAACATCACATACAACTACAAGCCCGTGGAAAAGAAACCTGCGGCGGTTAAGCCAGGGGCGGCCAGGACAGCGGCTAATACGAAGCCACAGGTGAAAGCGACGCACCCACCAACGCCCACTTCCCCTTACATGAACAACATCATTAGTGACTACGAGTCTGATGATGAGGCCGTGGTGGCTGCCCTAGAGACAGTCAAAAGTTCAGGGGACATGACTCCTCAGGAGCAGGCCGCGCTCATTTCGTCCATCAAAGGCATTGACGAGATGTCTGCCAATCAGATTCTCAACGACATTGTCGTGCGCGGCGACGAGGTCTACTGGGACGATATTGTTGGTCTTGAAGCGGCAAAAAATTCCTTGAAGGAGGCTGTCGTGTACCCATTCTTGCGGCCAGATTTATTTCGCGGTTTGCGCGAGCCGACAAGGGGCATGCTACTTTTTGGCCCTCCTGGAACGGGTAAGACAATGCTTGCACGTGCAGTGGCCACAGAGTCGAAGTCTACATTTTTCTCGATCAGTTCATCCTCATTGACGTCCAAGTACTTGGGGGAGAGCGAAAAGTTGGTGAAGGCATTGTTTCTACTTGCGAAAAAACTCAGTCCCTCGATCGTATTTATTGATGAAATCGACTCCTTGTTGGGCACCAGAACCGAAGGCGAGATCGACAGCATGCGACGTATAAAGAACGAGTTTTTGGTACAATGGTCCGAACTCTCGTCAGCGGCCGCTGGCCGCGATTCTGCTGAGGAAGATGTCAGCAGGGTACTTATTCTTGGCGCGACAAACTTACCTTGGGCCATAGACGAGGCTGCTAGGAGACGGTTTGCAAAAAGAGTGTATATTCCTCTTCCGGAGGATGAGACAAGAAAACTTCAGATATCCAAGCTTTTGGCATACCAAAACCACACATTGCTGGACGAAGATTTCACGAAGCTAATTGACCTCACGCAAGGCTTCAGCGGCAGTGACATCACACTCTTGGCCAAAGACAGTGCAATGGGCCCATTACGCTCCTTGGGCGATAAACTTTTGAGCACGCCCACGGAAGAAATCAGGCCAATTCAACTAGAAGATTTTGTTGGAAGTTTAAAGTACATCAGGCCATCCGTATCTAGCGAGGGGTTGGGAGAGTACGAGAATTGGGCGGCCAAGTTTGGTTCATCTGGAGCATAGGCCTACTACACACCACGGGGCTAATTTCTATATTTTGCATTGGTTTCTAACCTATCAATCCAATATCGACGCTGCATAAATACAATGTGTCTTACAATATGTCTTGCACTGGTGAGTGCACCAGCTAAGTAATTTTTTGGTAGTCTGGACACACGCTGGGCCAAATTCACCATATGAATCTTAAATTCTTAGATGCCGTCAACAAAACCGTTGACAACAGACTTTGAAAAGCCACCTTCTTTCACGGCCAAGTCGTAGTAGCCGTAAATGGTGGTGACACTTAACAAGATCGAGGTACCGCTACCCAAGCAGCCCACCATGTCACTGATCACGGACAATGCGCCGATGGCGACACCGCCCAACGCAGCAGCGGTGGGAATGATGCGCTTCAACTCCTTGTAAGCAGAAGTACTTCTGTAGCCGGCGATGACCAAGCCTTGCTCCTTGAACTGCTTGGCCACATCACGTGGCGAAGTGCCGCTAATCTCAATCCAAGTGGTGGAGAATACAGCGCACGAGCCCAACACAAACGTGACGTAGATTGCTGTCTTGATTGGGTCTACCAAAGCCTCAGCAAGCGAGGTAGGTGGCTGGATGTAGTAAGACAAGCCGCTGGTGGCGTACAACTGAGAAGAGCCGCCGCGGGCACCCCAAGAGCCCAAAAACTTGACAAAGAGATTGTTTGGCCATCTCAAAAAGAGCATCTGAGAGATAAGGAAAATGTTCGACGATAAAGCGGACTGCAACATGATTGGCGTGTTCGACGTGTAAAACAAGCGGATTGGGTACATGATGTAAGGTCCTCTCTGTCTGACCGAGCTCACTGGGAGATCGACCCTGACGCCTTGCAAGTACACGACGGCGAAGAAGACAAGCACGGTGGAGAGAACTTGGAGCATGTTTGGCAAGTTCTGGCGGTAGAAAGCCTCCAAAAGCGCTCTCTTCTTGTCTTTTCTGGAACCCAACAAGTGAAACAACGCGACCACGGCGCCGTCAAATTCAGCACCCTTGCCGCTGGCCGAGGTCGTGGGTGCGAACGCTTTCCACATAACCTGCTCACAGACGTTGGTAGCAGTAAACAAGGAGATACCGGAGCCAAGACCGTAGCCCTTTTGCAACAATTCGTCCAACAAAATCACAATGATGCCGGCGAATACCAACTGCAACACCAACAACAAGCAAACGCCCGTACCCAAAGTCTTTGGGGGCCCGTACATGCCAGTCAACACGTACACAGTGGCCTGGCCAACGGCCAATACGATGGCAAAGAGTTTTTGCGCGGTCTGGAACTGTTCTCTGTCCTCTTTCTTCGTCATGTCAACATGAATCAACTTCGTGCCTTGCAACAACTGGAACACCATCAGCGCCGAGACAATCGGCGTGATTCCAAGCTCCATCAACGTACCTCTGTTCGAGGCCAACATCATTCTGAGCCAAAGCAACGGGTCCGAGCCGTCAGAGGACACAATACCGTATAATGGGATTTCCGACATCACAAGGAAAATCAATAACGTGACACCGGTCCACATGACACGTTGGTTGAACGGCACCTTGCGCTCCGGGGCAATCACCTCGGGCACCAAGGGCTCAAACGGTTTGACTAGGTCCAAAACGCGGAAACTCATGGTGGTGTTTCTGTATGGAAAAAGAGAAAAAAGTGGATGTTTCGGCGGCTGCGCTTATGGTCGTTGACGTGTTCTTTCCCGCGGTCACATGACGAAACCCGCCGCCGCGCGTTTTGTTCTCGGCAAGGCAGAAGCTTCTTTAAGGCGGAGGAAAGCATTTATATTGTTCTTTATTGATAATTCTTCATTTTGATAGGCGAATAAAGCGTTTTACTATGAAAAAAACCTGGATGGCCTTTTTTGGAGCGGAATCGTGCGGGAAATTCACTTGTTGAAATGTTGGGACCAAAATTGAGGTTGCGACACGTGCTGCCCGTGCAGTTCCCCTGCCCATGGACTAGGTGCCCTGGAAGCAGTTCAATGCCCTGCCACATACCTCAAATTCACGAAAACTGTGCGATTATCGTCAGAATAAAGACTACTTGGAAAGCCTGGAGCTAACGCCAGATGCGACTGGAAATTGAAAATTACTTCGCGGAGGAGAGAATGCTAGGGCTTATTCTACCCTGGCTACTATTGTTTGGAAACTTGAAGAGCGTTCAGCCCAATGGAGAAAACAGGCATTAAAAAAACCGAGTCTGGAATTTTAGTCATTGACACCAGATATGAAAGGTATACATGAGAGCATCAAATCACCATAGGTGCCGTTATACTCACTGGCGCTACAGAGGGGCTGCTTATAAAGCTCAATCTTGGGCAGAAGTAAAATTAGCACCTAGGTAATAATTGAGAAAGGGCGCGTTTTGGGTGTTTACTTCTGTAGCACAGCTAGTTTCCAAAGACTTGAGGCCAGAGTTTGTCAATAATTAAATACTTTCTGAGCAGGAAGAACCCGAGTCCTCTCTGAGACGTCTAGACTTGTATCTGGTGTAGTTATTGATGTTTGTCATTGCATTTATACTGGTCCCTAAACTCTCATGCGAGGTTCCAAATCGAGTATCACCATAAAATAAGAGAAACCAAAAAAGCGTCCTTTCATAAAATCAATCGAGTGTTTCAAAAGCAATTAAAGATATCATGAAGATACACATCAACGTGTATCATGTTACAATCTTGCATATGTTGCGTGACCGTTGCTTGGGGCACCCATACAGCGTCCATACAGCTGGCTTGGCCGATTCTGCAGCTAACAGAGTCAATCTCCATGCGTTCGCTAGAAACGAACTCTAAGTCGGCACTGAAAACTCGCAAAAGTTTGAAACCTGACACCGTGTTGGCGTAGCAATATTTGGCTCGTGTAGAAAATTAAAGAATCAAGAAACGCTTCCCTTCGCTAACAGAGTCAAGATGCATGTTGCTGCTTTCCAGGGCCTACGCGTGCAACGTGACTCGAGCTTGACCGAAAATACGATTACGACCTTCTCCTTGCAGGTGGTTTGATGAAGACGATTTGTCTTAAAAAGTAATCGGTAATTGTGGGCAGAGCGGACGAGGAGCAGCGGTGTGAAATCTTCGATATCATTTTTAGGCTCACCGTGGCAAAAAGCCAAGTATATTGTGAAGTACGAATCAGCCATTTTTATGCAAGTTGTCTCTGCTGGCTTTGATTCGTTTACGATTAATTGTGAAATGTGATCTGCAATCATCCAGAAGCATGTGCCACACTGAGACAATTACAGCTTTTTATAGAAGAAAAAAGGAAACGGTTGCTCTCAATTAAAAGTAATTTAGAAGGACCGCTTTTGAGATTGACAAGATGCGTAACGGGTAACAAATGCGACTTCATCAGCCAAGCACGGGCTTGAGGTGAATTTCTAATGCAGAAATTAGCGTTTCGTTTGGTGGGAAGAATGAGTTGATATATCTCAACACAAAAGAAGAAAATGAAAAATCAGCCAAAGGTCAGCACCTCAAATAATATAAATTTGACCAAAGTGCCTGAGGCAACTTTCGGTAAAGTGGTGTGTTGTTGCATTCGGAATCCACGAACTAACATTCGGCCGAATCTCAAAAGAGCTGGCGCGGAGTAGGCTGTCCCTTCAGCGTTCCATAAACAATCACACACAAATGTTACGACAACTTCTCCCTGCTCGGCACTTTGATGTAAAACGAACCAAGCAAACAAAAAGGGTCCATAAAGAATTAAGACTCCATTTGTTGAAAGCTTTGCCCTAGGTTAGTGCCTTAACTGCAGACGTGAGGTCACGTGACAAAACTCATATGGTACTGGTTAATTGAACAAGACGAAAAGTGTGTAAAGCATTGACTCGATACAACGAAACAATGAGATTGCAACTTCTAAACCGAGTAGAAAACTTTTTGTTTATCATCAACAAAATAATGTCTGATAAGATATAGCGATAGTTTCCCACCACTTTACTGATGCATCAGTATATGAAAGTGCTAGCCGGAAACCGGATTGGCATGCGCACGTGACAACCTTCCAGGCTCCAGCACAACCTGATCTGGCTTTTTTGAGATTTGCACATAATGCAACTATCGACAAATTGTGACCAGCAGAGTCAAAATCACACAAGTCACAGTTAAAAACATGTCTGACTGGGCGGCAAAACTACTGCAGAAACCCAGCCTTGGCCAAAATGCAACCAATGCTCCAAAAGCAAATATACTGAAAACAGCCCCGGCGCAAACCGGGCCTCATATGGGTAACGTCAATACAAACAGCACAAAACAACAACAACAACCACAGCAGCAGGCCAAAGTGCGGCCGGCGAAACCAATTAGACAAGAGTCTCCTCTGAGAAGCGCCGCTGCGCTGCCGGAACCTTTCAATGGCGCCGAAATATTGGCATTTTTGACTAAACGTTTCAATGCAGATTTAGAGGACGCACAACGCGATAAATCGGGCGAGGAGGCTGTGATTTATCGATCTCTAGAAGCGTCTTCGTCTTGGAAAACAAAAGGTCCAAGTTCCGGTCGTAAGTATAACAAAGATGAGGATAGATTCGATCTCTTGCAGGAGATCAATCGCGGCTTTCAGTCTAAAGCGAAGAGATATTAAGCGGTCGGGCTTTTTTGAGTGATAAATGTGAATGATTTCGGGATTGAATTAATGGAGATTGTGGTTATCAGTCTCTCAGAGCAACACGGGCATCATCAGAGCGTCAAGTACGGATACTCCTTGGTTCTTTTTTTTTTTGGCATGAACCAATGTAGGTAAATCAATCAACACTTGCAGAATTGTGTGAAATCGACGTTTTGGGATTGGATCTTGGGAGTGAAGTGTGTTTCATTCCTCGACCAGCTATAACGATGCAGCATACGCAGTACCGGGCATGAAACACAGAAAACACAGTTATTAATCGGTTTGGGAATTGTCCTAGATGTATTACAATGAGATAAAAAAGAAAAAAAAAATTGGTTAATCATTCTTTCCATGGATCCTAAGAGCATCATGAGATGCAGTCATGTACCAAATAGCCAAATGGTCACTTTCAAGTCGCCAGTCTGAGATATCATTTTTTATCATACTTCATCTGCATTCTTCGCTTGGCCTCGATTCAATTCACAAACAGCTAATGTTGGATGAAAAGTGTAGATTGCAGACTCACATCGATATTCTTGAACGTACACTGTTTTTGGCCCACAGTACGCAAGGAACAATTGTAAGAAATTTATATCCTGGTCAGCTTATCAATTGTATACAAGCATATAGGCGACGAAAGAGAAGAAACTAAAGTAAAAATCAAATTAAAAGAAAAGAAACCCAAGGAAAACAACATTTGACTAAAAACCTAGACATGAGACAGAGTGACCCAGTAGCGTTTCCATTCTTTTGTCATCTAAGAGGAGGCTCGACCGTCATTACTAATAACGATGTCACGTAAGTTGTCATGCACGACTCATATTCTGAATCTACACTATTCGGGTTTGGCCCGGCACAAGCAAATAATCTGGGTGTAATAATTGGTGGGAAAGCGAGTTGCAGCTTGTCAATCCGCAGCGTGTGTCAACCTCAAAAAGTATGCAAAACTTTTTTGGCGCTAGCGAGAATCTCCGGGCTTACTCAAATTACTGTAAGCAAAAAAAAAAAAAAAAGAAGCTCGGTGATAAAGTGCCTGTGTTTTGCATAAAGCGCGGTCATTCATTCGCGAGGCACAGAAGACGGTGGCCCGGCCGAGTTGCGAGTGGGGATCTGATATGAGCCTGGCCGAGACAGAATCGAATCAATAGCTTATTTGGGAAAGAGGGGTAAAAATTGACTTCCTTTATTCTGAATTGACCGCAAAAAACTTCATTCTACGAGGGAATGTACTTATCGAGGGAAAATTTAGGCTTGAATTTCACCATAAAATTTTATTTAGTCAACGTTTACTCATGACAATGTGTGAGCGGCTTTGCCATGTGTCAACCCCCACTTGCTACGGCATGCGAGCTCCACTGCCCCGGCCCCACACCCGGCAAGTTGCGGGCGTGAAATTTTCTGGCTATATGCAGTCCACTTGCGGAGATTCCTCATTTCGCCGGGTCAAGTATAAAGTCTGGGGTAAATCTGAGATACTTCGCCAGTCTTATTTCCTGATACAGACTCTTTTTTCTTTTGAATTCTTGAGAAAAAGTATTTTATTTATTTATTCTGATCGCAATTGACCGCTTTTTTACACAAAAAAAACTATTATTCAACCATGTCACAGTCAGTTTCTGAGCAGATGCATGTGGACACCGATATCATTACATTGACCCGGTTCATTCTTGAGGAGCAACAGAAATTTGCGCCAAACGCAACTGGCGAGTTGTCGCTTTTACTTAATGGTCTTCAATTTGCCTTCAAATTCATTGCGCACAACATCAGACGTGCGGAATTGGTGAATCTTATTGGAATCTCAGGCACGGCCAATTCCACCGGAGACGTGCAGAAAAAATTGGACGTGATTGGAGATGAGATATTCATCAATGCCATGAAACTGAGCGGAAACGTGAAAGTGTTGGTTTCCGAGGAACAAGAGGACTTAATTGTGTTTGAAGGCGGCGGCCGGTATGCAGTATGCACCGACCCAATCGACGGCTCGTCAAATATCGATGCTGGTGTTTCTGTCGGTACCATTTTCGGTGTATACAGGCTCAAGGACGATCTGAAGGGCTCGATCAAGGATGTGCTCAGAAAAGGCACGGAAATGGTAGCTGCAGGATACACCATGTACGGAGCGTCTGCACACCTTATGTTGACTACCGGCCGTGGCGTGAATGGGTTCACTTTGGACACCCAATTGGGCGAGTTTATCTTGACGCAGCCCAACTTGCGTATTCCAAATACAAGAGCTATTTATTCGGTCAATGAAGGTAACTCTTTCTACTGGCCCGAGTCCCATAAGAAGTATATTGAGGATTTAAAGAGGCCACAGGATGAATTGGACGGGAAACCGTACTCAGCCCGGTACATTGGCTCGATGGTGGCGGATATTCACCGGACGTTGTTATACGGCGGGATCTTTGCTTATCCTGCAGACTCGAAGCTGAAGAACGGGAAATTGAGAGTATTATACGAATGCTTCCCCATGGCCATGTTGATGGAACAGGCGGGCGGATCTGCCGTCAACGATAAGGGTGAGAGGATCTTGGACATTTTGCCGAAGGGCATTCACGACAAATCAGGCATTTGGTTAGGCTCAAAGGGCGAGGTGGACAGGTTCTTGACGTACATCTAGGCTTATTTGAAAGGGGTCTATAATGAAGAAAAGAAAGTAAAATCGCCGGTTTGCAACTATCACGTATTCGCAGGCTGTGGTGATTGTAGATTGGAAGCCAAGAATAAGAGAATAGGGATGATTGTGTTGTGTAATTCGTATACACTAGAAACAATCTGTGTTATCATGCACCTTTTTTGACATCTCATAAGATGCTTAAACTCATAACAGGTGAATCAATTATGATAGTTTGGTCGATCAAAACAAGTCAAAAAAATTAACTTTTCGGATCAAATTGCCCCGTGAAGTAGCCCTTCGAGTCAAGATATTCGTATACGATTGACAAAAGCCTGCATGGCTAGTTAAATATCATAATGTGAACATTGCCAAGTAAGGGCCAAGGCTCTCTATAGTGAGCAGAAAGGGTATTTGCAGCCAAGCGTTTCTTCAGATCCATGGCAGCAAACAAAATCCTCATAAAATTCTGTATTGTATTTACTTATAAAAAATGCAATTAACCCATAGAGACGCGATTATCTCAACGCTTTTTGTTATGATCATTATGCTTGTGTCGAATGTGTGTCGCCTTTGAGTGAGGGTTCATGAGATTCACGTTTATCCATACCAATCATCCGCACACCACCAGAAAGAAATATAAAAACCATCCAATATTCTAATTAAGACGGCAAACATGACTTCAAAGTTAAAAAACAATTCACAATTTTTATTTCTGTACGGTATAACGCAACACACTTGTTCTAACCTGATTATATGGCCTGCATATAACATCCACCTCGACATGATGAATCATATTTGAGATTCTTCTGAGCTCTGGCTCGACAATTTCATTCACACATAGCTAGAAAATCCGCCTCGATTCAGAGCGGTTGCTAGTAAGATTTGCTTTTATCGATATTCAAATTAGCACAATCTATTTTTTTTTTCTCTTTTGAACCCTGAATTTATTCCCGGCTTCTATGACTCACGGCATACTTGTGATTTCTTGCAAACCGAGCCCCACAGAACACTGAGAGACCAAAAAGTTGACTTTCCATAGGTGATAAAACACCGGAAAAACGCCACAAAAATAAACATTTGACATGCAAAAAACACTCTACAACATCACATACCGCATTCGACACACACTCGCGGCCCGCTATGACCTCGTCCACCTAAAACGGTGGGCGTTTGCTATCGCGTTGGTGAGCTGTCTTTCGCTGGGCCTGATCATGCTATTTTCGCTATTTTCGCTGGCTTTGCATCACTCAGTGGGCCTCACGTACACTCAGATCAACCTCATTGTGTCGTTTTCCGCGGTGGGCATGTACTTGTGCCTCCCCGTGTTGGGGTATTTGGCCGACTGCTATGGCCCCGCGCTTTTATCGCTCATTTCGATCTGGGCGTTCTGTCCCGCCTATTTTGCCAATGCGGTGGTCGTGCGGGCGCTGGGAGATACAGAGGTGCTTTCTTCAGGCCGCGTGGCGGCGTTGGCGGCGTCTTTTTGCCTCATAGGACTCGCCACAAGTTCTCTCTACTTTTCCAGTTTGCTCACGTGCGCGAAAATATACCCAGACAAGAAAGGTTTGGCCATCTCGTTGCCCGTGAGTTGCTACGGCGTGCTGTCGCTATTGGGGGCCCAAATCTTGAAGCTAAGGTACTTCCAGTTGTCTGATGGTATTTTGGACTTGTACAAAGTGTTCATGTTTTTTTCCGTGCTCTACCTTTTCGTGGGCGCACTCAACCTAGTCCTGAATCTGATTGTTACTTTGGAACAGGATGTGGTTTTTGGCGAAAACGAGCCGCTTTTGGCCGAGCTAGAGCGCGATCCAGAACCGTCCTTGACGCCACAACGCTCTGCCGTCGAACCAGCGCACCACCGCGAACGGTACGTGAAATTTTTGAAGGACAAGTCGGCGTGGATACTCCTCGTGACATTGTTTTTCCTGGTGGGTCCCTTGGAGAGTTTGCAGAACAATTTAGGCCTGATTATAGAGGCCACTGCGGGCTCGCGCACACACCTCTCTGACCAGGTATCTATTATTGCAGCACTGAGCACGGGAATCAGACTCTTCATCGGCGTGGTCATAGATTATGTGTCGAGCGAAAAAAGAAGGTATCCCTTATGCAAGGTGTGGTTTTTATTGGCGCTCATGTGTGTTGGGATAGTTGCCCAGATTGCGCCGCTTTTCTCGCTTAATTTCACCGCCATCTCGGTACTCAATGGTGTCTGCTATGGCGGGCTATTTACTGCGTTCCCGACAGTGGTCGCCTCGATTTGGGGTGTCGACTTGATGGGCTCAACATGGGGTTCCTTTATGGTGGCGCCGGCGTTTGGCAGTATCACGTTTTCGCTCTTGCACGGCTACAGAATGGACGTATGCGCTGCAGACGCAGGCGCGTTAGGATGCCTCGACCAATACTTTCGCCTTACTGCTGCGTGCTTCTGCATTGCATTGGCGCTTGTCGCTTTTGCATGGCGCGGTATCTGGTGGCGCAGGGGTATGCGCTGTTTTTGATCGAAATATAACAGTACCAAAAAATGGAAACGCTTGATTGGTACAAAGTATAATTTGCATAAAGTGTGACAATCCTCGAGGATGGGGTGATTCTGAATGTTTTTGATAGTTATTTGACAGCCAAGAGAATCTGTTTACGGTTGATGGTTTTTGACGTTAAGACCATTTATTGCATGAGCCAATGCCCTGGACAATGGGCATGCGTGACCGAGGGTTTACATGCGTGCCGCTGACTTGTTCATGAAGTCGATGCGTTGTCCCATGAGTGCTCTTAGGTACAAGCGGAGCATATTCTGCACAATACTCTTTCCATTCCATGTGTTAAGCGATGTTTAGACATAATTTGAATGCAGCTTATATTGAAAAGTACGGGTGCTGAGGAGCCTAGAGGCACAAGATGGTTCGTCTGTCACGCCTGACGCATCTCATGCGGCATGAATCTGAAGCTTCTTTGTTCCAAAGCGCCAAATTGAAAGCTAAACATCTCAGCTGGGCAAATAGCTTTACCAAGAATATCAAACAGCAAGAAATGTTTCTGCCGCTAATCAAGTGTAGCTATAAGCCAACCCATTTTGTACACTGGACTAGAAACCATGAAAAAGGCACGTGTTTACAGATATGATGAACAGCAAATAATATGAAGCTTATGCTTATATGCATCCCGTGGGACAATCCAAGTAGACTCACAAAAAGGGCCTACTTTTGATCTCAGTTAGTTGGCAACCATGCACGCCACGCCCAGAAATGCGTTTGTTTTGCCAAACGCGACACGCTTTTCCCGAAAAGCGCGTATGTGGTTATGCACCCCTGCCTGTTTCAAATCCCGAAGTACGAGGAAATCACAATGAGAAACGTCCTACCCTAAAGAAGACAAGGATCTAGAAAAATTCAGTCATGCATTCTTGCATTGCGTCATAAGACAGGGGAACTTCACATGCCCGCAAAATACATTTTGTACTGCATCCCATAGATTTTCTGGCACTTGCATGAATAGGGTTTTTGGCCCAGCACACATTCCGCGCTGGCGCCCGCGCCCGATTGCAGAATGGAACCACACTAATTTTCCGGCTTGTTTGCGCTCGAAAAACAACACTCAGCATAACGGAATATCGGGCAAAATAATCTCAGCATAGTTAATGAATTTGAGTAGACGGCGATGTAAATATAGTCATAGTGAAGGAGGGATCTCAATCCACACTTTGTGTGAGGTTTGAAGACCGGATTTGTGAGATCCGGTCACGTGACAACGACGAATTCGGCCAACGTGTCCTCAAATGCGAATGTGGGCTGAGACCCTCGCTCAGAAGGGCCGGATCTAAAAAAAGAAAAACCGTGCAAGAGAAGCCCGCCCTGGCGCAATTCTCTAAAAAAGAAATTAGCTTGATTTGAACAAATTGCGTTCATCTGTCATAAGCGCATGAAACGAGAATGCAGTTCCTAAAAACCGTTACGACAATGAGGGTCGGACTATTGTTGGCCGCTATCATGCCCGAAAGGGGAATGAGGCTTCGATAGAATCAGGGGAACTCTTCGAGAGGCCAACACAAACAGGTGTGAGAAGACGACATTTTTGCGCCGCGAGCCCGATTCCCGACGCGCTCGGCCAGTTCACCGCCGCGCCAGCACCTACACTTTGGGAACGTGTGCATGCACACCTGCCTCAGATGCAGCACCGGTGTACACTATGCAGTATTGAGTTATCTGTGTACAGATCCATGCATTATCCAGCACGTCGCGCCGTCTGCATGCGGCGTGCGCGCGGGCACGTCCCACCGCGACTTTTCTCAAGAGTGTTCGCGTCCACGTTTTTTTTTCGGCGGGAATATATAAGACAACTCTCGCGCCCATCTTACCTTATAGTTCTTTTTCTTTGAGGACAAACCTTATTTTTTACAGACATATCATGAAGGCCATAATTCTTGTTGGCGGGTACGGTACCCGTTTGAGACCCTTGACGTTGACGTTGCCAAAGCCCATGGTGGAGTTTGGTAACCGCCCTATGATCCAGCACCAGATCGAGGCGTTGGCCGAGGCTGGCGTGACCGACATTGTTTTGGCTGTTTCTTACAAGGCCGAGGTGATGGAGGCGTTGTTGGAGGAGTACAAAGCCAAATACGGAATCAACATCACGTGCTCGAAAGAGGAGGAGCCTTTGGGCACTGCAGGCCCCTTGAAGCTTGCTGAGAAGGTGTTGAAGAAGGACGACTCGCCATTTTTCGTGTTGAACTCGGACGTCATTTGCGACTACCCCTTCAAGGAGTTGGCTGCATTCCACAACGCGCACGGTGCCGCCGGTACGATTGTTGCCACCAAGGTGGACGAGCCTTCGAAGTACGGTGTTATCGTTCATGACCGTGACACGGTGAACTTGATTGACCGTTTCGTCGAGAAGCCAGTCGAGTTTGTCGGTAACCGTATCAACGCCGGTATGTACATCTTGAACCCAAGTGTGCTTGACTTGATCGAGTTGAAGCCAACCTCGATCGAGAAGGAGACCTTCCCACAATTGGTGGAGCAGAAACAGCTCTATTCGTTTGACTTGGAGGGCTACTGGATGGACGTGGGTCAGCCTAAGGACTTCTTGACCGGTACGTGCCTGTACCTCTCGTCGTTGACCAAGCGCAAGCCCGACCAGATGTGCCAGGAGAAATTTGTGCACCAGGGTAACGTTTTGGTGGACCCTAGCGCGCAGATCCACCCAGGTGCCTTGATTGGACCCAACGTGGTGATCGGCCCTGGCGTGATTGTCGGCGAGGGAGCCAGAATCCAGCGTTCCGTGTTGTTGGCAAACTCGCAGGTCAAGGACCACGCTTGGGTCAAGTCGACGATTGTCGGCTGGAACTCGCGTATCGGCAAGTGGGCCAGAACCGAGGGCTGCACCGTGTTGGGTGACGATGTCGAGATCAAGAACGAGATCTACGTCAACGGCGCCAAGGTGTTGCCTCACAAGACTATCTCGGCCAACGTCGAGCTGGAGGCCATCATCATGTAAGCGGAGTCGGATTTGTACATTATCTCATAATACAAGTGTTTAGAATAATCCTGGATGTAGCTCAGGGGCGCTCCCTGGTCGACTGTGACCCCGGGGGTAAAGCGCCAATTCAAGATTTCATCCTTGAAACTGGCCAGTGAGACTTGCACAATATAGTTTATAATCCACACAATTTGCTGGTCTATACCACAGAAACTGTGCAAGTGTGGCTATGCTGAAAAAAAAAAGCATTATTCACAGCCGCACTAGATTGATCATCAATGACGAACTCGACTACCGATTCCAGATTCTACATGACTTATTCTTATGGTGAGGGAATATTGTGTCTGGCACCCATCTTGATAAACATAAAGAAGTCAAGAACGGACAAGTTTTAGTGATACTGTATTGGCTAATTCTTCGATTAAAGTACAAAAAAAAAAAAAGAAATTGTCCAAGCAAAGATTGAGAGAGTTTCGAAATCATGCTGCCGTCGCCTCTAAACCCTCGCAAAGTGCTGCCATATACGACTTCAGGATCGATTGAGTGAACTTCAGACAGGCACGATTTGGAACGATTTTCAGATCGATTGAAAAGAAATTGAAAGTTGGGTTCTCTTGTGGAAAGTTCTCGTAAGAAGTATGTTTTTGGCTAGCTAGTGTGTTCGTCTGAAGCAACATTGGTCTTGCACGCGTCGCGTCG
>ERZ794936.204-NODE-204-length-35136-cov-7.441692_pt1 | contig 35136 bp, 14 predicted proteins | sample MGYA00511083_ERZ794936 | MGnify/ENA primary metagenome ERZ794936 (study PRJEB30137, sample SAMN04331409) | food metagenome | isolation source: Y2 must sample point D1 replicate A | place: Australia: South Australia | collected 2014 ... | reverse complement strand
CTTCCTTGACTGGTTCAGCTTCCTTGACTTCTTCTTCAACAGGTTCAACTTCTTCTTTCTTTTCACCAAAAACAGAATCTATAATATAGTAAACAGCAGCTGCAGACAAACCGTAAGCAAATACATCTTCGACAGAAACGTTCAATAATTTGTCATCGAATCTGGCACCGTTATCGTGGTGGTTGGATGAGTAGGATGACTTAGCATTTAGCTTTGGTTGTATGGATTTCATCTTTAAAGATAAAGAAGCTGTTTTAATAGCATTTTGTTTATTGATTAGAGAAAAAGATCTCTTGTTCAAAGATTGCATAAGTTGTTTTCTTAACATGTTTTCAGTAAGTATGTATTAATATAGTGGAGGTTCTATTTCAATATCGAATTTGATAATAAAGTTCAACAATCTAGTTTAATAGCAAATATATCAATGACTGTATCTAAATACAATAGTGTTGTTTTCTATATGGTTGTTTAAAGCAATATCTTATTGCTTACTACAACTTTCAATTTAAATTCTCCCTTTATATTAGTGCAGTAGTGAAAAAACCGACATTTAACTTACGTAAATGGTATTCGGAGAACGAAAATTTTTTCTTCAAAAACAGCACGTGACATGTTATCGGAGATAGTTAAATCCGTAAATGAAATAAATAAGCATGACCGCTACCAAAAACCTTATATTCCTGGTTAGGAAACGGCTTCAAAACAGACATAAGGTATGAAACAGCACAGTGATGCTTGTTGTTTTTCTTTTATTATTTGTATTAATATATATAGTGAAACGATATTATGGGATTATATATTTTTTTTTTGGGCCCCAACATATCTACATAATAACACAACAGCTGTTTGTTTTCTTGGCTTGTTTGTAGAACATCTTGGAACTGTTAGTCAAGTCATGAGATTTATCAACTAGACTATCAAGTTTTTCCCCTCTTTGTAATACAGATTCAATGGTCTTGTGCAAAACAATCTTGGTCTCATCCAATTCATTTTGTACCTTCATTATGGAATCAGCATTTTTAGGATCTTGGTATTTGGCTATGTAATCTTGTAAATTAGAATTTTCAAACTTTTCAAAGGTGCTGACATCATTTTCAGTGTAATAGTTTGGATATTGAACAATAAATTCATCCAATACTTTATTTAATAATGTGAAAACTGGTCTTACTGGGTATTCTTTATCGGTTATGATAACACCGCTTATTTGTGAGTCTTGTCTGGTGTATACATGCCCAACATAGTTGTCACCTTCCTCTATAGATTGTCTCAATCCACTATCTGTTCTGTAGGCTACAGTGTTTGCAAAAAATGACATGAATTGTGAAACTGATGATCTTTCAAAGAATCCAAATTGCGATAGATCCTTGACCTTAGCTAGCTCAACACATTCAGTGCTGGATGAATCTTTTTTCAAAATACCAATGTAGTAAACTTTCATTATTTTATTCTTATTAAATCCGGATTAAACAATCTTCAAGGTTTCGACCTTATTATACTATTGGTTATGTCTTTATTTGTATATTCGAAGGGTACACTTATAACGGATAACACAGATCCACACCAAAAGGCAAAGCAGCGCTCGTAGGGAAAAAAAAAAAATTTGAACATTACGTCGGAGATATGAAATTATGTCCGATTTTAAAAACGTGATATATTTGAATTAACCTAACTACATAATGGATTAACCTAGCTACGTAATTGATCTATTTAAGAGTCTTCTTTTTCTTAGTTTTCATATGTTTATATGGATCAGTCATAAATGGAGACGATTTCTTGGTTTTGCCAGCGCTAGGTTTTTTTTTGGTGCTTGATTTCTTTACAGGGATTTGATACTCGTCGTCGTCATCATCTTGCTTGACAGTGCTTTTTGCAGACTTTGAAGGTACGGAAATCTTATAGTCATCATCATCATCCTCATCGTTTTCTTTATGCGACGTAAAAGCAGGAGCTACCTTTTGTTTTTTCAATGGCTGGTAATCGTCATCTTCTTCCTCATCATCAATTGATCTTTGAGTCTTCATTTCTTCGTTTTTCTTTCTTTCTTCTTTCATTTTTTTATAGTTACCAATGTCCATTTTACCTTTAGATATCGTGCTGTCTTTTTTCTTTATTACATGCCCATCAATGTCAAGATTTTTGTAGTTATTTGAAACATCATTATGTTCCTGATAAATATCACCCATGTATTCATCTTCATAGCTTTCCCTTGTGTAAAACTTAATATCCTTATTGTCATTAAACATGACCTTTTTGGCTGGAAGCTTATTACCCTTTACATATGCTTTACTCGTTTTCAATATACTTCTTCCATAATTCTTATTTCCTGAGTGATGAATATTTTCTTTCTCTTCTTGCTTCTTTAAACTTGAAGATGAATCATGAATATAAATTCCAGGTACTTTAGATTGATCAATAGTCTTTTCTTTAGAAGCATCTGATAGAGGGTTTTTGTTATTAGTCAAACTGGTCTTTTTGACTTTTTTGGCATTAGAATCGACTCCTGAGCTACTAGAATCATCAAGTTTTCTCTTAGTTATTTTAGGTTTGCTTTTTGGAATCTCATAGTCATCATCAGACTTCTTCACTTCCCTTATTTGATAACTCTTTGGGTTTTTGAAAATAGCTTCTCCTCCGTTTACAACTGCACCTCTTTCCTCTGCATCTCTTATTAAAGAGCCCCATAACTTATCTTTAATCAACATGTTGCTATTACCTACAATCCACATATTACTTTTACCTCTGGTCAAAGCAACATTAAGTCTTCTGTAATCTTTTAAGAAACCAATTGAAGTTGAAGTATCTGAAGATCTAACACAAGAAAAAATCATAATTGCCTTTTCTTGACCTTGAAAACTATCTACAGTTTCAACAGCAACAGTTTGTGAAATCATAGAACCAAACTTTCTCTCAAACAAGTTTCTTATCAATCTTACCTGCTCTTTATATGGTGAAACAACACCAATTTGGTTTTTAAAAGATATCTTTTTCATCTTACCATCAATACCCTTTTCATATTCATTAGAATATCTATTCAACAAAGTTTCAACCAACTTCACTACAAACTCTGCTTCTATAGTATTAGATAAAGACATAGCTGCAGATTTGGATTCTCTACCATCAACAACAGAAAAGAAATTATATGGTTTGAAAATTGGATCTTTAAACCATGGTTTGTAATTCATAGTATCCATATTTGGCCCATCTTTTAACTTGGACTTATAAAATTGTTTCGATGGGAATTTACTGATTTCAGGATGCATTCTATATTGAACATCTAGCAAATATGGTACATTACCTTTAATAAGTCTGGAAAATAATGATTCGTCATAGTTTGCACCGGAAGCTACATTGGAGATAACTGTAGGTGGTAATTGATTAGGATCACCAACCATAATAATTTGCTTAGCACCATATCTCAAAGGAACCAAAGTACTCAATTCAGTACATTGACAAGCTTCATCAATGACCACAGTAGGGAAGAACAATCCTAGATTTTCCAACTGTTTTTGAGCAGAACCAGACAAAGTTGTACAAACAATATCTGCTTCATTCAAAATTCTCTGAGTTAAGTTTTTCTTTTCAAATTCAGATTTTCTTCTAAATATATTGTTAGTCTCTCTTATAGAGTCTCTTTCCTTTCTCATGATGTTTAAAGTCTCATTGCATTGTGTTAATTCTACTCTCAATAAATCCAGCGTCTTTTGCATATCAGAATTTTCAGAGTTCTTTGGATCATTCTTGATAACTTCTAACTTGTCTCTTATACCATTTCTTCTTTTAATCTCTTGTTGATATTTTTCATGGTCAATAGTGATTAATTCTGGTTTTTTTAATTTTCCTTCAATTTGTTCACTTAATACCAAGTGTTGCACTTTGCTGTTGACAGCATCTTTTCTACCTATTCTTACCAATTTTAAGTCTGTTGCAGCTGATAGCCTAACCATCAATTCATCAATAGCAGCATTACTAGGTGCACATAACAAAATTTTCTTATTTGAGGTAGGCATTTCTTTAAAATTCAAAACCTTTGTACTATCTTTTTGACTAAAGAAAAACTTCATCATTGAAACAATGGTTTTAGACTTACCTGTACCAGGAGGACCTTGAATTAATGAAATACCGGAAGATGTGGTGACACAAGCGATGGCTTCTGCTTGTGATTGATTAACATCATATTGTTTTCTAATTTTTAAAACGTCATCCGGTTTGATGGTTTTACTGATGTTGGTTACCTTTGGAATCATTAAGTTCTTCAATAAATTGTAATCTTGAAGACCATATAATGTAGTGTATTCTCTTTCTGAGGTCATCAAAGAGGTTAACTTAGTTAACAATACAGTTGTTCCGGGAGATAAAATTTCACCAATTTTACTCTTCAAACTTACCTTTATTGAAACTTCTTTCATATCACCTCTCGTGTTTTTAACTTCATCTATTTTTGCATAGTTGACTATATCCAACAGCTCAAAGGATCTTGAGCTATTTGGAAGAGCAGCAGCTGAAGATCGCTTGTTTGTTCCTATACCACATAAATCAGCTTCTGTAAATCCACCATTTTCCCATAACTTTGCAGGAACTGTGGCATATATTAAAAAGAATCTTCCAACTGTCACTCTATTAGTCACATCAATTGTAATGACTTTAGAAGAGCTGTCCATTGTTTTGGCTTTATTGATTTGTTCCCAAGTTTCCAATAATAACAATGGCCCCATAATTTTTTGGTATTCTTCTGAACTTGAGTATTGTTGTTTAGTGTTTTCATACTTAAAGTTGTCATATGGAAAATCACCAGTTCTTTTGTAATCCCATTGAAGAATTTCTTCAAAGAATGGATTAACATTAACTTTTAATCTTTTTTCAAGCTTCATTTTTTCCTTCTTTTGTAATTCTTCTATACTTATTTCTTTCTTACGGGATGCTTTAATAATCTCATTACCAAATTCATCTACCATGGTTATGCCTTCTTTCTTTTTCTTCACTGTTGATTTAGATTTATTGGATTCATCACCTTTGGTTATACCAAACATGGCTTTGATTTCATCAACAGAACTATCATCATCATCATCATCACTTGACGATGACAACTCAACTGGAGGCTTATTTCTTGATCCAAAATCATTAAACCCACCTGCTGATGGTGGATGAATTATCCTTTCAGACTTGGCTCTAGCTTTCTTTAATTGTTCTTCTGCTTTGTCTTTGGAACTCAAAGTAAGCTTACCAAATTTGCTTTTGGTATTTGATAGTCCTGATATGTCCATGGAGATTCTTGAAGTTCTCATTTTGATTGGTTCTGATTTTATCTTTGTGATATCAACCACGGCAAATTTAGTTAATTTATCGCTGAGTTCTTTAGTATAAGTAGGATTGATTTCGTAAATACAATCAATTAACTTTTTTCTTTGTTCATCATTTGTCAATGTCTTTTTAACTTTACCAGTTAAAGGATCTTTTTTGTTAGCAACGCTAAAGATTTCATAGATAACTGTATTTTTGATATTAACTGACCAATTACCATAAGCCATATTTAATGTGTATATCAATAAATTTATACATTGATCAACTAATGGTTCATCATTCAACTTCAACCAAGGTGGCAACATTGGCAAAACATCTATAATTGGGGCCAAAAATAAGTCTTTCTTTTGATTATCTATCAATTTTTCAAACCATGAAACAGATTCTATGGCTAATTTGTTTAAATCCATCACTGTTTTACAAAATTCCAGCAAAATATCAATTTTCAATATTGCTGACCATTTATATGCTGATGAATACAGCAATTTTATAAAGATCCAAAATTGGTTCCAAAAGTCCAGTATGAATTTGTTTTCTTTAAAGAAGTGCTTTTTGATCAAAAGAACTGTAGCATCCATCAAATCCTCCAAAACTGTCATACCATAATGACAAGGTTCAAACAATTGCTTATGGCACAAGTTCTTTAAAATTTTTGATAGTGTTTCAAAATTGTTTTTGATGTCTGTGTCTAAGATCATCAAAAAGTTTTGAATTCTGTCTTCTTCATCAAAACATGAATATAGCAAACCAACAATCTTGGAATATAACTGTCTGTTGTCTGAAAACATACATGACCAAAAGCCGTACAGTGAGTCTTTGTTGTTTGTTAAAGCTTTTGAAAAGAACCCATAGTCATCAGCTTCAATTTTGGAAATGACAGTGGTAATTTTTCTCATCAATTGTGATACATTTGTATTAATTATTTCAATATTTTGTGGTGTTATTGAAGTATAGTTTGATAAATTAACTACTAAATGTATATCTCTTAAGTACTTAAAAAGTTTACTAGTAAAGATGACTTTTTGACTTTCTGACAAGCTATAAAAGTTCAATCCTTCAATAATACCGTCGTATACTGCAGAGTTAAATGTAGGAATATCAGTGGACTTTACTGACTTTTGATCTTCTTGAAGTTGTCCAATTTTTAGCAAGTATGAATTCAAATCTATTTGGAAGCATGTCAACAACAAGTTGAAAATAGGTTCGCTTATTTTCTTAATAAGATCATCATCATTAACAACAATTGTTCTTTTGCATTTCAAAGAAAATTCAATCAATGACTTTAAAAAATCTGGTTTGTTGATGACACCTCTATATCCAATGACATCAGTTAATTTGTTTTGCAATAAGTTTAGATCATTATTGCCAGTAACCGTTTCATCATCAATAGACAATAGCTTGTTTAAGTATACACAACCTGCACTAGTTAAAAGACCTTTAGCTATGGGTGTTAGTTGTGTGCTTTCCGAAACAAATTTTAATACGAAATTGACAAAACTTCTACTAAAACTCTTTTGGTCCAATGATTTCGATAAGGAGTTGTAAAAAGTATCTATCCACAATACAAAATCGTTTAGGTTTGGATTGAAGTTTAAGTAATTGATTTTATAATTGTCTTGTGAAATCAAGATTTTTTCTTTCAACATCATCTTTTTATCTGATTCTTTCAATATTGCTATAAAATGTGTTATATTGTAATTCTTCAATACATCTTTCCAAATGGCATCTTTTTCATAAACACTAAAAACAAGGTTTAATGTTCTTAGCAGTACATGTATGTAATCTGATTTTGAGGAGCTAGCTGCATTCAGATCGGTTATTAACTGAGGTAAGAAAGCTTTGTATTCAGGATATTGCTTGTAAATACTTTTAACCTGTTTGATGTTTGTTATTTCTTTAATTTGTTCAGTGCTTAATAGCATCAAAATACATGACATTTTAAAATAGTAGTCTTTTGTGGATATTAACAAAGTTGTTAACCTCATGCTTTGAAAGATGATTTCGAGAACAATTTGATTTATAATTTCACAATTATCTGCGTTGAGTTTCAAATTATCTCTTTCTACAAGATCTCTTATCAACTTAAATGACCAATGATTTACATCATTAGTGATAAAAAATTGGTTTATTACCATTGGTGTTAGATGGTTTTTGATTATTAACTCATTTTCTATAATACAATCTGGTGCCTTTTCGATAATATTCATAAAGGTGAATTTTAACTCAAACATGTTTTTCAATAAGTTTGGGTTAAGAAGCATTTCACTTACCAAAAACTTTTGATTTATATTCAGTGTAGGCTTGTTTGTTTCTATGATTTGCTCTTCATCATCTGATTCTATATCATTGTCAAGTATGATAATATCGTCATCTTTCTTTGGAAAAGTCACTGTGGTCACTTTAGTTACTTCAATATTTGTTAAATCATCAAACTTTTTGTATGTATCAGCTCTCCAAGTATCTATTGAATCAAAGAATTTTTCAATATTACCATGATTCATCTTTAAAATTGTACTCAGATAATAATACAAGTTTACTCGTTCATTATAAAACTTTATTAAACAAGAATGACAGTTGAACAAACTGTCATTTAAAGTTTGAAGCAAAATTTCTATTTTACCATCTGTTTCATAAGATAACCGGGTCAACGATAATGTCGATATTTTATGTATATTATCCTTACAGAAAAAATGCCCTTCAAAGTCATCTTTATGATCTGTAATGTAGTTTAAACACTCTTTTGAGATCTGTTCTCCTTCTTTCGCTGTGTAGCCTCCTTTGTATAAGAGGTCTATACTGTCGCCTAATTCATTTATACTCATCATACTAGGCTCTTTTTTTTTTGTATATAGTGAAATCTACTGGAGGATACGAATTCAAGCAAATTGAAAATATGATATAGTAAAAAAGGAATATATCTCAACTAGTATTGAATTTTATTTGAACAAGAAAATAAGTGCAGATACGTTCTATCAACTAATAGGCTTTAAAGTTAAGTAATATAAAAACAGAGTTCTATATAAGCGTTGTTAGCTGGTTTTTGGTTATTTAAATAGTATACTGTATATTCACTTGTATTTTTTTTTGTTCACTACGTGGTAATATACGCCTATGGTACACCTAGGGCCAAATCAAAATTTTCCCTAGCACGGGAATACCCTAAGAAAAAAAAAAAAGGAACGTGAGCTTACCTGGATTATTTCCTAAAAGAGATAAAAAGTGAGCGGGTAACTGTAATAAAATTTTTACGAGCACGTGATGTTTGAAAAATGAAGAAAACACGAGGGCAAATGGAGTTATATCCGTCAATCAACGCAATCAACTAATGTATACATAATTTCGAATTCATATAATCACAGTATATATTATTTCTTCATTAGCTCATCTACCTTAGCTTCCAAAGATTTCAATCTTTCGTCTTTTTCCAAGTTGGCTTCCTTCAAATTTTGAATGATAGTGGTCAAATCTAATACTAATCCAGACAACTTTTCTACAGATTGCTTGATAGATAAAGTCTTGGTAGCGCTTGCACTGGATGCAACGCTTTCAGTAACGCTGGCAACATCATCCCTAGAAGTATCAGCTTCATTAGTAGATTTTGAAGTGCTGACTTCAGGTTTCTTGGCTACTGCTTGTGGCTCGGCTTTCAAAGAAGTTTCCTTAACTTCGGTTTTGATTGGTGATCTTAAGGTTTGCTTTTTCTCAGGTGTTTTAGTTTCGACTTCCTTTTTAACAACTGGAGTTTTAGCAGCAGTACTTTCTTGCTTTTTGACGGGAGTTGATACATCGTTATTGCTTTCAATGATATCCCATTCATCATCGTTTCCTGTGGAATTGTTTTTAGATGGGTCTTCTGCATTGTTTATCTCGTCTAAAGAGGAAGCCTTGGCTAATAGCTTGTTGATCTTGTTATCCTTTTTCAAAGAACCATCTTCCTTTGTATCATCCTTTATCAAATCTCTTTGTTTTGGTGCAGGTGTTGGGGATAATGGAGTTTTGTCTTCCTTTTTCAAAGTTTCGGTCAAGTTAGTCTTTGGTTCTGGTGTTGAAGATTTAGCAGTTTTTACAACTTTTTGTGGTTTAGGTGTGTTCAAAGTTGAAGAAGGAACAGATGATGCAGTACTTAAGCTCAGTTCATTACCTTCATATAAATCTTTAAAGCTAAATACTAAAGGTAACAAACCACCTCTTGATTTATGAGAGATCCATTCATCAGCGGACAAAGTTGGTTTGAAAGAAGGACCATCTGGGTAAATATCTTCTTGGAATTTATCAGTTTTCAGTGGACATTTAAAGGAGATTTCCTCAACAGCCTTGTCATTTAAAGTTCTGTAACCTCTAAAAATTTCGTTTTTATGAACATCGGTATTGAAGGAAAATCTAGGACTAATACAGAATCCCTTTTGAGGTTCGTTAGAAGTGAAATCGGTCAACAAATTCAATTCTCCGTTTTCTAGTCTTTCATATAGCTTGATGGTGGAATCACCTTTACCTGCTAACAACAAAATATTTAAGGATTTATCGGCAAATGGTAGCATTACACTAGGAGAAACGTCAACGTTCATGAATCCTGTGTATGGTTTTGATTCATCTTCTTGTTCATCAACATTCCATAAGGCGAATTGTCTTTCAGGACCATTAAAACCAACAGTCATTACTTCATTCATACCAATGAAACAACATTTGGAGTTTTTTGGGGATGGATGAGTAGGGAATGTCTTAATTAATTCTGGAGTCCCTTCCTTTTCAAAAGAAAATATTCTTAGTTTCTTATCCTTACAACATGTGGCTAGATATTTACCGTTGTAGTTGAAACTGATAGAAGTAACCCATTCTGGATGATCCAAAGAATAAATAACTTCTCCAGTTTTGACATTCCAGATCTTAACGGTCTTGTCCATAGAAGTTGAAGCCAAAATATCTTTAGCTACAGGATGGTATAAAACTTGTAAAACTTTTTTAGTGTGGTCTTTTAATATTCTAACAGGTTCTTGGAAATCTGGATTTTCATCTGTGTTATCATAGATTGAAAAGTCTTCTGGAATATCCCAAACATATATGTCTGAATCATTGGAACATGAAACACATCTTTGTTGGTCAAATGGATCAAAATCAACATCTAAGACTTGGTCTTTGTGCCCTCTAAATAGTGGAAAAATATCTGGAATTTTAATGTTTAAATCTTTAGGATTTTTTGGATTTGTCATCGGAATAATGGCAAAAGCACCACCACCTCTTGAAACCCATATACAAGACATGTATTTACCATTTGATTTAACTAATGTTGAGTCAGGGGCAGTATTGGATAGTTTTAAGCCAGTGAACTTTTTGTAAGCCTTTGTTTCACCATAAACGTTATTAAACTTAGAAACTTTCATCCTTAGCTAGTTGATTAAAAGTTTAATAGATTGTTTCTTAGGTTTCGGAGTTGTTGTTTAAGGTATTTTTAATTTTTTATTACTTCCCCGGAAAATTTTTTTTATTTACTTGTTTAAATATCCATGTTTGTTTACGTTTGTTTTCATGGATAACGTGACTTTAACAAAACGTTTTTTGAATTAGGAAATAGTTTTTTGTGTGGCGGGTAACTTTACAAATGTTGGTTTTATAACTTGATGAAGAGTATAATTAATCACCTAATTGTAGCTATTTCTTGTTCCTTTTGAAATAAAAAAACAAACAGAATCTTTTTTAAGTCAAACATTATATTGTAGAAACATAAATTAATTGTACTGATAAATTGGTTTTAAATTGAAATACCATTATATATACAGTAGGCTGATAACAATAGTAATTTTTAATCAAAAAATGAAAAAATACTTCATATATTTCTTTTGTTTGGATGAACTGATAATGTGATAAGTTGCATACTAGTATTGTTATTCAAAAAAAAAAAAGTTATTTTTCGGCTTTACTTTTTTGCATTTTTCATAAATGATAAACTTTTTGGTATGCTGCATTAGTTTGAACAGAAGCAGAGTAGCATATATGCCATCTTTTATGTTCTTATCGTATTTTTATGCTACCACAAAACCGATTGTTTGTTACAGGCATTTCTACACGTGACTAAAATTGTTTACATTGGACAAAAAAAAACAACTATGGTTTAATCAATTGAACGCGCATTATTAGAACTTATATTGATTGGGTTGTTTCACTGCAAATAAAACTTAATATTACTCAAAAATCCAAGGCTCTTTTATACATTTTTTTAAGGGGCATAACAATAAATAAGGATTTAATATTAAATCAATAATGATTATTACCTTTAATTTATTCATTTATTGTTGATGTTCGCGTTCTGGAACATTTACTTTTAAATTGTTTTTATAACAATGAGTTTATCTTTTTTTCATTAGTAATTTCTTGCAAATTTCATTATTAAAAAAAAAACAAAACCTTAAGGTAAAAGTTGTTTAACATTTAAATGATTTAATTTATTGTAAACAAGGTTGGTATATTTATAAACTGTTTCGTCTTGTTACTATTGATATAATTTCATATAAAAATTAAGTAGATTTATAACAATATGAAGTAGTTTTATACCAGGAAAACTACTTTATCAAAGGTGTGATAAAAAGTTTTTATTTATATTCTTTAATAAATTTTTATTTTTATTTCCTCAGAAAATAAAATAAGTAAATTAAACTACTTTTTAAAGTACTATAATTGAACTCTTAAATTGACAATAAAAAAATAGTAAACAAGAAGCACTTAAACATTTTATTTTTCAAATGAACAAAAAAAGTAAATCATGTGTGACTAACCTTAACCAACAAAAAAATTTTGATCAAAGATCAAAGTCCTTTAGCTCATCAACTACATTGGATGACAATTTTTTTCAATTTGCTTCAACAAGTGATGTTTCTTGCAACACTACTACCAACAGTTCTACTTCTGACACCTCCACTTCCTCTAATACTTGCAGTGGTAAAGTTAAAAAAAAACTTACAAGAAAAGCAAATTTTGCATGTATACCTAAACATGATTATGCTTACTTATTTGATGCTGTTTTTTTAAACAACTCAATTAGAATGCGTGAAAATTCTCAAACAAGCACTAAGATAGCAATAAATGCAGTTAACGAAAGATTCTTTAATGGTCAAAAAGGTTCAAGAAGCGTTTCAAAGCACTATCTGTGTCCTCATTTTACTTATAATAACACTACACCATGTTTTATTTCTGAAAGATTTAGCGCTTTAAAAGAACATTTATTGACCCACAAAGATTCTTACTATTATTGCTATGGATGCGAAACCAAAATTTACAGTAAAAATAAAGCCTTAGTTCATTTTGGTACTGTGTGCAATTATTTACCAAACAGAGAAAAAGACATAATTGAATACTTGATTATTGATTTGAATGAGGAATCCATTAGTAATTTTAAGTTGAATAATCCATTGATGCACCAGGTTTTGAGCAAAGATGAATTTCACATGGCTTCTTTGGCATCCAAAAAAAGTCATGGGTTTCCTTTGCCATACAATGCAGATGGCACTATTGATACATCTAATTTAATGGACTATGTTACTAGAGCAGTTGTAAATGGCAATGAAAGGAAAAACTCTAAAAAGAAAAAAAAAAAGGTTTCTGGTAGTGAAACTTCTTATGCTTTTTTAACAAATAAAGGAATGATGTATCAGAGTAAAAAAACAGTTGGATTAGCAAGAGTAAATAAACCACTACTAACTCAAAATGTGAGTAGTTTAAATTCAACAATTTTTTCAAAATATTCCAATAGTTTATTGAGACCTTCAATGAAAATTTGTAATTTGGGAGTTAATACTCTACCGCTAAAGTATCCGCCTGCTATTGTTGAAAATAGTAGAGTAAAAATTGAAATTCCAAGTTCTAATTCTACTTTTAACACATCAAATACAAAAAAGCAATATTTTTATCAAAATAACAGTAGTCTGCCATTTCCAGCTTACCAACTTCCAAAGAACTCTTGTTTCACAGAAGAAATGCTTAAAAATCAATTTTATGCTAAAAATGCGTTTTTGTCAGAAATTTCTAAAACTCCCATTCCAGGTCAAATTGCTTCTTTATCTTCTGCTAATAATTTCTTAATAAGCTGGCAATCAAATAATTTAAATCAAAAAACACAAAATGCAAAGTTTTCAAGATTGAACTCAGAAGTAGATACTTCAAGATTAGATATTTTAGTAGACGCTTGTTACAAGGCAAAAGCTTTGGAAGAACAAAAACAACAAAAGCAATAATAAAAAAAAAAAAATGGAACAAACTACATCATTTTAAAAATGCAATCAAAACAAATAAATATGTAATATTATTTTTTATTTCTAGAAGCACAATATAAGCTAAAAATGTAATATAACAAAAGAAAAATGTATAATAATTTCAAGATACTATGTATGTCGGTAAACACTGTACACTTACTTATCAATAAAATATATATAATACTCAAAAAATTAATTGTATCACATTCATTTCACCTAGCAGGCTTTGAATAATACTTGCTTTAGGAACTGAATATACAAATATGCTAGTGAAGTAGTAGAGATGCACGTGACTAAACAAGAATATTGCATAAGTGTGTAGACGTCCCGTGGTATCAAAATGGTAAATTTATAGTATCTTTGAAAATAACATATGCAATTATATTTTATACCAAGTGCTAATATATCATGCCCATGTACTTATATAAGCAGTTACAATGTTTGTAATAACTCTGCTTTAAATCTACTTATCTCCGAGACACGGAGATAATGCAACAAATGGCCGTGGTCACATGGTGGGCTACAAACATCAACAACCGAAAAAAAAAAAGGGGAATGCATAAAATCTTATTCTTCAATGAGTAAAAGTACTTAGGTTAGCTTATATGCTTATAATATGAAGAAATACTCGTATCTAAACAGCCATTAACAAAACATAAAATAAACATGTCGGATTTTAATAGAAGTAGAGATAAATCAGACTCTTTTGATTTTTTGATAAACAGAGATATAGTTAATGCCGAGAGCAGTACCAGTATTCCGCAAATATCAATTTCAGTAATTAGTTCCGACAGCGACTCAGACTTAAATAATTTCGAATTTGGAGACTTAATATTCACGAAAGATGAGTTGGATAGACTGAGGAAGAGATTTCAAAAAATAGACATTGATTGTAGTGGAAAAATAGAAAAAAATGAGTTTCTTTCGATTCCTGGAGTTGCTGATAATCCTTTAGGAATGAGAATCATGGATGTTTTGGATTCAGACAAGAATGGGAAGATATCGTTTGATGAGTTTATCAATGGATTGTCTATTTTTTTGACTGCCAGTCAAGGTGGGCTTACAAGAGACAAGAATGAGAAGCTAAAATTCGCCTTTAAAATATTTGATATTGATAACGATGGCTACATTTCTAATGGTGAGTTATTTGTTGTTCTTAAAATGATGATTGGGGACAATGTATCAGATCATGATCTACAAGATTTAGTAGACCGTACAATTGCGGAAGCGGACATAGAATATGATCAAAAGATTTCGTTTGAAGAATTCGTCAATGTTATAAAAACAACCGATGTCGAAAAGTCATTGACTTTAAACTTTGATATATAGTTATTGAATTATTATTATTTTTCTTCTTCTTTTAAAATGAATAAATATGATTAGCTAGTGTGAAATTACTTTTGAGAGTATCCTCTAGCAACACCACTAATACCTTGTCTTATTGAAGCACCTTCTTGTTCAAAATCCGAATCATCAGACTCATCTTCGTTCTTAGCAAAGTTACTACCCAAACCAGTCCATTCTCTTTTTTGTAAAACTTCAGCAGCTGTTGAATAAGTATCTTTCAATATTAAGTTTTTAGACATATTCTTGACCAAAGCCTTTTCATCGTTATTGACATCATATTCAATATCAACTCTCTTCAAGTCTCTTAGTGGCTTGGAATTGGAAACATAAACACCCTTGACAGCATCAAACACTGGCTCATCGTCATCATGCTCTTCATCAATAGCAACTTCTTCATCAACTTTTTCATTGATTTTTTCTATTATTTCTTCGTTATCCAAAATCCACTCACCAGTCCATGAAACTGTGGTTTCCATAGCCAAAGTTAACTCAAATGGTGTTATGATAGGTTTATAAAAGTCATTAAAGTTATCAATAATTATACCGGATTGAGGACATCCAACACAAACCCAAATATCAATACTTTCAAAGTTTGCCAGCTTGGCAACATTAGGTTTACCTACGATAAAAATATGTGACTTTTTATAGTTTGTTTTTAACAAAGCAGTCACTTTGTTGACTGTTTCTCTTGTGTTCTTTATTGATAAAGTATTGACTAAAATACCGAAGGTATTGGCTGTTCTGGCCTTGTGCATTTCTTTATATCTTTTCATTAAGTGGTTTCTTGGTTGTTCAATAGTATTTTCAAGAGGGTGGTATATGTTGATGTTGTTAAAGCAGGTGGATAAATGCATTAATGAAGAAGTTGTAGGTTCAGTTATATGGAATAAAGTTGATTCTAGCAACGTATCTTTTACCAAATCTTCATCAAGTTCCAAATCGTTAATGTTATAGATGTATCTGTTGTATCCGACTTTATAAGTTGTCATTTTGCCTTCAGGTAATGAATTTTTTGGAAAAACAGAGACTTTATTACCTTCGGTTTCATTATAATTAATTCCTGATATCAAAATATTTTTGTAACCTTCTTTTTCAACAAGAATATTGTTCAAATTGATTAGATTACTGTTGAATGTAGAATCAGACATCAATACATACATTTGATCTTTGTCTTTGAATGCTTCTAAAAATTTACCTACAATATTTTCAGTATTTAAATATGGATTACCTAATGAATAGATTATAGGTAGTTTATTTATTTGAGTGAAACATGATTCACCAAAGTGTATAACCATATCACCATTGACGTGTTCTGCAGCAACCTCATCAACACAACAAAAACTGTATGAAGTATCTGCTAATATGAAGTATTGTCTGTCTTTATCGTTGTCTTGGAAGTACTTGATCACATATGATGAATCCATCACCAAATCATCTGGGAATTGTAAAGTTATAGTTTTAATGTTTTCAAATTTAGAGTCGTTTTTCAACTCTTCAAGAATCAAATTCAGATTATAATGTCTAATCAATTCATTTAAAATAGTATTGGCGTCTTTACATTCAATCAAATCCGGTGCAAAATAGTATCTTTTATGCTGGATATTTGTTGAAACTTTACTAAAGTTTTCATCGGCTGTAACATCTGATGATAAAACTGGAGGAACAAAGCTATCTTCTGTCATATCTGGGCTGTTGTTTTTTGGTTTGTATTCACTGTAGAATAAGATCGAATCAACTGCTTTGATTCAAAGCATCGATATGGTATGCATTAATTGAAAAAGTGAAAAAAAGAAATTCTAATACACGTGATGCTTATATCCGAAAATATAAAAATATTTACATATCACGTGATCTATACTCACCTTTTTAATAACGTTTCTTTTTTTTTTGGTCAATGTATGATGAAACCATCAACTGAAAGTTATTGAGAAAGGACCTTTATATAACCAAAAAGAATTTGTTAAAACCACCAGAATATGAATACTATTACTATTGACGAAACTTCCTTTGTAGAAGCCCAAGAACCTAACAAAACATTGATTTTCCCAAGCGAAACCAAACAACAAGCAAGATTTGAGTTGGGGGTTTCAATGTGGGTCCATAAGTGGGAAGTCTTGTCCACTGCAGTTGAGCATTCATGGGGTGGCCCTGAATCCGGTGACAAAAGAGATTGGATTACTAAGCTAGTGACCGATTTGTTCAAGGAAAATAAAATTGTTGATGTTTTACTTATAGAAGAAACTCTTTTATATGCCATGTTAGATGAGTTTGATGTCGATATCCAAGATGACTCTGCTTTGCCTATAGCTATGAATATTTTGAAGTGTTGGGAATACGTTAATAATGGAGGAGTTGAAGATATTCAAAACATGTATCTTGAATGGAAACACAAAAAAGATAGTGGTATAAAAGAACATAGTCATGAAGTTTTAGTTCAAAAAGATCCTTTGAACCCAAACTCATCCAGTGATGAAAGTGAAGAAGAATCAGACGAAGAAATGGAAATTGAAGAAGAACACGTACATAATGAACCTATTGTAGATGACGATGGTTTTGAAATGGTCCAACCAAAAGGTAGAAATAGACATTAATCCTTGCTATTTGTTTTGTTCTATAATAAATAAATATATAGTTTTACTTATAAATAATCCAACTATTTTCGAGACGGGATACTGGAAATACTTGATCTTGGTGTATAAACTCGTTTCATCTCATCCGCTGCAACTTCTTCTGGAGTTTTCACAGCTATAGAGTTTCTGAATTTAAATTTGTTCAAAAAGTTGGATGTATAATCAATCAAGGAAAACTCATTTGTTTCTATCTTTTTTATAGGAAACATTTTCACATTGGTATTGTACCATTTTAGAGAGTGTGATAAACCTGAAGAAACCACAAATTTTAAGTCATCAGATTTTATACCTACTGATTCTATCAAAAATGTTGAATATTTAATATGTTCCATTATCGATCCATTAAAGCTGTCACTTCCTCCACTTAAAGTCTTTACATGAATCTCTTTATTAGTCTGGGAATTTGTATTAAGTAAAGATGGGTAAGTACTAGATCCACTTGCGTTGCTCTCAACCTTTGACAAACTGTTATTTGAATTCCATCTTTCCAACATGGGAGATGATGGTGTAGTATTACCTTCATCAACTGATGGTGCAGACGTATGACTTGTGTTCAAACTGTAAAGCAAGTCTGCATTGCCGGTGATTTCATCTGAAAAGTATTTATAATAAACAGAGTTATTATTAAAAATCTCTGCCCAAACCAATGTTTGATTGAACTGATAAGCAAATGGACTAAATTCAACCTTTGGGTAAATGTAAAAGTCATTTTTGTAGTAAGTAACTTCTAACGGCAATGAAGAAACAATTTTTTTATCATTCAAGATAGTTTGTCTTTCTTTGATTATTTTCTTTACCAAAAGTTTAATTTGAGCTTCAGTTTGGAGACCCTCAGAATTATTTGTTCCAATAACGTCATTGACTTTAGATGCAAATGTCATCATATAAATTAAGTAACGAATACCAAGAAACCAAAAACCTTTATTATTTTGATTTGCAATTGTTAAAGCTTGTCTGAAATTATCTGAATGCTTTACTATCATTTTTTTGATTCTTTTTTTTGACATACCTAAAGTTCTTGGACAGTTTACTGCATTGTAAGTGGCATTGTTGTAGAACAATGGCAAGAATAAATCATTAACTGCTTCTTTGACAGATAACTGCTTGTTGCTTATTGTACCAGTGTTTAAACTTAGGTTAGTATCATCATCTGTATGCTGTGACAACATTGAACCAGAGCTCAACATAATTCTTTGGCCTGTGTTCACGTCCAATATGGAAGAATTTTCCGAACTTATAAAACTGATATTATTATTTCCTGAATGATAAAACATATCTTCTATAGGTGCACTTGAGATGGATGTAATAGATGTATCTTTTATAACACTCAAAGCCATTCGATCAAAATCATTCATACTGTCATCATCTATAGAAAGAACCTCATCCAAAACAGTTGGGTATGAATGTAGAGCAATATCAAAGGGAATGTTCAATGTGCTTGAGAAATAAATAGATTTTTTGCTGACTCCTGGAGGTAAAAATTTCAGCATTAAAGGTTGCAATTCGTTTGCAATGTCTGCATCTAATATAGATATTACTCTGCTTATCTCATAAAATATATTTTTATATTTACCTAAAAGATAAATTAAATAAGCAAAGTCGTCAAAGTATTGTGAAATAACATTTGTGATTGTTTTAAGCATAACAGCAACACATTCCCATTTACAAGCCACTGTAAAAATATAAGGTATACTGGACACAGCATTGATGTCTATTTGCCCACTAACATCTTCATACATCAATGAATTTCTTGTATCCGAAAACAAACTGTCACAACAACTTGACACATTAGCAGAATATGAGTAGCTACTTGAAGATGAACTTTTGTTCATTGAAAAACTGTCTCTACTTTTCAAATGATCAGTCGAGGATTTTTCCAACTGTGTTTTGTAGTTTTTATTTCTATCAACACTACCAGTGTGCAAATATTCCTTGTTTTTGATGAATGCAAACAAAACCAATATAATTTTCTTACTAGTCAAAAAGTCTATACCAGTGGTAAATTTGCCTAATGCATTGCTTTCGTTTTTTTGTTCCATTTGTAACAATTGATTAACATTTCCCCTAGGCTCTTTAGATAAATGTTGTGGAGTAGCTAACAAAAGGTTATTCAAAATGTGATAATGGTTAATCTTAGGAGCATGATTCATTTCAACATTTTTAAGAATAATATTGCACATTTGTTTGATGAAAAAATCTCTATGAGTTTCTGTTTCAATTCTTAAATCCTTATCCAATAATTTTAAAGACTTAGGTACTTTTTCCGTATAGTATTCTATGTTTATAAATTTCATTGATCTTAAAGAAAATATTGGATTGGAAGTAATTTTAAGTAGTAAACTTTCAAGCGTAGTCATAAAAGTACTGTTTGCATGCAAATTTTGATGATACTTCTTGATGTAGAACAAGAGAATAAAAAAGATTTTGTTTGAATATATTTCTAAAACATGGGTTTCAAAAAATTCATTGCATTCAAGCATTTTATTGAATATCATCAAAACTGCAGTAAGATTTTGAGAAATTAAAGGTATTTCATTGATACCATTTGTATCTTTTGAATCATCCTTAGGTTTATCCAAACTTGATTGGCTTTTATTATCTGAGTTTGACGACAATGATGATTTAGTAAAAATATCTAAAAAACTGGATCCAGCTTTGTTGTTCAAATTGAATATTTTGTTGTCATCTTCTACTTCCATATCTATAGGCAATTTCAAAACCTTAACAATGGAAACAAGTATTTTTTTAAAATCACTTAGCGTATTTACACTAGAAAATGTTCTTAAACAAACGTTGCTATAATCATTTATATCAGATGTTGAATTTGCTATTTGTAATTTAGTATTTTGATTTATAGCATTAGGATCAAATGTAAAATACAAAAGTAAAATGTTTCGACTAGTTTTCAAATAGCTTTCTCGTAGTTTACTAGACTCTTCAATAGTCAAATTCTCTTCTACATAATTGTTCATATTTGGTAAAAAATTAGAGCTTTGTGTATTAATTAGTTCTGTTGTCTTAAAAGAATTTTCAAAATCATTGTTAATGGAAAAGTTGTGTTTCAATAAACTCATTCTATTAGCATTATTGGTATGATTTGAATTGCAACCTTTAAACTTTATAATATTGTATTCAGATGGATAAACAAAATTTGGATTATAAGCAGTTTTTTCTGTGGTAATGTTTGATTTTGCAAGAATATTGTTTTCATCGGTAAAGTTATTCAATAAAGAGTTAATTAGATATACTGACAAGTATTCCGGCATAGAACAGCACCAACTTGCCAAAAATTTGTTATCTATTTTCTTTGATGAGTACAATGTATTGGAAAAGAGGACTTGTAAGAGATCCATAACTTCAAGCCTATTTGAATCTAAAGTAGGATTGAGCATTTTGGAATAATTACCATCCTTATTGTGTAAATCTAAAGCGTCGTTGTTCCAAAGATGAAACGATATGTTACCCATAGAAGAATGGCTACTCAAAGGTAATGTAAAACCTTCCATAAACAAACATTTTAGCAAAGCTGATAACAAAGAAATACCTAAAGGCATGTTATTCTTTTGAGCAACACCATCCAAAAACCAGTTGGGCTGTGTTGAAAATTCATCAAGATTTTGTTTCGATTTAAAGTTAATTTCAACGTTTAATGAAGAAATGGATTTTTTACCATCTTCCTTCAACGACACAGGACTTTTATTAAGTTTATCAAATGAAAAAATAGAGTCAGGTGCTCTTATTGTTGCGTTTTCGGTAGGATTTTTCAAGTCCTGGTACGTCTCTGAAGTATTAGCATTCCAAAATACTTCGTCTTCAGTGAAAAACTGGTCCACGTCGTCATCGCCTTCTTCATAGCAAATTTCAAAGAAAATTGGTATCAATTTAGTTAAAAACCTTATAGATTTCAATAACGTTTCTGTGTGCTCGGTAAATTCGTCTATTTCGGAGTAAGTTTTTGTATTAAGTATTGTAAGGAGTCTTACAATTTTGAAACTAAAAAACTTTATCAGATTGAGGAAATTTAGCCTGTTTCCATAGCATATGTACTTTATTTCATTGTTGTTGATGATTTTATTGATTTTGTTCATGGATAAAAAGAAATCATTCTCTACAAGACAATTAAAAAAATTAGAGTATGGATCTTTTAAATCGTCATCAATATCTTCTTTATCATCTAGTTTCGGTGAGCTTAGTACATTCTCCGTTTTCTCAATGTTGGTAGTATCCTTGTTCTGGTACAAAGGTACATTAATGTCGGCGTTTGCAAGAAGTAAAATGTGATTTTTGAGAATCTTTCCGTAAGCAGAAAGACTATTACTATCAATATGTGACATGCTAGTAAGCTGTTGACTGTTTTGGTGGCCTGTCTCGAAGATATGTCATATGACAGTAGTAATGTCGTGCACATTGTAAGTTTTAAAAATTAACCTTAAGTTTGAAAAAAAACGAAGAACGCTTGCGTAAGGGGACCTCCCTTGGGAGAGGGCGATTTTCAGGGATGAGCATAGAACGGGGATACGTTATATCCGATAATAATCGCAACGGACATAATTAAAGCCAGATTAGTTCATTATGGTTACTTAAATATATATGTTGATTGCACTACTTTGGATCTTGGTTAGTAGAATCGGATGTTAGAGACTTCTTTTCGTTCTCAGCTTGTCTTTTTTCCTCTCTTTCTTCAATGTATCTTGCAGCATATTCTTCATCACCTTCGCCTAAGTTGATCCATTTCTTGAAAAAGGTAGTTTGGAAGTTGGCTACTATAACTTGCTCACTTTGGTATAAAACCAAAGGAACTAATAGTTGACCAATTTTGTCCTTGTCGGCACCGTATTCAGAAGTCATAATAGCTACACCCAAAGCAGCTGTTTTAGCAGCTGTACAAAGTAATAAAGAAACAGTATCTTTTTTATCAAACCAGAAGTTTGCAATGAAGTGTTTGACTGTTAAGCCGTTATTGGCTAACTTGAATTTTTGGATGAAATTGGCATTTTTGTATTCATCACCTTCTTTAATCTCTTCAACTTCAAAACTTCTTTGTCTTTTGAAGATAGCAATTTCTTTGGCATTCATCTTTAATATTAACAAGACAATGTATGGTCTGACCAAGAAATATGTCAACAATGATAGGAACAAATATAAACCAACATTGAAGAAACACAAAAAGATGATGTTGATGTGAGACACACTGGTGAATGCATGTTGAGCAAAGGCAGTGGAGAATGAATTGAACATAATCATCAATAAACAAACAGAACCTAATTTAGTCAATCTGAAAGTCTTCCAAAACCATTGAATTTCAGAAAGATACCAAATTCTTACCATTTGACCTATAAAGAAAGGAACAAATAAACAGCAACCAAGCTGTTTCATTACTCTTCTATAAACACCAGTAACACCTGAAGAGTTATTGGCAGGATTGGCAAAGTCAAATTCACCTTTCATAAAAAGTTGCACAACAGCTGGAGAGATGAAGGCACCTAATGAATTACCCAAGACAGTAGAACAAATAGTCAAACTGAAATTAGCATTCGATTTTTTGGACATGACAATGTTGGAAGCAATGGTTGTAGGACAACACATAGACACAATAATACCAGCCAAAGTCCACTTATCAATGTTTTTGTTGTTTGATTTGATGATGGCTAAACAAAATCCATAGGCAATGGAGGAAGAAATCAAAAATGAAAAAGTTTGGGATATAACATGTTGTCTCCACTTGATCATGTTTGTTTTGATGTCAGAAAAAGGTATATCGGATCCAGACTTGAAAAAAATTATAGCTGGCATCAAATACCCTAAAGAATACTGACCTTTAATCAAACCATTATCCTTGGCAAATTGTGGCCACCATCTAGCTATAATAATAAGAATGGCCAAAGCAAAGAAAAACCATTGTGAGTATAAATAATCCCAAACCTGTTTAGCAATTTCCTTCTTTCTGGAAACAACTGGCTCTTCCTTGATTTCTGTACTTTGAATGACCTCTGGAATGCTGTTTTCGGTTGCCATGCTTAAATAATGCTCTATTATTACTGATTCAAAGAGCTTTTGGTTGGTCGCTATTACGGATTATTACTAATGGATTATTCCGTCCTTAAGAGAGGAAAAAAAAAAAGCAACTACATATAGGATCATCGCACCTATTTAGGTTATAAAACGGCATTTGTCGGACTTAAGAAAGGACTATGTATCGGATATAAAAATGAGTCATACTATTACTACTGCACACTGTTTGCCTCAATGATTGAGTTGAATATGACCATTAGTTTGATGAATATGACCTGCTTTTTTTTTAGCCATATATCTAAGCTTTGAATAGATTGATCTTGTTTGTTAAGTTCCTGCTCTAGCAGATTGTGGTCTTTTATTTGAATCATAGCTTCAAATGTTGGTTTTTCCATCTTCAAATTGCATTGGATGTGTGTTTTGATCATTTCAAAGTCATTCATGGCCTTGTTCTTATCAAATTTGGTTTTATCGGAATGATAGTTGATTATTCTCAATACCCTTGAGAATAGAATTTCGTCATAACAACCAAACAGGGCATTGTATTCCTTGTTACAATTTTTAATTTTGGTTATCAATTCAATGTTTGTCTTCATGAATTCAATGTATTCTTGTGAGTCGTCTGTTGTGTATAAAACTTGATAGGCATGATCTTGCACAAAATAAATCATCATGTGTATGAAATACAAGAAAAAACAGTCATCTCCCCACACATCATTGCCTTCAGGATCTTTGATTATATCAGGTAAACTGTTGCTGAAGTCTATAAAGTCATCTAATAACTGCTCCATCACAGAGGAATCCCAACTTTTCTCTTGTGTGCTTTCAATATTTTGTATGAGGTTGACAATTTTGAAGAAATAGTACTTCAAGATAGTAGAAATACCGTCTTCTTTATAAATAGCAATGATGGTATTCTGGATTTGTGTTTTAAGGTTCTCAATGATGTGTGAATTGTCCAAATTATCTTGAAATTTATGAGCCTTTTCATGGGCTTCTTTCAGTAGTACTTCTCTGTGCAATTCGTTTTCCAGGACTTCAATAATTTTGGTTTTGCCTTCATGTAAAAATTTGATACTGGAAGTATAATGAATAATCATTCTAGGTTTGGAATAAACAATGGATAATATTTCATCATGAAAGCAGCAGAACCACCATAGTTTCTTTTTCTTGTCAATTAGATGTCTCTTGTTTTTGTTTATTACATTCAAAAATTTTTCTGAGTGCAAACCCAAATCTTGACAGATTCTTATGGCTGTTGTTTGCATCAATGAAGAAGACAGATTTAATCCTGTTAACTTTATGTATAAACCCAAAAGAAGAACACCTTGAACAGAAGCCAATCCATCAGGGAACATTGAAATAAATTGATAATGAAGAAGTGAGTTCACTAAAAATATATCTTCCCATTCATCTAACCAAGATTTATTAGTCAAGGAGTTTTCAAAGCCTTCCAATTCACTTTTCATTTTGATAAAGTATTCTGAATTGTTTTCTTGATTTGTGAACAATGTTGTTTTTATCTCTTTACACATGAAACTTCCAACAGCATCCAGCAACAAGAGATGTGAATGGTTTAATGAATTGAAACCATCAACTTTCCAATTATTCAAAATACCCAAAAGATCATATGCTTCTATGGGTAAAAGAACATATATGTTATTTAAGTTCAAGAAAATATCAATTATCTTGGTCATAATTTTCAAGGTGGGGATTTTAGGAATTTGCATTCTTTCTAATAGTTTATAGATTTTCTTTTCCCTTTCTAAGTCTATGTACATGTTGTTCAAATCAATGGAATCAAAAAGCCTATAAATATCTTCAGGTATATTATTTCTTAGTGAGGTCCAATTATGTTCTATTAGAAAATCAGTTTCAGTGACTGTATTCAATACCGTGTGACTACTGCTTAATGATGATACTGATTCAGTTTTGGTATTTACATTTTGCATTGGTGACGCATTGTTCCAATTTTCTTTGATATAAGATGCTGATTTTGCTTTATTATCTTCATGTATTCTTTCGGATATCAACCGTTGTTCATATTGATTTGTTATTACATCTGCCAATAAATTTAACGGAGTATCTCTTTTTATGTTAGTGGGTGAAGGAGATCCACTTGGAGAATTGTAACTCGGTGAAACCGATCGTTTGTGTACAGGCTTTGGTGTGTTCAGATTCAATAAATCTTTATCGACATTAAAAGGAGTCATTGGATTCATTCCCAAAATAGGCGTATCGATGTTCATTGATGGGAAGGCTGCTGGCGTAAAAGTAAATTCTGAGTTGCTGTTATTGTCACTAGGCTCCACTTTCCCTAATAATTGGAAGTGTTCGCTACGCTTTTTGTTTTGTAGTTGATTGATCATGTGGATTTTGTTTACCTTTTCAAAAGACTCTAGCATCAGATCCACTTTAGATTCCAACGTAGAAATTTGCTTAACAATTCCTTTGAAATCCTGCTTTTTCGATGCTTGTTTTTTACTAATGGTTTTACCATTTGCAGGTGGTTGAGACATCCTATTTACTCTGGTTTTTTCTACAACATATATTTGGTTTTAAACTATCACTATTTGTTCATATAATTGAACCTGTGCAATGAATTCAAATATGCTAAACCAAAAAAAAATATATATTCAATATTTATGACCATTAGCTTATTTAAGCGAAATTACGTTCTTGCACCTAGTTGACGAAAAAAATACCAATAAGGAGTCCGAGATTTTTCAAGAATTTATAAACAATTTAAGCGGAATAAATCAGTTCATGAAACGTTAAGTAAATTACTGTGTTATATATATAGGAAGGGGGCTTTACTTTAATTCTTCAATAGATTCAGCAATAGCCTTGACAGCAGTATCTATTTGATCCTTGGTAATGACCAAAGGAGGGGATAATCTGATGATGTGTTCATGGGTTGGCTTAGCTAAAACACCTTTATCTTTCATGGCTAAACATAAGTCCCAAGCAGATTTACCTTTTGTTTTTTGGGAGTCAATGACTATAGCAGTTAACAAACCAACACCTCTTACTTCAGAGATGATACCGTTGGATTTTTCAGCAATTTGAGATAATTGTTGTTTTAAGTAATCACCCATTTCCTTGGCGTTTTCAGTTAGTTTTTCATCTCTGATGACTTCCAAAGCAGCAATGGCAACAGCAGAAGCTAAAGGATTACCACCAAAAGTGGAACCATGAGAACCTGGGGTGAAAACAGACATGACATCTTTGTTGGCTAATACAGCTGAAACAGGTAAAACACCACCGGAAATGGCCTTTCCTAATAATACAACGTCTGGCTTGCAACCTTCAGTGTGTTCATAACACAACATCTTACCAGTTCTACCAATACCAGTTTGAATTTCATCACAAATTAATAAACAGTTGTATTCTTTACAAAGTTTTTGGACACTGCTTAAATAGTCCTTTGGAGGAACAACAATACCAGCTTCACCTTGGATAGGCTCTAAAATTATAGCAGCAACTTTGTCACCTTTGGCTTTCAAGACATTTTCCAAATCTTCAATGATACCGTATCTTATATAGTCGGTACCGTTTTTTTTTGCAGTTAGAGTATCTAAGAAAGGACCAAAGTGATCTCTTGATTCTGGATCAACAGATAAAGAAATAGCACCAAAGGTTCTACCGTGGAAGTTGTTTTCAAGGGCTAAAACTACAGCTTGGTTTTCAGGAATGCCCTTTTTCAAGTAACCCCATCTTCTGGCCAATTTCAAACCAGTTTCAACGGCTTCAGCACCGGTATTCATAGGTAAAATGGACTCGTAATTGAAGTATTCAGTGGCGAATTTAGCAAACTCAGCAAATTTATCATTGTGGAAGGCTCTTGAAGATAAGGTCAACAAATCTAATTGATCCTTTGCTGCTTGGACAATCTTCGGATGACAATGTCCTTGGTTAACGGCTGAGTAACAGGACAAAAAATCCAAATAGTGCTTGTTTTCAATGTCCCAAACATCCACTCCTGAAGCTTTTTTGAAAACAACTGGAATAGGATGATAGTTGTGTGCTGCGTATTCGTGTTCGTATTCAATGGCTTGCTTGGAAGTAGTGATTTTGCTGACTGTAGCGTTTTGCGGGGTGGACATATTTATATATATTCTAAGTATGGGTACTACCCTTCTTTTTTTTTCTTATACTTAAAAGATCTAATCTTAAAGACATGAAAATGAACTATTTACAGAAAGGAATCAACACCAACTGAACTAAATCATTCACAGAACCCTCATTTATATAGGAATTGAACATGCTGGTATCATAGATAAAGCCTTTTTTTTTTTTTTTCATGATTTTTTAAAGCCAAAAAATGTATCCCTTAAGTGCAAGAGATGTGGCCATTAGTACACGGCGAAAAAAAAAAGGAGAAGGATTATCATATATGAAGGATATGTATATAAGAGAGGTTGGAAGACTTACGGATATAACATTACTGAAAAAGGTAACAGAGAGAAGGATAGCTTTTTTGGCATTTATGCTGAAGAGGGTGTCTCGATGTCCTTTTTTGTGTGGCTTCAGCTCGGTCATCTGTATGCTTGCCATTCAGCATAACCTTATAATCCTTGAATATAACGAAGGAAATAACCGCTTTTCCAGCCCTTCTTTGGGCGTGTTTTTTTTACATAAAATAGCCAATTTCCGGATTTAAAGGTTGAATGGTCACGTGATGCTAGTAAAAAGTCACACACTCAAAGATAACAGTTAAAGGAAACTTATTTGAAAGAAAATTGATCGGAGATAAGGGCAAAAACACACGTACCCATGTCGCCGGCATCCAGCAACGCCGACGTGTCCACACCGTCAGGGCCGTATATCTCCGTCCAACAGCACCCCCAACATTATACCAACGTTAAACCACCAACCACCAACCGTTCCTGCTTCACACTCTCGTCATGTGATCTGTCCTCCTCTCCTGTTATCAGCACCACGTATGGTCGCCTGTTTTTTTTCGTTGAAACACACTATACGAAACCCGCCTGCGGTAGGGCGAAAAAAAATAGGACGAGGAAAATTTTTCTACCAAATGGCTTAGGTGAGTAAGATAACCGACTATACACTATATACCGTTGTTTTTAATTGTAATATCCGTAGGTACCAAGAACCAAGCAAGCAGTAAGAGGAATAATGGCGGATCAGAGACCCACCAAAAGAAGAAACATAACACAATCAAATTTTAATGAACAAATTTCCTATATAAACCCAGAACAGCATCTTTTGCAAAGAACTTTAACGTCGATTCCTCACCAAAGTATTGAAGAAGCTAGAGCCTTGAATGATAATCTAGCTTCTATAGGGATGAAGGCTAGACAGTCTGTGCATGTAGGATACAACAGAGGATTAGATAATATCAAGTCAATGGAAGAAGCAAAAACAACATTTCTTCAAAATCAACCCAAAATTAATGATAATTCACAGTATACACTCCCTTCATACAAAAGACCCATTGCACCTGATGAATTTGATGTTGACTACAGAAGAGTACAAACTGATATCCCTGGTGGCTACAACCAACTCATACAGCAGCAATATTTACAACAACAGCTTCAATACCAAAGAGATAACAACATGCTCAACAATACCCCTATGTTCAATAGACCTACCCGAAATATCAATACTGGGTTTTTAATGAATAATGCAAATCTGCAACACTCAAATAGCAACAACCCAGGAATCCAGGGTCTCGAGTATACAAGAACTAGGTCATCAGTGCAGGAAAGTGACATTGAACTTGAAAGACGTCTTAGTGAAATTGACGGCCACAAAGACAAGATGTCTGAGATAGATAATGCCGTACAAGGAACCCTAGACAACATGAACTTTTAACATCGATTATTATTTGCTTTATTTTCTTTTCTTCTTTTTTTTTCCATTATTCAATATATAACCTATTTACACTTATTTGATTTTATTTAGATGTCGCAAACTTCTTGATTTCTCCTTCAGCATTATCTATAATTTCAGATGAAATTTTGATTTTGTTTGCTAAATAATCCAATCTAGGTTTGAATGACTTTCCATTTTCTTGAACATACTTGAAGTTTTTAATTTCATCTTCCCACTTTTGAATTCTTCCTGCTTCAAAACCAACAATTTTGATGTAGTAAGCTGTTTTCAATAGTTTGAACACTGGTTCATCATTCATTAATTCCATGAACGCTTCTCTGAATAACGGCTTTGCAGGCTTTATAGTGGCCAACATACCTCTGTCTCTAGAAATACTGATCAACCCATCTTTTTCTAGATCCAATAAAGCGGCTTCGGGATTTGATTTGAATATGTTGCTGTATCTGATATCCTTCATGGTGATTTGCCCGTTTAGAGCCAATTTCTCTACTAATTCAAAAGCTTGTGCACCTCTAACGGTTGTATCAGACAAAAACATTTGTGTAATTTGTTCAATGGCTTGAGATTTCATTTTGCTCAAAGCTTCATACTCACTTTCACCAGATTTGATTCTTCTAATAAAGGCTTGGAGATCTAACATTCTTCCACCTAATGGTTGAATAGTATTCAAATCCAATTCTTTGTTGAAATTTTTCAAAACATACTTTCTGGCCACTTCCTCGCTTGCATCACTCAAAACCATATTTTTGAAGATTTGGTTAGGTAAAGATTGAGTTAACAAAGAAACATTTGAGATTGTTTCTGTTAGGAAAACAACATGGGCTAAGTTCATTTGTACCAACAAAGCAGCCCATTCAGCTAATTCTTTGTAAACAAAACTATTTATTTCAGAAGTTGAGCTAAATCTATCAATAACAATAACAGGTTTGGCATCAGGATGTTGTAACAAATAATCTTCTTCATTTCCACTAACATATTTGGATAAAGCAACTCTACGTATGGCGATGACAGCTGTGGCTAACATACTATTGAATTGTTTTTCCTTTGATTCTGAAAGTCCAGATTTTTGACCTGTTAAAGATTGAACCCCTAAGTCAATAATGCTGACAAAAGAGTTAATCCATGGGAAAATTGGGTAATAACCTAGTTGGGAGGATGCATTGGCCAAAAATCTACTATCAATTCTGGTTTTCACCAAAGAATCACAATCCAAATACATAACATTGTCTCTGTCCTTCAAAGCTGCTCGAACCATGCTGTTTTTACCAGATCCTCTAGGACCTCTAATCACAACAAATGTGTTGTTGTTTTCCTCTAACCACATTTTGAAATCATTGACTTCATCTTCAAAAAAGGCAGTGCCTTCATCAGCTGTTTCTTTGTTAAAGTATTTTAGCAAATTTGAATAATAAGACTTATTCAATAGCTGGAATTTCTTGGTTATCTTCAATTCAATCATATATTCTCTTATAGGATCAAAAATCAACAAAGCCAAAATAGATAAAAGAGCTAATGATAAAGGAATGGCTAGTCTAGTATGATTGACATAGAAGTTTCTTACTAAGTGATGGCTAGTATTCTTGTCAAATTTGATAATCAAGTTGATGTTATTTAGGGTAAAGCCATTCACACAATTTTTAGCACAGACAGCGGAATACAGATTTTTGAATTGTACCAATGTGGTCTTATCTCCACAACTTATCTCTACTATTTGCCCATATCTTCTGAATAATGAGTATACGTCTTGCTCAGGTAATTTTCCCTCATGTGACAAAATCAAATTTCTTGAGGGTAATCTTTGCATATCTTCAACTAAAGGTGTTCCCTTTGTTGGGAAACAAGTTACTCTTTTAAAAACAAACCCCTTTTGACTATCTTGAACCAATTTTTGGATTTTCAAGTTAATATCAGCAACAGTGTATGGATATGGAACTAAAAACTTTGCAAATGCACCTCCATCCCTTCTCATAGATATAAAATCGGTCATTTCAAAGTTGTTCTTTGTCAAATCCATTATTTTTTGTCTTGCCTCTTTGTTACTGTTTTGAAGGGCAAAAAATGTGTACCAAGTCAAAACATTTGTTCTGGTAAACACATTGTCAAAGTAGAACAAAGTTTCTCTCTTGGTCTTCTCAATCACCGTTTCATTTGTTTCTCCACTTTCTTCATCTGCTTTTTTAATATCGGTAGATATAAATCGTTTGCTATTAACCACTAGGGGTTTATATTGAAACGTGTAAAATTTGGCATGTTGTTTTAAAAACTGCGTATTTCTCCTTATAAGATTCATTCTAAGAAGCTACTCTATGTATTGGTCTCTTACACCCTGTTGTTACTACTATAAATCTACTAGTTTTCAATATTTAAAATGCTGAAATTCATACCCCCCCCCCTCCGAAAAAACAGCGTAAAGCACCAAAACTGTTAGTATAACGGCCATAAAAAAAAAACGTGAACAAATTATGACAACTAGGGTTATGAATACGACTACAACTAGTCTAATGACAGGTATTAATACGTAAAAAAAGCTACTTTAATTGATGAAATATATAGTGGACACACCGTTATTATTTAGGAATGTTCTTGTAAACTAAACTTCTAATCTTGGCGTACTTCTTGTTAATGTTATCTCTTCTATATCTCTTGGCCTTGGAAGTGAAGTATTGGGCACTTTCCAAACCAGTCATTTCAGGACCTTCACCAAAGTATATCATATTCTTTTCTTTGTTCAAAGTAGCATTAACCTTGGCTTTGCTGATAGTTTCTTCTAGAATTTCAGTAACAACATCAACACTCAATTCAAACTTAGTGCTTAGCTTAGAGATCGATAGGTTAGCAGCAAAGACCTTGACGTAGAAGAAGTAAGCCTTCAAGGATTGTCTCTTCATAGTGTCAACCAACTTCAACTTCATTTCTTCATCTTGGAACAAACTCCAAGCATTAGTCTTAGATAATAATTCTACACCAACTTTCCATTCACCTCTTAGTAATTCCTTGGCAGAGTGGATAATGAAATCACTTTCGGTTTCGGCTGGAGCATGGAAACCGTATCTTTCGTATGATCCAATCTTTCTGGAAATTCCCTTGGTGGAGTTGATAATATCATCTAAGTCCCCGTAGTTTCTGGATCTGGAAGCTATGCTTGGAATGTCATTCAACATGGAACAAGTTAGATAAACACTGTCAACCAAAGTTAAATCAATGTGTTTGTGGAATGGTAAGTGGACTTCTTCAAATTTGATGTTTTCATCAACTATTTCGTTGTCAGCATATTCAGCATATCTGTTGACTAACTTTTGACCCATCAAGTATTTCAAGGATCCAGCAATGGAAACAGGATGTAATAAAGATTGGGAGTCGTGGAATAAGCAATTCTTGAAAGATGAGAAACCTAATTGAACAACAACTCTGTTAAATAGAATTTGAACAGATAAATCATATTGATCAATAGACTTGTTATGCAAGAATACCTTACTGAAGTTTTCCATTAAAGAAACAGATGTGTTGAAATCATCGTTTAAAGAAAGGTAGTAAATCTTGTATAAGTTGGCCTTTTCCCAGAAGTTTAATAACTTAGCATCCTTGTTGTTATTAATAACTTCAACTAAGCTGTCAATTAACTTGGTGGTTTCACTTGAAGAACCAGATTGGAATTGAGATTTGTAAGTCAATTTCAAATCATCAACATAATCCCAAGCTTGAGTTTCGTTCAAAGCAATCAAATCGGTTGGCTTGAAATAGATGTAATCCAATCTCAATACTATAACTCTTGATAAATAGAATACAGCCTTATCTTCAGGTAAGGTTTTTTCTAAGTATAATTGTAATCTTAAAATCAAGTTATAGATTAACTGTTCATCTCTTAATCTATCAACGTATTCAGGAGATTTGAAAGAAGTGTATAATAAAGATTTGATAAATTCAGAACTCAAACTTTCAACGTAAGTGAAAAGAGATCCTAAAATTTCTTTTTTACCGGTCTTTGGATTGATCAAAGTTTCTTTATCATCAATGAAATCACTTCTAACAGCAACTTCAGAAATAATATATTCGTCAAAGTTTTCTTCTAAGATATCAAACAAAGTTTCAATTTCCTTCAAGGAAGTTTTCCATTGAGCAATTGGTTGATAAGTCAAAGATTTAGTGGACTCGAATCTCATTGGGATCAAGTTCATGAAACACAAGATTTTTTCGTAAACATCTGAGGCGTAATTTTCCAATAAATCAGTAACGGTTTCCATTTGCTGAGCAATTGTGGAGTTCTTCTTACCTCTACTTTCCAATAAAACATTGAATTTGGTGAAAAATTGAACAGACTTGGAAACTAACTTAGGTGTGTTTTCTTCTTCTAGTTGTTTTTGCATGGCTTCATCAATGTATACGGACTTAGCATCTTCAGATAATAATTCTTCACTGTTGAAAATAGATTCTCTAGATTTATTGAAGACTTCAATGAATTCATTGAATTCCTTAGCAGATTTCTTGTATTTTAGTTTCAAACTGACAAAGGCCTTGGTGTTGTTCTTGGTTTTATTGATAGATTCTTCTTCATTGTAAGTTTCAATAGCTTCGTTAGCTTGGATCAAAATCTTGATAGCAATATTTGGAACAGCTTGGTTGTTTTGTTGTTGGAACTTAGCCAAAACCTTCATGGCATTGTCAAATAACTCTAAAATTTTTTCAAAGTCATTTGTCAATTCAGCAGTATCGATTTTTTTAGAAATCTTGAAGAATTGTAACAATGACTTTTCTCTGGCAGATCTAACCTTATTTCTACCGTTTTCATCGTCTGATTCATCATCAGAAGAACTATAGTCAGAGTCAGCAGCTTGGTTGGACTTCAAGAATTTGTTATTTTGAGCATTGTAACCTAGTGGAGGACCTTTTCTGAATTGAGGCTTCTTATACCAATCAGGACCGTATGGCTTGGAGTCGGAATCATCATCGTAATCAGATTCGTATTCAGATTCTTCTTCATCGGCGTGTTCTGATGGCTTGCTGACTGTGACTTCTTCGTCGGATTCGGATCCAGAGAAATCATTATCAAATAATTCTTCATCATCTGAAACATCTTCATCGTTTAAACCATAGCTTTTAGTTTGGTTGTAATCGTCAGAATCGGAGTCTGAATCATCTGTTCTTAGTTCTTCTTCGGAAGAGTTCAGAAAATCGTAATTAATTTGGAAATATTTCGAAATCGTTAAAGACTCTGAAAATTCTTCAAAAACTTTCTCACTAGCTCCTGTGGCTTCTTGTGTGCTCATTTTTTTTTTTGATATATTGGTTAAAAACGGTTATTGTCTTTTATATATGGTCTTAAAACAAAAGAAACTGCTTATATTTATCGGTGAATATGGGCCTTATTTGGGTTATTTTGAAATTAATATTTTTAAAATCTGCCTTAGTATTAATACCATATGGGAAAAACTCATAGAGCGTCTATGAAATTTGCCCAGGGCATGAAAAAAAAAAGAAATGGTAGGTGAAAAATTTTCGCCTGGTTACAACCTGGTGAAAATTTCCTATTTGGGTAATATGCTTATAAGCTGTGTGTGAAATATGTCCGATGGACGCTTTTGGCGTCTCCACGTAGCACTTAAAGCTGGAGGGCGCCGGGAGGGAAGACACGTGTAGCGTAGATGGCAGAAACGTGACTGTGTTACTGTTTTTGGGTATTTGTGCTGATTGCTGTGATGAAAGCAGGCTATTTGGACGTTTTTGTGCAAAAATTTTGATTCTGGTCTGTGCAG
>ERZ794936.203-NODE-203-length-35500-cov-7.216871_pt1 | contig 35500 bp, 22 predicted proteins | sample MGYA00511083_ERZ794936 | MGnify/ENA primary metagenome ERZ794936 (study PRJEB30137, sample SAMN04331409) | food metagenome | isolation source: Y2 must sample point D1 replicate A | place: Australia: South Australia | collected 2014 ... | reverse complement strand
TACTCCAAGTATAACTACAAGTAAGCTTATACTCTCACTCTATTCATTTACCAAAGTCAAGAATAACGAGACGTTCTAGCGACACAGCACGCTCTGGATCAATGGAGGGACTTGAATTTCTGCCATATGTGCATAACTTCATTTTGCCTGCGCATACTCAAAACCTGTCTTGGCCAGATCTAATCCAGAACTGCCCCAGATTCCGTGAATATACACAAGTTAATTGTCGTGTGACGGATCATTAATTGCTTCGTACCAACTGGGCTATTCCACTGGATGCTTTGATCGAGCCGCGCTTGCTCTCGATCTGCTCGTAGCTTATATCTCGAATGGTCTCGCACCGTCCTTATCAACGATCTTCACATACACGCCCTTGAAATCGATGGGCATTCTCGTCTCCAACTCCTTCAAGCTCTTCTTCAACAAGTCAATGCCTTCGTCTAACGTCATGTCGGGGCGATAGTGTCTATCGAACAACGAAGTACAGTAGAATGCGGCATAGCCATGCGCACCGTAGGGCAATTCCACCTGTGTGCCTAGGTAATCAATCCAATTGAGAGACGGTGTGTTTGTTTTGGTGTCGTAGCCGCCGATAAGCACATTGACCTGGTACGGTTTACGCGAGCGGATCGAAGTGGCAAGCTGATTACGCACAAATGACGATACAGCTTTGGGTGACAATTCCAGGCCGTTCTCGCGCATGGTGTATAGCTGGATGTTTGCCTGAATGTATTCGGCGAATTGTACTGTGTCGCCTGCCTCACCGGTATATGCCACCAAATTGTGGGCGTTAAGGAGGCGAGTTTTGTCGTCAGTAGCTTTTAACACAGAGATCCCGCGCGTGGCTGCTTTGGAGGTGGCTAAAATGGTCGCATCTTGGACCTTGATTCCGAGAACAATATCCATGGCTGTATGTGAAGTGGTAAATGATTTGAAGTCTTATTGGATTGAGGTTGACTGAATGCGCATGAAGCGTGGGCCGTTTGCCGCAGGGCGTGCGCGGATCAAAGATCTGGGGTAGGAAAAGCCCGAAAGGATGGCTTTTTCGAAACTAAATTTTTGTCGGGTTGTCCGTGGCAACATTCATTAATTAACTAACTTACTTACTTGATGTGCCTTTTCACCGTTTCGGTGATGAACCGTACAAGCGGGCTGTCTTCCTGGTGCAACTGGCCCTCCAACGTTAGTTCCACCTGTTTTTCAATCAATTTACCAGTGTAATCAACCTCTATATTTACGGAGTGTCCGAGATCCTTTTGCGAAAGGATCACCTTCTCCTGAGAGTAGCTTATGAGCATGATGGAGAACTCGTTTTGTTTATAGTCCACACGTGTCACCGTCAAAGATGTACCGTCAATTGCAATGAAACCCTTTTCGACGATGTACTTGATGTACTGAGGGTCTCGAAGCTTGAACGAGAACGTAATTGCGTTACCATCGGCATGTTTCTCCGTTATCAGTGCAATTGTGTCGACATGGCCCTGCACTACGTGACCTCCCAAGCGGACCTCGCTCGTGACTGCTCGCTCCAAGTTCACCTTGCTACCCTTTCTCAACTCACCAAGATTTGACCGGCGAAGCGTCTCGGGCGCAATCCCTACTTTAAACCACGTTTTTTCATCGTCAAATTCCGTTACCGTGAGACACACGCCGCTGGTGCAGATCGAATCTCCGAGGTGCACGTCGGTCAAAATTTCGTGGCAATCCCCCACGACCATGGATACCCCGTTTCCGCCCGAATTGGTGTCATCATGGACGTTGAATTCGTTCACGGTTCCGATGTTCTCAACAAGGCCAGTAAACATATGAATGCGATGAGACTGGAAGAAATAACTTTGACTTAATGCGTCTTTTGCTCAGTAAACGGTTATGTAAGTCATTCGTCTATGGTACCCGCAACAGTGCACCAATATGACTAAGAAACCTCACATCGAAAAAAGTTACGAGAAAGCGCGGCCCATCCGGGTATTTTATTTGGCTGACTGCTGCGGTTCCATTCTAAAGTCACTTTTCTACAGTTAAATTGTGTTCGAATAAGTTGTTATTTGTATATTTTCTTTAGCTATACATAATGTAACAGATTAGTGCTGAGGCTATGTATAAAAAATTAACGCCTCAAGCGTGTATAAAAAGTGCTGTGTTAGATGAAAATGAAAATGACAGTATGCTAAATACTAGATTTGGAATGTGCCATTTAGATCAACAAAGCGACACCAGCAGCGGCGACGGCACCGAAGACACCAGCACCGACCAACTGAGAGGCACCAGCCTCGGCAGAAGAGGAGGTACCGTTAGAGCCGTTGGTGGCGTTGGAACCGTTAGTGGCGTTGGCGGCGGAAACAGCGGAGGCAGCGGTCAAAGCGACGATGACGGATTTGAATTGCATTTTGGTTAGATAGGAAGGAAGAAAATATTTGGCGCGGGGAATTCTGGCTTTATATATCCTCTCAATACTCATCCTGCACGCGCGCCATGCCTTTTCTTATGAGCGAAATTATGTGCGTTATCTGCATATCGCGTTTCTTTTTTTGCTATTGTGACCACGCGATCTGCAGGCGTAACGAATATTCTCGAATATCCCCCGGCGTGACCTAAGCAACAACTTGGTTTTATCCTGACAATACTAATATGGCAATGCACTCCTTTCTCTATACTTCATTTGAAAGTGAGAATAGCTCGTGAAAGTTTGAGTGTATTAGAAAAGAGTCATGTTTAGCCCGCGTACGCCACCATACCAATTTCAGAAAAATTGAACTCGTTCGGGCGTTCATTGGAGTCCGCACATCTCTTTCATACAGGCTTATTCGCGGTGAGGCAGTGCTACACGCCATTTTTTTTTTCTCGCACGTTTCCGCCCGCCTCATTCAGATGAGCTACGCTTTTTTTTTTTTTTTTTAAACACTAATTTTTCGGCGGCCCGCCTCAGAATACGAGGACTGGGCTAGCTAGTGTCAACCGCCATGACGACTACGATTTAGTTGAACTCATCTGTCATTTGACATAATTTCTCCTTCATATCCCGAAAAATTCACCTTCGGAAAATTGTGTAATTGCATTTCGTAACGGTATCTCGCAAATGCTCGCGTGCCCTGTAAGGTTATCTCCCTGTCGTCGAGGAGCAATCACACCGCGTTTTCGCGCAAACCACCCCCTGCTCGACCGCGGTTTCCGGTATACAATCTTGGAAAGGAAGTAATTGCCAGCCAATTGTTATGCTAATGTGTGATTCTGACACGCAATGAGTTGTGCGTATAAACGAAGAATCCTGCAGACGTAAGTCCGTGCGTTATTGCTTACCCTTGTTTCCACGATGGCCCCACCACGCGACATCATATACCTTCCTGAGCTCAATTTTTCTCTCGTTCAAATGTGGCTATACCCGATGTCTTGCCCCTAAATGCATCCTTCGAATAAGGTTTACTTTACACTTGCGGAAAATCTCTAACAAAAAACACGCGCAACTCAATTTTGTGGCGTCACGTAATGTCCAGAAAAAAAGCCTTCTTCTGAGCATACGTGACTCTGGGCGATAAGCAATCATGTCGCAATTTGTAGAGTTGCACGCGCGCAACATGCGACAATGACGTCCTTGGACACGGTCTGCCCCTGAAATGGAACATAATTGAAGATCGTAATTCTTGGCATTGTCAAAATGCCTGCATTTTGTCTTCTCTGCAACTATATTTAGATTTGTGTCACACAATCGCAGTGTAACAGGAATTTGTAGTACAACTAGCTGAGCATGACTCATACAGGAATGGCGAAACCAGGTGAGGATGGTTAATTAGCTTTCTTTGCTCTTCCTGGCCGTTGTGAGCTAAGCTGTGGGATAGTTGTCGTACCTAAGTCCACTATACAGACTTGCGTAGCTCATTTGAAAATGAAATAACGCTTTATGCTCACTTAGGAGCGCGAGCTGGATGCTAATGATAATACACGGTAAAAGAGTTGCCTTATAGACGCTGTTGCGCTATAGTGATTCTATCAACTGCAACTTCTTACTGTTCATGCGACTAGGCTGTTTTGCCCTCAGTGACCAATGCGTTCTGCCTTTGAGTCGAATCGCGGAAATTGCATTGCAGTTTCTACCAAACTCGATCATGTATTGTTAATTCAAACAGTGGCTTGAGTGTCTTACATAACCTATCTTTGGCCATTGATTTGGGACAGACAGCAAGTCATTGTACTCGCACTTCCTTGGTGTCATACTCTTAACTGTTTTTCGTGTCTGCAATGGGGGCTTTCGAGGCCTCACTATCTATTTTTTGGTAGATTTCGACGAGTGCATTGGCCTTGCGAACCTCATCTTCATAATCCCATCCATTTACAGCAATTTCGTTCATGAACAAATCCGGCCATATTGGACGGCCAACTTGCTCCCCAGAGACATACTTCTCCAAACTGAGATAGTATTTCTTCATACGGCTGCTTAGCAAGTAACTCATTTGCTCTTCATGGAATTGAGTAAAATTACTGCTGCTCAAAAATTCACGCAAAACCCGTTCGTCGTTAAGTAGGTTTGCGAAATCAGTTTCAGTGAGATTGTTTATAGCGTTCGCTTCTTCGACACTGATTTCACGTTGGCTCAATCTTGTATGATGGTCTATCCAATTTCCAGGATTCTTTGTATAGTCGATAAGAAAGCTCGCTTTTACCCATAGCCTCATCGCGCTCAAGTAGTAATATCCATTGAAGCTGAATTCCAGCATCCCCTCAATCCTATACTCATTTTTGAGCAACGGGCAAAAGTTTTGAGGAACATACCCAACTTCATTTTGAACAACTGACTTCACCAAAGGAGACAACTCGCTGAGCGAAGCAAAATGTCGATTACGGCAGTTATACAATTTTGACAATTTGTTGTTGATTCTGTTGGTTTCAGGCTCGGGATTGGTGGGCCTCAAGCCATCATACCTTCCGGGAGCTTTCTCATCAGAAACAGCAAGACCCGTTATGTCAACGTATAGACCTGTTTGCACATCGATAAACCTTGCATCAATGTTGTTGAGACCATTTTCATACTCGCGGTGAGTGATACTGGTACCGACATCAATGTAATATGTGCCCATGCCATTAAAGTCCATCTCATTGAGGGGGTATCCGCGCATGTCATGACCTATGTTTTCAATAACTAGACTCTGATTGAAGTCGCGTGCTAATCGATGTAAGTCCCGAATAGGCATTTGAACATCCGTATCTGCATCCCATGGAAAAATCATTCCGTTCCAGTACCATGATAGCAAAGACCCGTGAGCAATCCAGGTAATTAAACCGTGGGTTCGGCAAAACAATAAGTAAGACTTCATGATTCTGTGCAAGACAATTGCTTGCTTGTCTGTATTGATAGTCAACCCATTGAAAAATCTCCAGTCATGGTGGTCTCCGAAGACTCTTTGGCTGTCTGATTTGAGTAGTTTTACCTCTCGAAATGACTTTTTCGGCTGTTTCACCTCTTTGGAATACTTGAGCGAGGATAAATATGACTCCTCTTGCCTCTTCTTGCTAACTTTTTCCAATGCCATAATAGTATTATCAATGTCTATGTCAAAAGAAGACTCATCCAAGTGAATCTGGAGCGGATCGTCGTGGTATTCAACTTGCGGCTTTTGCGTTTCAATGAGAAGCCGATAAGAGTCTAAAACATCAACATGCGTCGAATCCCTCGAAACGAAATTCTCTTCCGGCAACTTATTTTGTAGTAATGACTGTTTCAATTCGTTTTTTCGGTCGTTTATCTCGACTAGATATGAACCATGATTATTTGTGAGAAACACTAATTGGCTCGGTGACGGGAATGAAGAGTACAAATATGATTTTGCTAATATGACATTGTTTTCTCTGGATTGTGCCCGAGGAAAGCCAGTCACTTTGTAGCCAAGAGGAAATGATTTTTCGTTCACACAGTACTGCTCAATCTGCAAAACGGAACTTTGCTTTCTCTGGTCTTCGGTCAATTCAAAGAGCTTTTGACAAGTCTCTTTCCTCTCGTCGGGCAAAAGTATATATTGGTTCAAGGCAGACAAATCGACCCAATCAGACCAATGAAATGGAATGGACTTACCTGGATTCTCACGAATCCACCTTAGATACACAGATAAAGTAAACCTGGGGTCAAATGGCTGAAGGAGAGGTTTTCGCGTAGTAACTTCGCTTGCGGATACAAAATATTGTGGAATCGAGATTTTGGTTGGTAGTTTGTAATCAGATCGAAGATATTGAAGGCTGGGCGGAGAATAATCTTTGAACTTTTCGGTGAGAATTTCATTGGCTTTCTGGCGTAAGTCATCGACTTTCAAATTTAATGTATTCGCGTACAATCTGTTGTAGAGAACCCTTAAATTAAGAAATAAGGCCTCGCGGGTGCTGTGCTGTAGACTAAAGTCTGATATAGTGAGTAGCGAAAGATACGCGAGCCCGATGACTCCCGTCAAGAGAACAAGCCTGAACACCTTTTTAACACGGAAAGTCATCAAAAAGAAGTCGGAGATATTTCTGTAGAGTTTGCGTCGACGTCTGATAGTGATTTAAACTGAGATGCAACTAACCCTGTAGTCTCCCTCTTTGCTTCAAAGTTCGAATTATGGAGTTGGATCTCGTCGAAGTCTGTAAAGTTGAAATGCTTTAAGGTCAGCTCAAGATAAGGAGTGAAAATTTCAAACAGGTTAATCAAGCAACTCAGGAACCCGGATCAATATAAAGGAATAACGCCCGGATTCACCAGGGACGAAGCGGTCTTTTATCTTTAAGCGACTCGCATGCCCAATATTTCTTGCCTTCACACTCTCGGCTCGGCTATGATCCCGGTTGTTTTACTCGATTTGGGTGGGCTTGCGGCTGCACCTTTCGCAGCACCCCGCCAACGCCGTGGGGGGCTACGATCGAGAAAGAACAGACACACATGAAAAAGTGCCAGAGGCTTGCTCTCAGATACCGCTGACGCAATTAAGGCGATCATCGAGACTCTTTGACTCAAGTTGTGATCATAAAATGAAGTCAAAAAGTTTTGTCGTTCGACGGTTCGATCTCGCGCGAGTCGTAACCAAATAGATAAAGTTCGGCCGAAGAAAGGCATATATTTGTCGAGATGCAGTTCTGGACGGCATATACACCTACAATACATATTGTGCGAAAGATCGCGCAGGAACCACCCCACATAGTGCATTTGAGCATGCATATAGCATTATCCATAACCACAATGCCCATAAATGCGGGGGCAACCAAATTAAAAACGCGACCTCCGGTTGCATTCACTACAAGGCTCAGCAAATAGTTGTACAGGCAACGCGACATTCGTAAACATAATCATTAGAATTTCACTATTTTTCTTACATATCATTGTTTTCCTTACTCTTTCACAAGAATAGAGGCGGCACCCATACCTGTGCCGATACACATGGAAGTCAAGCCGATTTCACCCGTCTTCAATAAGGGCAAAATCGTGGCATATTGTCTCGCACCGGTACAGCCCAAGGGGTGGCCCAATGCAATAGCGCCTCCATTAATGTTTAACCTTTCCCTTGGAATTTCGCACGATTCAGCGGAGTACAAGCATTGAGCAGCAAATGCCTCGTTGACTTCGAACACGGAGACATCGCGCACAGTCAAACCCGTTTTCTTCAAAACGCTAGGAATGGCGACGGCCGGTCCAACTCCCATGATTTCGGGCGGCACCCCAACTGTGCTGCATAAAACGAATTTACCCTGAATTGGGTAGCCTTTCTTCTCAGCCAAGTCTCTCCGCATCAATAACACCGCCGCGGCTCCATCAGAGACCTGTGACGCATTGCCTGCGTGGGTCGTGCCAGTAGGCTTGAACGCAGGCTTCAACTTACCCAAAGACTGCGCAGAAACACCTTTTCTAGGTCCCTCGTCGGTGTCTACGTTAATTCGCTTGATCTCAGAGGCTTCGTCATCCTCATCGTCATCCTCCTTTATGTACAGCTCAATGGGCAAGATCTCGGACTTGAAAGCACCAGAGGACACGGCCTTCTCTGCCTTTGCATAAGACTCAGCGGCAAACGCATCCTGTTTGTCTCTGGGAATACTGTACTTCTCCGCGACATTTTCATTAGTGATACCCATCGGTATCAAGCACTTGGCCATTTCCTCATTTTCCTGCAACTGAGCATCAACCTTGGGAATGGATTGTGGACCGTAGTTGGACGACATAGACTCGACGCCGGCGCCAATGCCACAGTCGATCTCACCACATTTGATCTTGTTGGCAATGTCAGAGATCGCCATCAATCCCGAGGAGCACTGTCTGTTGATGGCAACGAAAGCTGCTGTGTTTGGAATCCCGGCGGCAAGACACGCGCCCCTATGCTCAGAGGCACCTGCAGCGCGGTTCAACACATTTCCCACTGCCACATCTTCGATCAAAGTTGGGTCCACGCCCGTTTTTTCAAGAAACGCGGCCAAAAATTTCGTCAAGATCCAATCTGAGCCGACGTCTTTGAAGGAACCCCGGCCACCTTTGGCAATTGCAGTTCTGTAGGCTCCCACAATGACAACATCATCAGGGCGTTTTTCAAGCACAGCTTGTTTCAGGGAGGGGGACAACTGGCCCGCCAACTGGTTCAATCTTTCCATAGTTCTTTTTTTATAGTATCTGGGTGTTTTTTAAGGTACACTCGATAGGTTGTGTGGAAAATAGAGGTACGTCGTAATCAAATGTGGGGCGAGGGTCTCTTCTTATAGAGTGAAGTCACATTCACCTGGGGTCACTCCGCACTTTTGCGCGTGGTGCGGACCGAGGAAGAGCGTGAGAATCTGGGGCAGCTTGAGAGTGGACCTCGGTGGCAAAAAAAATCCTTAAATGGCACTTCCCACTATATTTCCTAGAACATTCTTTCTGTAGGCACGCCACTGGTTTCGATAACCTCCTCGCAAATTTTCAAAGTATCAGATTCGTTTGCTGTGTATCTCACCTCAGTGCCTCACGCTTGGGTTCATTGTTTTTCAGCTTCCGCACGCATTGGCATTTAGACAGTATGTGCCGAGGGGCGCCGAGCCGGCGAGGCACGTGTTTCAAAGCGGCAAATGTCGAGATAACCATTCACACACACTTATATCGGAAGGTCTGAGAATTTCAGGCGATTTCCAGAGAACGATTTAGATAACGGCTGCTCGAGGCGTGTAGCACCTTCAGTGGGCGGCAGCTTGGATCGAAGACTTCCCCTTGCTATTGCTGAAGACACATGACACAAGTGTGTTTGCTCGATAAAAAATGCCGTGAACTTTTTCTCGATGTCCCGAAAATTTGTTCCATCTTGCGTGTCGTATCTCGTAATTTATTGGAGAGAAAATCTGTATTTCATCACGAAAGTTTTACGCTTGACTGGATCTGACATGCATTTGGACATACGTAAAAAAACCTAGTGCTCTCACCATCATATTTGCAGAGGCGAATAGAGACCGGTGGGAAATAAGGGGACTTGATGTTGGCTGTTGGTGCCCCATCGTTACAGCCTTAGTGAAACCCGAGTGCTATTGCAACATATGGCGGTTGTAGAAAATGTTCGTTAGGAATTGCAGCACTATCCGAACAGGCTTTGACTCGCAAATGCAATTGGTAAATCCGGTCCAATAGAGCGAAGACCTTGAATGGTGATCGTCAAGAATCCGTGGAAATAATTTCTTGTCGTGGCCTCTTGACGGGACTCTATACCTCACTGACTCTTGCATTACATCTCAACCAATCTGAGGAGATCGATGTCCTGGTTGTTGATCTAACAGACATGAAGGCGGGGACATAGAAGACGCATTCACAGCTTAGGCTTTTTTCTCTTTTTCGAACGAGAATATGCCAATGAATGGCTCAATGTTATCGAGATGGCCCTCAGGGCAAGGACCCGTAAATACCAACGCTGGTAAAGTATCACCAGGGTTCTTTTCTGTGTCTTCAGGCAAGGATTCTTCGCCTGTCTTATGTATGGTCACAATCTTGGTGAAATCCATGCGTAGTGTACCGTCTTCATCGACCACCACGTATAACTTGTATTTTTGGTTGAGCATATCGGCACTATCATTGTAATGGATCATACCACGTGATGTGCCCGTTATGAGGCCCATGGTCGAGCCTATCCCCATGATATCGGTGCCCCGTACCTTGATGTATACGCCGCTGAGCCCGAAAGGCGAGCAGTGTATTTCAAGATCACACTCGTTGGCGTAATTGAACTCTAAGCTTTTACTCTCCATAATCACACAAGAGCAAATGAATTTATAGCGAGCAGAAATTGGCAAGGGGAGTCAAACGTAACAGAAGACGTTTAGCTTGTATTAGCGGTCGGTGAATTTGATTGAAATGCGTTAAAGAGATTATGACTCGAGTCACTGAGTGGCTCGTCGCGTATTGTTTCCTCTTTTCTCAGCCTATGAAATCTCCGAGATTGTAGAACAATGCGCGTATGTCACTTTTCGAGAACAGTGACGCCTGTATGAATGTTGGATTTTGTTTTAAGGAAAAAAAATTTCCGTGCTTGTATCTTGAGTATCTATTAATCTATGTGATCGCCCTCTCCTTTCTATCCTTTTTTTTTCCTCATGTTATAGGCGTGACATGCAGCAGCTTCACACAACTGGCCTAGTTAACAATGTCATTCGGCCTTAGACTGATCAACTGGGTGACAGATTCACTGAATTGGTCCGATGGACAGACAAGAAGATGAAGTTGATTTGAGATACAATTCAAATGCTGAACAAGGCTGGAGATTTTCTCGTTAGACTTTACGTTCACATTTTTGTTAAAGTTTTTCTCTGCTGCCCTTGACTCGTCCACCAATGAGATCAAATCGTGGCCTTCATTCACTAAAGCATTCTTTTTGGCAACCAAGAGATTGGAACTGAAATTTGATGCTATCATAACTCGTACAGGAGTTTCAGGATATGAGTTCGGTATAGTGACAAAAACGTCAACCTTATTGTTTCCGTGGGTCCAAAGATGCGGTAGATTGCGCGAATTAACGATGGGAATCTGCACTTTATACCGAGCCTCGGCCTTGCTCCTGTTGAAAAGCTTGACATTGCTTCCAAGTTTCTGCGTCATCTCGCCTATGTAGAACTCTCTTTTTAGACGCGTGGCGTCCGTGACATTAACCTGATCTTCGAACGCAACTGCGGCCAAATCAAGTTTCTCTTGTGGCCGAGGAGTCGGTGTTGGTGTTTGAGTTGGCGTTGGCAATGTAGTGTTTTTCGGAGAACTTTTGAATGTTACAAATTTCATTGTTTGTCTCTTCTCCTGTTGTAAGAACAATTCCAAGTACTTGTTTAAGGTCTGTACTTGAGAGAGTAGGCCCTTACCGTCCACCAACTTGATTTCCTCGTCTTCTGTCGCAACATTCTTCGCTCCTTTTGCGAGGTTGACTATTTCACGATAGCCTCGCTCTATATTGACAGAGAAGCCTCTTGGAATCTCCGTATTTAGAACAACGATCGACGGCAATGCCTTTGCGCTACGCGGGTACTCAGAGGGTACAGTAAGACTAAAATTGAGCAGCTCTAACTCAAACGGAAAGTCTGGGTCTGCCGGTTTCATGATGAAGCTGAGGTAGATTGGTTGTTGCGGGTCTCTCTTGATGACGTTTTCGATATGCTCTATCAAAATCGACTCTTTTGCCTTTTTGGAAAGCTGCACTGGCCTTGCTGTCTCTCCACCTTCGGCCTTGGATGACTTAATATTCTCGAGTGTAGCTTGCGACTCTAGAACCTTTGTCACCGAGTACCCATTCACAGTGATGGGAAAATGCTTTCGGATAAGCTTCACCACCTCAAGAAGCCTAAAGTCTTTAGACTCACCCCTGGCCTTATGGGGTTTGCGTGTCTTACTCTTGCTCCCATTTTCCTCTTTGTTGTCGACGTCTTTTGCACCATTTTTGTTGCGATCTCTATTGGCTTTTCTCGGCCTGTTGCGGCCTGTCAACGGCCTAGTTTGACGACTCAGTTGGGTACCGTTGCCCTCCTGATTGTTTTGCTGTGCATTTTCGGACATATCTGTAAGCTTATACAAAGTCTGGTTTGCCTCAGTAGAATGTTGTGGGAGGCGAATTATTTGGAGACGGCAAAATGCGAGAGCTGAGATGATTGAGCCGCACTAAAAGGATGCGCTCTGGAGTCTGGACGTTTTCACTGATACACCTCGAATTAATATGCAGCTGAATGGGAGCAAGTTTAGTACTTTGTTTATACCATCCGATGCTTTCTAATGCAAGCGAATTTCGTGCAAATTTGCGCTGGGAAAAATAAAAAGCGAGTGACGATATCACCCACCACTTGTGCGTACATATTCTGTAGTATTCCTCCCTCCGAGGAACTGTGCATGTGTGACTCCGGTCATGTAGATCCACTTCAAGCACATGGCGTAAATTGTGTTCTGGAAGACTACTTCAAAATATGAACTCTATGGAGTCTCTGTCCCACCCGTCGGCTTACCTAGGTGGCGCCCCTCTTCTACATCAGGTCGTTATTTTCCCCGAGTTATGAACCCAGCTTTGCTGTCAGTATCACAGTCAACTAAACGGTTCGATCATCATTTTTTTTTCATGAATCAAAGTTTGTGTGGGAAAAATATCCCAATAATTGTCAATCGTTAGGGAAACCGAGGGCTTGTTGAGTCAAGCCACCAATTCCTAGAGCCGCTGCGAGGCCGCGCAGCGTTTTGCGGCCATCCTGCCTCACTCGGCCCCACGCATTTGCACCCAAACACATTTGGCGCCTCTTTCCTCTTTTCATTTCAACTTTGAATCAATTGCTATGTTTAGAGTAAAACCAATCACACCAAAGATGTTGGTCCGCGGCATTTTCAACGCTCCCGAAATCCAATTTGCCAAAGCCTGCGTAACTCGGGCGATGTCGACAGTGTACGAAAAGGGCAAAAACTTGCCCAATATGACAAACATGGAGTTGGTGAAAGCCATTTGGCTCCTCTCGCATTTGTTTTGTGCATGCGGCTTCTTGGTTTCATTGTGGAGACATACGCCAGTGTGGTATTACTTTTCCATTGGAGGTGCAATATCTACCTATACCGTTTCGTTTTTCCGTCACATGCTTGTCTTGGCCCATGGAACCTTGGCGATTCGGGAAGAAATTCCATTGGCATCACTCTTGAATGCTGAGAACACCTTGCTTTTGATTGCTGCATGGCTTCATGTGACCTCGAACCCCAACCCATTGAAGTTGTTTTCATTCGCGATCTTCTCCTATATGAACTTGATCTCCTTTGTATTGCATGAGCTCATTTCCGCAAATGCATTTACCACCGCACTATTTCCTGTTTTGAGTTGCATCGAGCCCGTTCTTTTAGGAATTGCTTGCTTCGCCGACTACTGTGTTCAATTGATGTATTACAGAGAATACATTCTTGACCAGACCCCTCTCTTGTACGGGCTCATCTTCTCTTACATCAGCTTCAAGAGATTGGAGAAGTCTGAGTTGGCTCGCGTCAGTTTGTATAGTTTGTTCGACATGGTGTACGCCATCTTGCTCAGGATCAAGACACCCAAACTCTTGCTTCGTCTCTTCAGGTCGTATCAGCGGATCGTCTACTTCTTGGTACCTATTGAGGCCGCGGCCGAGTCGACTGATGTCACCCGCAAAACATCCGTTAGAACAAGAGCCACATCGATTTTCTTTGAGCCAATTCTGATCATCAATGACTTGAACTGAAGTGATTGCACTAAATACCATGCAGTCCATTAGTTGGAGAAGAGGCTTCCATATGGGTTTATATTTATTGAAGGTTTATATTTCTTTTATGCAGTTGCCAAATCTTCCTTTAGCGAAATGAGTCTTTCCCATCCTTCAGAGTCCTCCCACATCAGCTTTCCTTTCGACATCAAAGACCTGACGCTACTTCTGGCTTTGTATCTCCAGTCCGCACACACAACATCCCCAGCGTCATGTTTTCCTGGCAAATCCCCAAAAGATTCATACGCAGATACGAGATCTGAGCAGGCTTCGACAGCATCACTCCAGGCAGGTTCGTCTGTGCTCAACTCCGGCCGAAGAGTTGTGGCGCGGTAGGCTTTTTCAAAGCAGTCCAAAGCAGCCCATGGTCTTCCTCTCCACACCTCAACCTTGCTCACGATTCTCCACAATCTAGCGGAATGGTTGATAACTGTTGGTAAGATGATACAAACCAAGTCAATACACGACGTTTGAAAATGAGTGAGTCTGCCTTGGGTGGGAAATGGTTCCTCAACAAGTATTTGAACCAAAGTTTCAATGACCGTTATATCGACCTTCACTTCACTTCCGCTTTCTTTGCCAATATCAATCAATTCCTTTGTAGCATGTAGAACCTCGTTCCACTCACCCAACTTAGCGGCAACGGTCAAGTAGTTTTCGAAGATTCTCCATGAACGCCTCGAACCTTCGCCCTGCTGCAAAGCTCTTCTCAACGCAGTCAAAGCCTGTTTAGTTTTGTCGAGCCTCAATAAAGCACTAGCTAAGTTTGACCAGGCGTGAGTTTGCGTATCATCAAGCGAGACGCATCTAGTGAACGCCTCGGAGGCCAACTCAAAATTCTGCCCCTCCAAGCCGCAGCATCCGTAGAAAAACCAATTCTCGTAAGAAAGGGGACTTGCAGTCAAGCACTCTTGCATATGCGCAATCGAGGCGGCAAGATCACGTTCCACACCAGATTGAGGAGACGGCTTGTAGTAGAATTTTGAGAGCGACGCCTTGGCCTTGGCATATCTGCCCATATCCCAAGCTTTATTCCATAAAGCAGGATCTTGCCTGATGTCACCTAATATCGAGATCGCTCTAGAGTCTTCGGGATGAGTGTGAATACGCTCTTCCAATAGCTTTTCGGCCTGTACCTCGTCGTCAACGGCGGCGTAACACAAAGCGGCCTCCGTCATCATATTCAACCGCTCGTATATCTCAATGGCAGACTTCAACACGCCAAGGGACATGTATTTCTCAGCAAGTTTTGAATCCATGGTCCACTGTGCCATGAGAGGGAGCTGGTGAATAAACCTGAGACGGGACGAGATTGTGGAAGCCTCGCTCTCGCTTGAGTCCTGTGCCTGAGGAATCATTCGCGTTTTAATGTTTATACCCACCTCCTCCACTAAAGAAGTCATTTGCAAAATACCTCTCTCTACTGTTCTCGCCTTGCTAGTCTCTAACGACGACCTTTCCCACAAAGTTCTACCAAACACAGTCCAATTAATGGTTTTCGGCGTGGAGTAAATTATCCGGTTGACAATTGCAGAAAGCTCCTCCTCAACCATCGCGTTTCCCAGAGGCGTGGTTTGTCTGAGAGTAGTTAGGCGCAACAAGAGCTGTACATTGTCTAAATCTGAGAGTCTTGGCTGATTGTTTGGATCCACCTCTCTAAGTTCTGCGGGGATGTCTTCCAGTGTCATGCAAATGGGCAAGAGTCTCTTCTCTTCTTGAGAAAAGTGTGACACAGTATCCAATTTAACCTTCTTAGAGTTGTGTTCATCGTCGGAAATCACGTTTGTCAACGCTTCATACTGAGGCTTCTCCAAAAGAAGGTCCGAATTTAAATCAAAGCTTTCTGGTGTATATTCCTTTTCAGACCCAGAAAAAATGTCTGGGTTTTGACTCTTTGCGAGCAAAACCAAAGATGCAGTGTGAAAAGTTTGGAACTTTGTTCTTTTGGATTTTGCACCTGTAAGTACAAATTGAAGCTGCGCCACCTCGGCGGCTTTATGCAAGAACGGCTCGGCAAGGTGTTCTGTCTGAGCATGTATTCCGTTTCTGGCACTTTCCAATAAATAAATTAGCTGCACCTGCCTCATCAAATCAGGATTGTGTGCCGGGCTCAATGCTTCGACCAACGTACCGTTCAAGAGCGATGACGTCACGGAAGCCAAAATATCAGATGGCTCGGAGAGTACTGAGAGGTGCACCTGTAAAGCTCTTGCCCTCCACCAACAGAGAGATGCGTTTTCTGGCGAGTTGGCTATGTCGAGTCTCTCCACTGAGCCAAGAGTATCGGAAGTTACTTCCTCGATAGATATAACGGGATCCCGCAGCACCAAGGAATACTTTACATCCTGAAGCCTTTCAAACATCAAGAGTGACATTATCAACAATAGTGGCTCGTGCATTAGGTCGTATGCACACTTGCCCTCAATGGTCAACATGGCCACCGCGTCTGTTTGCAATTTGTCAGCATCGGCTAGTGGAAACAACAAAGACTTGATTGAAACACTGCTTTGTGGACCAGTGAAGTTACCCTGAATGAAAAGCTGGAGGAAGGCAACGGCAATGAGCTGGCACGATACTGACGGAAGCTTCTCACAGAAAAACAGGACCAACTCACCCAATACCACACGCAAACATTTCTGTGGATACTGTGATGCGATCCGGCGAGCCTCTGCACCTAAAATGGTGCTTCCGAATTTGTCCTCGCCAAGTAGATCGCCATACTTTCCGTGCAAGATGGTGGATATAATATGCTCTAGTTCATGGCCTGGCTGCGATGATCTTTCAGCGCACAGAGTGGTTTTGACCGGAAGGAGAAGCAAAAGCTCCACGAGAGCGCGCTTGAGTTCAGCCATGTATGATGTCGTATCTGCTAGAGTTGAAGGCTCAATGCTGATTGGGGGTTTTTCACAAATGAACTATAGCTTTTTTCATCAAAACTTTTTACTAATCATCTAAATTTTCCAGGTCTCCGCGAAAGCGCGATGCGGCTCATCATTGATCGTGCGCATCAGACACCGATAGGAACCTCTATGTGCTATTTATCTAATAAATGACTCTATATAGCAATTTGTTGGACCTCGATTCATGGCAATAGAAAACTGGTAATGGCACACATATTCGACTCGTTCAAATAACGAGACATTCAGTCCGAAGATGCACTGAAGAACGAGAGTCTCTTCTTACCTTCCCCTGGGCCTGGCTCACTTTGTTTATGGTCACTGTGCTTGCGTGATTTTTTGAGCGACTTGCGAATTGCCACTCGGCTCATTTCAGAGCTATGATTCTCGTCATCTGACGCAAAATCAATCACTTGTTCTTGTAAACTGAGTGGCTGGTTTTGTGCATCTGACAACCGCTTTTTGAATGCGGGCTTCCCTTCATCGTGCTTTAAAGAACCCCTAGGAACAAAATCCATATCTATGAGAGAGTTCTCAACTAGTTTTTGTGCAGCCCTCGGACTCTTCGCTTCCGCTACGTCATGTGACACAGGACGGTTTTCAATTGGGATACTTGCGCGCCTCGTGGGCTCTTCAAGATCAATAAGGTCTCTGCCATGTAACATTCTGTCGTGAATTTTGCCGCTCGGGCCCAAATGAAGGTCATTCATTGGCATATGCAAGGCCCCCGCAGAACTCATAAGCGAGGAAGTTTTGAGCGGATCGGAGCGTGTACTGCTAATCGAGGTGCCCCAAGGATTGGAAGCTCCTCTCTTAGGCTCCGGTCTCTCAGAGGTACTTGGCCCTATATTCGAGGCACGGTCTTGCGGATGTGCGCTAAAAGGTTTCTCGTCCAGTTGAGCATTCATCGCAGACAAGTTCCCAGAGTCCACATTCACAGCGTTTTTACCTGACTTTGGTAGGATGATCTGAGGGATGCTTTCAATTCTAGAAACATCACCCAGGCTTTGCGCTGTCTCTGCACCTTCCGCAACCGGCTCATAATTCAGCGCGTGTTTCACGAATATACCGGGGGTGCTTGATCTCAGTGCATGTTTGTCAAGTGCCTGCCTTGATTCTCTTGCGCTTTTGCTGCTAGTCGCGCTTTTGCTTCTTTGTGGCCCATCACTTCCGACCGCAAATATTTCATCCGCAAGCTTTTCAGCTCTCTCGTCGCCTTTAGGCTTGCTCTCATTTTGCCATGCATCAACTTCATCGAGACCTGAGTAGGTTTCAATAGCGTTGACTTGCTGGAGATTGGATGCATCGAAAGGGGACACGGTCTTCAAACCTAGCTCACAGTCGTTTGAGTCAAGACTGGCTCTTCCCTTGATCAGACTCGATTTCCTTTCTAGGTCGACATCGTCAGCTGAATTTGTCTTATCGATTTCATCTAGGGAAGGATACCGCTCTGCAATATGGTCTAGTTCTGGTAGATCCACATCCAGACTTTCTTCGTCTGGGGAAGCTTCTTCAACGGCTGCTGTTCTCAAGATTGGGCTATCAGTGACCACAGGCGAAGATGATACAGCTTGAGCTGCTGGATGGGCAAAAGTTAAGTCTGTTGTTTCGTTCAATCCTGCGTTTTCGCTGGCGGCATCTTGTTCTGGTTTAATCGATGAATTAGGTGTCCCCTCGTCTTTGGCATGAACAGAATTCTCTCTAGAGGGATGCAGAAGACTCACCCGCAGAGAGCCCTTAGATATAGCTTGCTTTTGTTTGCTCAATTCATAAGCTTGTTGTTGCTTCTGTTGTTCAAGGTAGTATTGTTGTTGCTTCAAGAGCTGGTTTTGTTTCTCTCTTTGCATTTCGTGAAGCGCTTGAAAATTGTATTCACCCGCTCCGTAGAAATCCTCTAGCTTTAGGGCCGTGTAATCTATTCCCATCAACTTTGCAACAAGGATCAATATTTGCACGATATTTGGCCTGTACAATGGGTTTTCCTGAAGCATGATTATGATGAGGTTCTTAAGGTCACCAGAGTAGATAGGGGCAGGTGGGAACTGAAATGATGCATGTAGGATTGCGATATCGCCATTGGCCTCGAAAGGTGTGATGTAGTAGCAAAGCTTGTAAAGAAAGCATCCGAGTGCCCATATATCAGATCTTTCGTCAATAGGATGTCCACGGTACAAATCGATCATTTCGGGAGACCGGTATTGGGGAGTGGTGTGATAGAGAATGTCATGGCCAAGCAATTGAAACTCCTGCTGATGCTGTGGTGGTCTGATTGGAACGGAGACAGAGCCGAAGTCGCAAAGCTTGAAGTTATTTTTTGCATCGATCAAGACATTCTCGATTTTGATATCCCTGTGAATGAGCTTGATCTTGTGCATTTCGTAAACACCAATGGAAATATCGAGAAGAATCTTCAATATCTCGGGCTCGGTGAGTTTCAGTCTGATCCGATCATTCATATACTCGAGAAGCGATTTGTTCGGACACAATTCCATGAGCACTAGTACTTGATATGAACCATCAGATAAGCGTTCAGCGTTCGAGTCGAAATACTTCACGATCGATCTTGCCTTCCTTAAAGTTTTCATGACATCGACTTCTTTCCTAAGTGTGTTGAGGCCATTCTTGTCGGGCACAAGCACCTGCTTTAAGCATCCGATCTCCGAATCGCCCTCTGCGGGGTCCATGATTACCTCGTAGATTTTGGAGAAGCCGCCCTCAGAAAGATAGCGCACTACTTTCACATTGTGAGTTCCCACAGTAAGCTCGGTGCCCTCAGTGAGCATTATTGATGCAATTCTATAGATTGGTATGGATAATCGGTGATTGTGCCGAGTTCAATTGTCATGTGGATCAGTACGCTTTGGGTGGCTAATCGCTTCCCACTGAGGCTGAGACAAGGTAGTGCGCGCCCCGGTTCGGGAGGCTGATGGCAGTGACATGCGTGCGTGCGTCCGGGCACGGCACTTTTCGCAGTCGAATTCTAATAAAAACAGCATGTGTACCTTGAGCACATTTAGAACTCCTCTTGCATTAACTTTTCCATTTCGTCGTAAGTGAATGGCACAAACACAATGTCTTGACCCGCCAAGTTTCTTGCTAGTGAGCACATCTTATGCTCCACAAATTCACGCAACAAGGTATTGAAATTGATCTCATTGCTGACAATGTACTCTTGCACACATTTGTCGTAAAGGTTCTTGAGCTCCAAACTGAATTTTGCATTTGCTCGAAGCCCCACCCTTGTTGCTTTTGATGTGATCATTTCCTCTAATTTCTGCATTTGTAATTTCAACAACGTCTTGTAGAGATCTCTCGCATTTGTTGTCAATGAGGCCAACACGTACTTAGCACCTTTACTACCCACAAACTTTTTGGACTTCCCCATACTCAACACATCTTTGAACGACATTTCAACTCCATATGGTTCGTAGGTGGTGAGCTCGTGCCATATGAAGTTGAAGTTTTTGAACCTGTAAAGGTCCCACAAGAGCCCCACATTTATGTTGTCCGTCGATACTATAAGCCAGACATTAGGGAGTGACGCAAGTTGGGACAAAAAGTTTTGAGATCGCTCGTCTCTGAAAGCTTCACCATCAATATTATGCACCACTAGAATAAGCCTTGGCTTCACGAGGTCGTTTTTTTTGCTTTGGCATACATTCTTCTTTAAGTAAGACATCAAAAATGGAAACGCCTCAGAAACATGCTTTGGCATCCGAAACGTTTTGTCAGTCTTTTCCTCTTCACTCACCACCACGGACACGATATCATGAATAACGCGCTTCAACTTGGTTGAGGGATTGTAGCCATTAATAACCATCACGCCGGGTATTTGCTCGTCGTCCTTGATAGTCTCTGAATACCAATCCACAAAGAACCCCTCAATAAACTTCATTATTGTGCTGGCCTTAGACCCTATGCCAAATAAATTAAGATTAAAGCCTTGGCTCAATACGTAACACCATTGATGAAAGAGGCCCTCTTGATATGCCTGGAGAGCACTTTTCTCGTCCTTGTGGATAAACAGTCCTAGTGTGCTCATTGGTATAAACTCATCATAATCAAGCGCCGGCGCGTTAGATGCTAAAGAATTTGTAGAAGGCCGGAAGCGAAGGCTGTGCTGCTCGAAATAACCCTCACTACCTTCCAAGAAAAATGCCCTTTCATCTGTGAGTCGGGCATTTGGGTCAAAAGACGCTGCAACATCTGATAAATGGGTCTTTATGAAATTTGGGTCAGTGAGGTTTCCCTCTCCATCAATATCTGGCACGGGAAAGGGAGTAAATGTCTTAACTTCGGGAGCATCGGTTTCAATAGGTTTTGGTAATTCTCTCCTGATGCCACTGATAGTAGGTGTTCTCGAAAATGTACTTTGTCCCTTATTCTCAAAGTTGAGTGAAACTGGCGAGCTGTCATTCGGAGCTGGCGTATCACCCTTTTCACTTGGTGTGGCTGCTTTCTTCTCTGCAAAAATTTCATGGTCATCCATTTGAAAAATACTGACGACTTGTTTGGTCACGTTTTCCTGTCTGCTTGGCCGGCCTTTTTTTGAGCGTCTTTCGATCGAGCTACGGGGACTGGGTGACCCGAGCAAGTCCACTTTACGCTTCTTTGGCGTTTGTGGTTTTCTTGGAGACAAAGGTGTCTTCTTGGGGGAAGCCGGAGACTCTTCATTCTGATCATCAATTGCAATTGGCTCGAGACCCTCCAATATTCGCATGGCGTTATGCGCCTCAAGCTCCATTTTTGCTTCTCGTGCTTTTTCTTCCAGTCTTTTTTGCTCAAGCTCTTGCTCCTTGCGACGCTCCTCCATTTCAGTCTTCATTTCTTCTTCTTTCCTCTTGTCTAGTTCTAGCCGTCTTCCGCTTCTCCGAGGCGTGAGATCAACTGGCTTTTTGGGGCTTTCGCCTTTTTTGGGCCGGCCTCTGCCCCTTTTCTTTGGTGTTTCTGGTTCAGCCGGTGTCTCATCTTTCACCTCTATAACATTCTCGGATTCTATCAGGTAGGCCCTTAAATGGCATTCATCTTCTTCCGGTCCGTCCTCCTCCAGCATCAATTTTGAGGAGGACTTAACCTTTTTGGCCCTGGGTGTCGCGAGATTTTGGACGTCATTACGGTCAGTATTTGCACTCTCTTTGGACAGAGGCTGTATCGTTTCGCCGTGAACCATATAAATAGAATCGGCCGATGAGATTTGTCTTCTTTCGATCTATACAATGATTGGCTTTCGAGTGCTCGATTGATGTGATCTAAGAGTCAGAGCAGGCCAGTACAACGAGGGTGGAAAAGTGAATTAGAATAACTCGGTATCTATGGTGATAGCCGCGTTTCGCGAGTCCCAATGGCCAAGACCCTTCATGCGGTCACGTGCGTACATATGTTGATGCGGTACCATTTCTCCGATCACAAATCAAATACGCAGAGAACGAAGGCCGGTGGATGAGTGCTGGTGATAAAGGATTTCGTTCCTAGAACCAAAGTACAAAAACTGGTATCATTGACCTCAAGCGAAAGTTTGGTCTAGTTTGACGAAACTGCCATAGATGCATCTCTCACGCGCATCACTCAGTCACGTGAGCTCATCTGCGATCAATTTGACTTGTTACTTCTTTGTCAGAATAACGGTCAAATCGACTACCCTGCGAGTGCTTTCCATACTTCGTTCGATAACTTCGCGCATTTGTGCTCTGTTTCACTCAATCTTATCTGTCGGCTGACCACTTTCACTGTACAATGCTCTCGTTTTGCCCATACTGCTCAAACATGCTTTTGATCTCTCCAGGAGACGACAACTGCAACAGTCTATACTGTCCGACGTGCCCGTATGAATTCCTGGTCTCTGGAATTCAAATGTACGACCGAAAAGTTTTACCTAGAAAAGAGGTGGACGATGTCTTGGGAGGCGAAGGTGCGTGGGACAATGTGGATCAAACCGCTGCTCAATGTCCGATTGACTCATGTGGAAATGATAAGGCTTACTTTTTCCAGTTGCAAATTAGATCCGCCGATGAGCCCATGACTACTTTTTACAAGTGCACCAAGTGTTCCCATCAATGGAGAGAGAACTAAGCGTGCATCGTTGATGACCCTCCTTCATTATGTGTCCACACATAGCGTCAACTAAAAGTGCATGTCAGCCCTTTGATACTCAATTATTGTGAGGGTATGCAACATAGTTGCATTTCCTGCCATATTCGGGGAGCGTGCATCAAGCTCGTCGACAACTCATCGATGTTGGTGAAGTCGACATGGCCCTCCAGATTATAGTAGATTTGTTCGGTTCGTTGACCATCCTGTTTCGGGGGTGACATGTCTTCCTCAAATGAGTCAAAAGACGATTTAACAAGTGAATTTCTGGTGAAAGAGGGATGGCGGCTCACGTCTTTTTGCACTTTCCAAAACAACCCTGGCTGAGAACACGCGATAAAGCTTCTTTGGTGTGCACTGCCCGACGCGCACACTGACTTTCTTGTTCTTGCAAGCAAATCAAGGGAGCTGCCACAACTGTCTGTGTCATAATCACTTGACCCACCAAGAGCAGACATGAAATCTTTGCTGTACTTCGGAGATTGATAGTCTCGTTTGTATTGGGGTAAATTATGCTTTTTATAGTAAAGCATTTGTTGCTTCTGCACAAACTTTTCATAATTCAAACTGCGGCGTCCCTCCGTCATCTTCTGTAGCGAAAAATCTTTATGTCTTCCCTTGATGAAATCAAAGTCTTTCGAACTTCTCTCATTCTTCAGAAAAGGTACTCTGACCACTTTCCGTAAATTTAGTAGCGCTGGCCCCTTCAGTGGTTCTTCTTGAGGAAGAAGCTCGTCCTGCTTCATGATCTCTTTGATGAATATCTCCTCTTTCTCGCATTCACTGATACTCCACCTATTTATGGTTGCGATGGATCGTGTGACGACTTCCTTAGGAAGAGCACCGTATAGTGAGACCATCATCTCGTCATAACTCGATTTGCTTTCGACACACAAATGTCCAAAAACACGGGCCATGGAGAAACCGTTTCGCCAAACAGTTGGGGAGTAAAAACAAGGAAATACTTGCCGCGGTGTGAACATCTCTAGGAAAGCTCTGACTTCACTATAGGAAGAGTGTCTCGAGAATATGAGCTTAACTTCGAGAGGAAGTAATTTGGTTCCGCCATATGGAAGGATCCATAGCCGATCTAAATATTCAAATAGTTTGTTTCCCGCTTTGGTCTCTCGAATGAGCTGCAATTCACTGATTGAGGGCACAGAATTGAGAGGAATTGGGCAGCAAATGCCTGTGTAGTCCCTTATGTTGAAGTTAATGCACTGCTTGATCTTCACAAGAATCGAGTCTGAGTCGGAAGGTGCGCCGCCATGAAATACCGCCGCCTCTTTCTTAGCGTAGAACCTTGTCATTGCACTCTTCAATGTCTTACCATTGATACGATCATATTCGGCCACCAATTCCAATTTTTGCGCTAGATGCTTACTGTGCACCTTCAAGGAGCCCCCAAAATAGCTTAGTATAAAAGCCCAGGCTTGTTCAAAGCCTAGTGTAGTATCTGAGAACTCAAACTCGATTTCGGGATCACTTCTTGGGTATTCTCGTAGCATGGAAACAGCAGCATGAATGCCATGATTGTTTGGTGGGATCTCGATGAATGGTTCGCCTCTGTATGCAAAGGTTGAGTCAAAATAAATGCAATCCAACGATTTGTCTCCCTTTAAGTATGGAAACAACGCGGGAGACTGATGCACGCTCTCACGCCACCATTGTTCGGCTCGCAAGTCACCCGTGCAGAGAACGGCCCGCGATACTTGGTCCACATTGTAGTCAGAAGATTGAGAGCAATTTGCTACACTGGCTGATTCGCTCAACTCCTCAACCAAAAACATACTAGCGCCTAGACAGTGGTAAGCTTCAATCAACGTGATGTAAATCGCATTAGACGCGTCTGGTGGGGTTTCAAGGCGCGTCCTGACATTATAGGGCACCGCCTTCACCATTTTCAATGACTTTGTTAACTTCTTATCTAGCGCTAGGAGCATCTTCGTTTCCTTTGAGCAATACACCAAGTTTGTGAAGCTCTTGTTAGAGATACCCGATAAGTGATCAGCGTGGCAATGTGTTAGAAGAAACACCAAGGCGGACGTGTTGAACCGGTCCAAGCCGATGAAAGGAAACTCCCTTAAAACTCCATCAAACGTGTTTGACATAATTTTGAGGACTCAATAAGTTCAATTCGTAAAGGAGAGGCACCAGAGCAGAGAGATGAGGTTTTGGCGCTTGCCGTGCGAATGCTAAAGAGCCAGCTATGTCCCGCGGGCACGCGACATGCGTATTAGCCGGCCCAAGGTACCACGCTGACCGCCTAGAGTGATTATTACCAGCTTTTCATTCGAAAAACAGTATAAAATACTTTCCATTACTTTCCATTGCTTTCTTATTAGTTTATTTACTTTGGCAATGTTGGTTGACCGACCCCTTTTCATTCACCTCGCAACTGGAGATAGCCGTTTGTCTAGACCAAAATGCCGTAATACTCCGCCCGTCTGTACTTTGTAGCCAACGGGATCCACTGCACTATGAATCTGTCAGCAATGGGCAAAATCAACCGACCGCTAAGACTTAGGTTATGCACGCGCGCTAATGACTCAATATAAACTACCCTTGTCTTGCAAACGCCAATAAGCTTCAACATGAACAACAAATACGCAACGGGAACGCTGGTTCCTGGCCCATTCACGAGAAGTACATCGGGTAACGGTAATTCTCGAAGCTTTTGTGCTGTCGAGTAAATTGATTTCGTTGTGCTTAATATCGACAGCACCACCAGTTCACCCACTTTTCTCGCTCGATAAAGCTCCGCATAATGAATTTGAGACGACGGATTGGTCATGTTAGACTCTTCGAAATCTCGAGCCTTCAAAAGCGAAGCAGTGTCGCCAGAAGAGGCCAACCACGTGCGAGAACACGCACCAATATTAGACTTATTTAGAAGTCGAAGCATCTCGCCTGTGTGGCCACCAGAGCCCAACAATATCATGAGCTGCGCCCCTGGACGTATCAGCACAAAACCTTTCGTTGAGTCGCTCTGGCGGGTATCTTGATTGACGCGGAGAGCAGGTAGCACAAACACCACTCGTAGAGCTAAGAAGGCCAAAGGTATGACCACACACAATATACCCACACAGAGAGTGTTTTCAGTGACCATGGTTTCGAGCTGTGTGTGCTTGAATGGAGTTTTGGCGGACCTGTTTTTACGTCAAGTTTCACGTTGATGGTGTTTGCGGGGCTGGATCCCGTATCGCGCGAGTGCGATGTACAGCTTCGTGACACACACTACAAAGACCTAGATGAATGGAGAATCTTTCCTGCAATATCATTAAAGCAAAACATTGGCAATTGTAGCTTGAAGAGATATGATTACCTGGTTCGGCGTATTGATCTCTACCTCACGTAGTCATAAGGACTCTCTGAAATGCTCAAGCATAAGTTCGTATTAGATCTCAAAGTCCTGCGACAAACTTTGATATGTTTTCTGTTTGCTTGATTGCGTGACATCCTTACTCTTACTCGTCTGTTTGCGTGTGTCCTTTTTAAAACCGTCGCGGCCGGAAATAGCGTCTTTATCTGCCAACTGTTTCATGACTTTATTCACAACGATGGCTATTTTACTCTGCTCCTCCTTCGTGTTACCTAGAGTCTTGGGTGTGCCCCAGCTGACGCGAATTGGCTCCTTCTGATCAAGCAATAGTAAAGCTGCAGTCTTTCTGTTTTTAGAAAGATCAATGTGTCTTAGGTGCTCGGCGCATTTTTCTGCTGAGCTTCTTTTGGAATATGAAATATACCCACATCGGGCTTGGTGTAGGATGCTTACTTGGCTCAAACCCCCAAATTTCTCGAAAAAAGAGGTTATGACATACAGCGGAGTAAGTTGAGAGAAACCGAACACGAAAAAAGATCTGATGGAAGCATCCTCTGGAATATCCATAGTGCCACCAAAAGGAAGTTTGGATATAGTCTTACTGAGTTCTTTGTTAGACACTTCAAGATCACGCTGTTTTGGCCTAACAACATCGCCCGTAGCTAGTTTTGAGGATAATGTTCGTAAAATTGCTTTTGCTTCCTCTCTCTTATCCTCACTGTCTTTCCCACTCGTATTCTTACTCTTCGCCTCGATCTTGTCTGCAATTAGCGCCTTGACCTCCGCATTTCTCGACTGGCTTTCAACTGCGTGAGGGTTTTCCACACCAGCCATCTTCAAGGCGGCATCCCGAATATCTAGGGGGATCCCGAAGTCAATGTCCACCGTACAAGACTGGCAACAATTGCGGCTCTGTGCACACGTTTGGCAAACAATAGTTTTCTTCAGCTGCCGGTGTTCTCCAGAAACACTCCATCGAAACACAGTGAATGGGCGGGTACATATCTTGCACTGCTCGCCAGATGGCTGTCGTATCATTTTCAAATGAGCATTGTGGCCTAGGCACTGGCCGCATAGAACTGGCACGTCGGACATGTTTTGTAGAGAAGAAAGTCGATGATGAGATGCTCAGTGCGTATTGTACCGGATGGAAAGTGAGGAAAACACTTTTGAGCCTTTGGCTCACGGGACAAGACTAAAAAATAGTGCAATGTATCTTTCACGTCCTAAATATTGTTAACCAATCACAATTTTTGTTCATGAGAAAATTAAACATGGCAAGGTGAAACTAGAGATTGATGCATCCGAACCGCAGAAGCTTACGTCATTGACAAGGCAAGAACGATAGTGACTGTTTCAAGGAAAGAGGAGGGATTTAAATAGGCCAAAAAATGCTCGAAACACGTCTCTTGCCCATTCACAAAGTTTCTTTTCGAGCTTTGCACTGCAAAGCATTACATGCTTTATCGAGAATCAAGCATTGCGAGAAATGAGACAAGTGAAAGGGATGAAGAGAAACCACAATTTGACATACGCGAGGATTTTATCGGGGGACAGAGTGAAGAGATGATTGAGCTGAGAAGAGGTGCAAAAGCATCCAATAAATTTGAAATCATTCAGGTCTTGACATGTTAGTAGCGATTCATGAAAGCACATTGGATTTGGTTTGTCAGTGTTAAAAAGCTCTGTATTTTTTTATCTACACGAGGTTTCAGGTGAAGAAATTCGTTGTTGTTAAATATGAATTCATCATTAAACCTTGACATTCACATACCATTTGTTGATGCTAGTTAAAATCGGACTACGTGGAAAGAAATTTTTCGTCCTTATATAATTCGCGCTGGGAGGTTACCCGCCCCAAGCACACGTTGGGTGCAAATGATGAGTTAAGTTCGGGCTTGTTGCGTCTAGTGCTCCTCTATAAACAACATCCCTTCTATATATAGTAATGTTTCTCCCTGAGATTATTCTTCATCTGTAGAATTTCTGTCTTCACGCTTTCAGAACAAATTGGGCCGAGCTGTGAGACCTTTCGGATTGCTGAGTCTAGATGCACGTTGAAGGTCCAGGACGAGATAAGTTCTTCGTTTGCTTCAATCAAGCCCACCACGGACTCAACGCAACGAGCAGCAACTTTCTCGATACTCAAACGCATTATTGGCTGCTTCGATATCAAAATGATTAGCGAGTTGATTAAGTCCTTTGCTTCGTTCACCTCATTTCTGTATAAGTTGGACCTTTCAAGTTCGAAGAAAGTATTTTCTTTCTCCAGCAAGAAGTCTCTGATGTTTTTCGTGATACTTTCTTGCAAGCGCTCGGAAAACAATGTGATGGAAATGTTTTGATGATGCTGAACTAATTCGTCGAGAACGTGCTTCTCGCTCTCCGCCGCACACGCGTCACCGATGCAAGCCTCGGATCTCACCTTACTTGATTCGTCACTGAGTTTCTCGTATAGTAAAAGCCTAGCCCTTGCTGCGACAATCTCATCTTTGAACCCACAAGATAGCAAACTTTTGCATGCAGCAAGAGAAAGTTGTCTACTCTTTTCATGGTAATTGTCCATTGCTAGCTTTTCTGCAGATTCGATGACTTGGTGTTTATTTGAACCTTCTAAACGAGCCTCGAGCACCAAGTAAAGCATATGCATATTTTGATTCCAGTTCACCAGAGGCAGCAAGGCACCTTGGATCACAATATCCGAATCTAGCAACAACCTCAAACACTTTGTTTTGACCAAATTCCAACTTTTGTCGTCCTGTATTAAATCAACGACAATGCTGTGTAATCCGCTCGCGCTTCGAAAAGCAGGACAATCTTTTTCCCAAAATTCTAGTGTGGCAATCTGAGCCTCGTAAAAGGTGGCAGTCAAGTAGTTTCTTGATAAGAGTATGGCCTCTGCACTGTCATTGGAAGCAGTAAGAGCTAACTTCACGGCGGATTCGATGAACAATCTCAATGGGCCATTCAAAGGTCGCCTTTCATTAGAAAGTATTGAGTCGATGCGAAGCTTTAAGGCCTGTAAGACTGCAGGGGTTGGTTTCCCATTCTCCAAAATCAAGATAGTGGCTCTCAACACAGTCCAACTACTATCTTTGAGTGCTTCCAATGTCCATTCATTCAATCTTTCGATGATGTAGCTGTGATCCATCCGCGATCTTTTGGTTAAGGTCGTGATTTCCAACAAGCACATTAATCTTCCGTGTATCTCGTTCTGGGTAAGATCTTCAAATTGAGCCATTCTCGAAACAAGTTTGGGAAACACATGGATGTGTGTCATCAGGCAAAGCAGTTTAGAAGCCATTTCCCGAATCTTCCATGATCTATGACCCAAGACTTTCAGGATGATGATTTCTGTAAAAGGTGCGAGAGTAGTGTCGGTATGGGAAAATGTCTGCAATCTCAGGAGAATGGATAACACGACAAAGATGTCGTTGAGACTATTCGAGTGCTCGAGCTTTTGTAGTAGTATGCTCTCTATGCCGGGGTATCTTCGGAAGAACAATGAGGCGTTTTTGCATGACCCTAGTTCTCCAATTGTCTGCGAGCCAAAAATCCTCTCTTGAAGAGCTGTGAAAAGCATGACGGCGCCGTTTTTGATTGCCCAGGCAGGATGATCCAAATGAGATATCGATAATTTTAACGCTTCTTCGATATAGCTCTGGACAGCCTGACTCAATGCTGACTCTTTGAATAGGCACTTCAAGCAGTTGAAGGCGTGTACCTGAGGCAGATCATTCTTTTCATCAGCGTGTGGTACATAATTCATGCTAGCCACCCTGAATAGCTCGGAAAACGTATATTCGAGAAAATTGTCGAGTCTTGTAGGATAAGTCACACAAGAATTCAATATCGCCGTTATCAAGAAAGGTAGACCGGCAGATCGCCTGGAAATGAGTTGTTCTTTCGTTTCCAAGAGCTGCAAGTTTGCTTGAAGCCAGTCAAATGGTTTACCATCAAGGTTGGTATGATAGCAAAGCTCACAAGCACGCACGAAAGTTGGATATATGGCAGAAAATGCCCCTCTGTGTGAGATATTACTAAGCTGGTCCATCAATAGATCGCAGATGTTCACAAACGTCTTTTCCTCGAGGATCTTGGCACGGCTCAGGTTGTTCAAATTAATAATGACTGTCAAGAGGTAGGAGTTTTCTTTTACTGATCTCCAACATTGAGAATCGGCATCTGCATCATCTGTGAAGGGCGCTGCGATCATCTGAGGCTTGATGATTTCCCACATTTGAAAGGATGTGTGTAACAACGAGGCAAAAATTGGATTTAATTTCAATTGATGCTCTTCATAGAACGAAGGTGTCATCAATTCCAACACCTCACCGATTGCACGAATGTGCCCATGCACGGGCAAATCTTCCCCCAATTTTCTGTTCAAGTTTGTGAGAATTAAATGCAAACAGCGAAGTAGGTCATGGGACCTGTTGTTTGCTAAGTAAATTTGACCAAGTGCCTTAAAAACCTCGGCGCCACCGTCACTTTGCCTTCCCTTTAACGAGGATAAAAGATCAAGAGTGTTTATCATCATCTTCTCGTCATTTATGGATTGAAAAGTCTCGAAAGGGCAAGAAGCGAGCATGTTTGAGCATCGCAGCCTTATATCCTCGTAGTTGTTTGACACAAGCCTCAACAAGGTGCTGACAAGCTGTTGAGTAAAGATGTCAAAAACTTTTGTGCTCGTCTTGATATCTTTCCTTACTCCTCTCTCTATTCCATCAAACTCGAACTCGATGAAGAGGTTTAAGAAATCCGTACAGAGTGCTAATTGTGAGTAAGACGAATCAGGGACCATTTGCGATGTTACAAAGTCGTAAATAGTCCGCATTCTCATCTTTAGCTCATGGATTCCGGCTTCTTGAATGTGATCTGGCTTCTTGAGAAAGCGATTTTCCAGAGTTGCAATATAATTACGGCAGTTAACAATGGCCTTTCTTGACGAGGAAAAAAAAGAGCTTCTCGATTCCGGTGCTAAACACTCCTTGAAAAAGATCTGAAGAATCAAAGGGTCCAGAATTGAATTTAGTGCGTATTCAGGAGGGTACGCTTTTGCGGTAAATGCCGTGCAAACTAAAGCCCATGCGTCCTGGCGACACGATTCATTTGAATTTTTCAACAATTTCAAAAGCTCGGTCTCTGTCATTACTCCCAAAGAGATTGGGTCATTCGACGGCGACAAAGAAAGTGCACATTTGAGCAATGGAAGGATCTCTGTGCTTCGGTGGTCTAAATTGAGTGACTCTATCCACTCGATGAATCTTTCTGGACAAGGCTTGAAAAGCTTCGGTAAAAGCTGATTGAGAATGTTGGCCCTCTCGCTTACTATCGAGATATGCTCTAAGACTAATGGAGACCATGCGCTGATATAGGACAGTGAGTTGGACTGGGGATCGTGTAACTGGGTGTAGTATAACACGAATGCTTTGCTGGCAGAATTAGCCAAAGGTGATGCTCTCATTACCTCTAGGCACTTTTCGGGAAAGTAATCACCTCTTTCAGAAAATATAGAGGCTGCACTGTCGAACACTTTCATCAAGGACTCCGCAATGGAGAAAAAACTCTTTTGGGATGATGGGATGGCTAAGACCAAGCCTGACATTTCGTGGATCATTGAAGAGTCCTCAGAGTACACGCAAAAATTGCCTGTGAATTGCAATAATTTGGAGAGAAGGCCAGAGGCCGCATTTGTGAAGGGCCCACTTCCCGAGGCAAAGGCTTGACAGACATGAGTAAATACGCACATCAATTGCAGACTCTGCCCACAATTCTGGAACTGCTCATAAAAGTCATTCTTGAGTCTCGTTAATTGCAAAGCTCGTGTAAACCAAAGGGCCATAGTATCTATCTTTAGTGTGGACCGTATCTCGGAGGCTTCAGCCTTTGCCAAGGCCGTCGAGAGGGCGACAAAAGTTGATATAAAAGCAGCGGTATCATGCACATCACATGCTTTTGTACCTAGAAGATCTTGCTTGATTTTTTCTAAGTTCAAAGAATCTGTATCCAGCATCGGGCTGTTTTGGAAGCATGATGACATTATCGGCCATCGATATGGCATCTCACGTCATCGCGGTTTCCGTGTGCGGAAGGAAAGAGTCGCGTGGAACTAACTGAGGAATAACGCAAATAGTTCCTTGGCAATGTACCGACAAATTCGATAGTACTTACGGAGATAATGAGTGCAAATACAAATCAGCAAGCTAAAGCCTCAATTCTGTTTCAATCTACCTGGTCTTTGTCACTGTATGTCAAGGACTGGGCCCTTTGTCGAACATTGCATCTATCAAAGGCAGAGTATCAATGAATTATTTATTTATTTAGGGTTTGATTCATTTTGCAAATCTAGCTTGATACCTAAACTACCACTTCGGAAGACACATCTTGTTGTGACATTAAATGCCTAGATTGGATGGTGAAACGTGACCGTGAAGCAGGCAACTGTATCTGTTATCGCGACGCACAAAAAAAAACACTCACCCCCCAATTGCTTAGAAACGTCTTTGAACGTTTTCATCCCCTTTCACCGTCATTGAAAGTGAAAATTAAGCAATACCCGCTCTTGCAGAACATTTCAAAAGCAACAGTCGCTCACCTTAGAAGGTCTATTTCATCAGATATGTCACAAACCTCGCGGAATAAAGTATGGAATCTTTACTATCACCACTTCCCATTCTTCATGTTGACAGGTCCTGAAGGTGTTTTCTTGCACCTCTTCATCATCTCGTTTCTTTCGTTTGTTGCGTATGGGTTGTACAGCGTTATTCCCAGCTACGTTCCATTCTTGATATCAAGGAGTTATTACTACTTGACAGGAGGGGACTACTAGAGGATTATATAGGATTGGTTAATATAATTATACTTTGATCTGATCGCTAGTGTGGGCAAGCTCGATTGACAAGCTTCGACAAGAATAATAATCAGATAACGTGTTGGTACGTTTTTCTAAGATCCGTGAAAATAAAGGGATTTTATGTGCCTGTGGGCCGTTCCTGTTTTGGAAAAATAGACTGTCGCGTCTCGCATCTCTAACACGTCTTTTGCTTAGCATGTACAAACGCCCCAATGCCCCTTTTAGGCCTCCAAGGCCATTATCAGCTGCTAAAGAAGTTTCCAAATTAGATGCTGCTGGAAGTGAAGACCCTTTGTTTGTTACCGATACCACATCATGCCACCCAGAGGTGCCTTGCGATCTGCTACAGGCTGAGACAAGCAAACTTACTGAAACAACAAGGCCCCATATCGCTCCTTTCAAACGCGCCAAGCCTAATCCTGCGCTTGTGAGAAGAAAGGCTGCATCAACAAGAGTTCCCGATGCCCAAGACTCGCCCACAAAGACGCCAAATATGACACCATCTCTAAGGCAGACGTCTTTGACGGATTCGCAGGAGAATCTGCTTCTCCGAGACAAAAGGTATTTTTCGATTCAGTGGCGCAAGCGTTCTAACAAGAAGAACAAGTCGTGGGAGGGAGACGGATTTATTGTTGCGACGGATGTGGGCCTCTCCCTCCGCGTTCAGCTGGCTGATGGCTCTTGCAAATTGATGGGGCGTACAAAGAATACTGCTTTGGACGGGGTGATTTCAATCGGCATGTACGAAGTAGAAATTGACTGCGAGACTACAAGGGAGGAACTCTTTGGTGCCGCTGATTCGGCCTCTGCGGAATCTCCTATCCCTTCAACGGCTCAGAATTATGACCTCCCGCCCTCAAGCAATGCATTCAAGCATCACATTATCAAACGCGAGTCAACTTTCGATGAAACAGACCCTGAAATGCCATCCAATGACGCCTTTCATATCGACCCTCCGCGTCCGGCCCAAGTTGTCGCGCTGGCAGCTGAGTCCCTCGTCCTTCCCGATATTGGGATATCAGGCTCGAAAGTCGTGATCGTTGACGAAAGACTCACTCGGTTTCTTCGCCAGCACCAAAAAGAAGGTGTTATTTTCCTATATGAGTGCCTCATGGGGTTACGCAATACGGGTCATTTCGGAGGATTGTTAGCGGACGAGATGGGCCTAGGCAAAACATTGATGACAATTACCCTCATTTGGACCCTTCTTAAGCAATCCCCTTTCCCAAATCAAAGGAACGTGGTCAGTAAGGTTCTAATTTGCTGTCCCGTGAGTCTCATTGATAATTGGAGAAAGGAATTTGGGAAATGGCTCGACATAAATCGCATCGGCATATTGGCTTTGAACAATAAGAATCAGTCAGTGGCTAAAGATAAGCAGGACATTCTTAATTTTGGTAAAACGAAGGTATATCAAGTCCTCATCATGAACTATGAAAAAGTCTTGGCCTGTTCAAATGAGTTGTCTACTGTGAATATTGATCTTTTGGTCTGTGATGAGGGTCATAGGCTCAAGAGTGCGGCTAATAAAGTCCTCAAATACCTAAATGGTATGCCGACAAAAAAACGGCTTATTCTCACAGGTACACCCATTCAAAATGATCTTGGCGAATTTTATAATATTTCAAACTTCATCAACCCCGGGCTTTTCGGTACAATGTCAGACTTTCAGAAGGATTTCATCAGGCCGATTTTGCGGGCCAGAGATGTGAACTGTTACGATGCCCTGGTAGCACAGCACGGCAAAGAAAAGCTGACCTTATTGATAGAATTGACAAAGACGTTTACAATTCGCAGAACAAAATCTGTGATCGAAAATTATTTGACGGCAAAAACTGACGTTCTCCTATTCTGCTCTCCTACAAAACTTCAGAAAACCCTATTTCAGTTCGTGATTGATTCGGTGGGCTTTAATTCTCTATCCCACTCCGGGACTCGAGAAGTATTGCCCACGATTAATCTATTGCGCAAAATTTGCAATTCACCCGCACTTTTATCAGATGATTCCTTCTATAGGAGCTTGGTGGACAAGTGTGAAAGTTGTCCCTCAGAGCTTCTGCCCTCTTCCTTGTCGAGCAGAACCACGGGAAGCAAAATCAACATTGCCATACCCTTGTTGCTACACTTCAGAGCCCTAGGCGAGAATGTGGTCATTGTTTCCAACTTCACTCTGACTCTCGATTTATTGGAAAAATCGCTCTCGAAATTGAATTTCCGATATGCTCGATTGGATGGCTCAACCCCCCTGGCTACCAGAGATTCGCTTGTGACATCATTTAATAAGTCAAAAAAGTATGAGGTTTTTCTACTATCCGCTAAAGCGGGCGGAATCGGACTCAATTTGGTCGGAGCCTCGAGGTTACTCTTGTTTGATAACGACTGGAACCCACTGGTTGATCTTCAAGCAATGGCTAGAATACATAGAGACGGTCAGCGAAGGCCGGTGTTCATCTACCGGCTTTTTACTACCGGCTCGATTGATGAAAAGATTTTTCAACGACAACTCATGAAGAATAGCCTCAGTGATATGTTTCTAGATGATAATCCCGAGTCAACTCTGGATATCTTTGATTTCGATGACTTACGCGATTTATTCACCGTTGGTGAATCTAATTGTAACACGCATGATCTTATCGATTGCAGCTGCTCAGG